>Ga0182027_10013366_pt1 | contig 11445 bp, 10 predicted proteins | sample 712E1DmetaG_FD_121300 | JGI IMG/M metagenome (GOLD analysis project Ga0182027, IMG submission 121300) | Permafrost microbial communities from Stordalen Mire, Sweden - 712E1D metaG (Illumina Assembly) | ecosystem: Environmental > Terrestrial > Soil > Wetlands > Permafrost | place: Sweden...
AATAAAAGGTGGTTTTAAGGGGGATGTAAAAAAGAAATTCGCGGGATTGACTTAAGGATTAAAAAGGAATAAACTTTTATAAAATAATTAGTTGATTTAAGATAAGATTTCATCGTACATTACAACTAATTTTCCCAATTACTAATAATTGAACAAAGGATAAGTTTATGACTGATCCAGCCACTCAGATCATTCATGAAATTTAAGCATAGAATTTCATGGAGGGCCCGGAAATCTGCCGTGAATACGTTTATACGGAGAGGATTTGGTTTGGCGCGTCTCCTGTGTATCCCGGCAAACGTGGCGAGATTGACCCGCGCCCCACCCTGGCCTTTAGCAGCAAAAAGTACCTGGGAAAGGTCGAATCAATAGAAGGGTTCGATTCCGTCATCTTTAGTGATTATCATTCCTGGGCAGTCCTTTTCGATGAATTGGTCAACAAAGCCTTGGGGGGGACGTGAAATCATTAAGATAAACATGAACAGGAAACGGTCATCTCTGTTGTCTCTCTCGATATCTATGTTTAATCATCATCTGCAAAAGGAGAACTTGAATGTCTACGAACCAACCAGCACAAGCTAATCCGTCTGTAGAACCTCAACCTGTTACAGATCAGGTCGAAGGGGAAACCATCCTACATGAACTCGGATATAAACAGGAGCTCAATCGCGCCCTCAGCATTCTCGGAAACGTTTCAATTGCGGTCTCCGATATCTCTCCCACCACCGGCCTCTTTCTTCAACTGCCAGTTATACTGGTCATTGCCGGCACGGGCGCTTTCTGGGCGTTCATCGTCGGTGGAATCCTGGCCCTGTGCGTGGCTCTCACGATGGGCGAGCTCGGGTCGAAGTACCCGGTCGCCGGCGGTCTGTATTCTATCGTGATGCGCGTTCTGGGCAAACCGGTCGGCTTTGTGGCCTTCGTCGATTACCTGCTGCAGGGTATATTCATCCCTGGTACGGTGGGATTGGCTGCCGCCGGATACATTTCGGCGATCATCGGGGTCGACGTGCGCATTCTGGCCCCGATCGTAATGATCCTGGCGACCTTGATTGCTATTATGAACATTACACAAGGCGCCAAGTTCGTGGGTTTCTTCCTGGTGATGGAGCTGCTGGTGGTGGTAATTTTGGGGTTTGTGACCATCATTCACCCTGTCCAGCCGGTTGGGATCCTGTTCAACCCGATTACGTTTACTACGGGTTCTTCAGTAGCCACAAATGTTGGCCTGGGAGCAATTTTCGCAGCGGTAACCGTGGCGTTGTTTGGTTTCAACGGTTATGACAGCGCCATCAATTTTTCGGAAGAGACTTCCGGCGCTGCTTCCAACGTGGGCAAGTCTGTTTTCAATGCTGCGGCTATCGGGATCGTCTTCCAGATCGTTCCGATGATCGGAATTCTGCTCGCGGCGCCTGACCTGGCCAAATTAATCACTTCCAGCGCCCCCATCACCTACATCGGGCAAGCCCGCATGGGGAACATCGCCGGCACTTTCCTGAACATTGGCGCTGCCATTGCTATGTTCAACTGCACCATCGCCTGTGTAATCCAGTTTGGCCGCGTAATGTACAGCAGTGGACGCGACAAAGCCTGGCCCACAGCGATCAACAACGCACTCATTAAAGTCAGCCCACGTTTCCAAACCCCTTGGGTGGCTTCTATCGTTGTTGGGGCCATGGCCGCTGTCCTGGTTTTCTTCAGCAGTCTGCTGGCTGCCGTGACTTTCATTTCCGTGATGATCGTGCTGTTGTATGCCCTGATCGCGATCTGCGATATTGTTGTTCGCATGCGCGGGATCAAGCCCGCCTTCCGGATGCCGCTGTGGCCGATTCCGCCTGTCCTGGCTATCGTAGGCGCGCTGGCAGCCCTTTCACAACAAAAGATATCCGACATGGCCATCGCAGCCGGTGTCGTCGTGGTAGCATTGATTTACTATTTTGCCTACCTCAAACCCCACAGCACTACCCACTGGGTAATCAAATAATCGCTTATCCATTCAGAGAGGATTTCAAGTGGTCCTTACTGATGTTTTTGAATTGATCTATCGATAATAGAAAAAGGAGTTACTTATGTGTGATTCATTTGTTGCTCTTCCTTCGACAACTGCCAGGCAATCCATGATCTTCGCAAAAAGCGCCGACTGCCAGTTGAACGAGGCCCATTATCTGGTGCATCTGCCTCATACCAGGCACGTGAAAGGCGAAGCTGTGCGAGTTACCTGTGTGGTTATCCCGCAGGCCGAGGAAACCTACGAGGTTCTCTTGAGTAAGTCCTTCTGGACTTACGGAGGTGAGATCGGAATAAACGAGTACGGGCTATCGATCGGCAATGAGGCAGTCTACACGACCTTACAGAACGAAGAAAAGGTAGAAGGCGTCGTCGGTACTGATTTACTGCGCCTGGCCCTGGAGCGAGCCCGCAATGCCCGCGAGGCGATTGAGGTCATCAGTAGCCTGCTCAAGCAGTTTGGCCAGGGAGGCAATTGCGAGCTTCCCGGTAACTCTCACTTTGACATCAACTACCTGCTGGTTGATCCGAAGGAAGCCTGGGTTCTGGAAACCGCCGGGCGTGAGTGGGCAGCTCGCCAGGTGCGAGAGATTGGTTCGATTTCAAATGGTTTTATTATAGGCAAAGATTGGGACCAATCTTCGGTAGGGGATCAAGCACACGAGCTGGATTGGAACAGCACCTACGGTGACCAATCGTGGATCCCCAAGCTCGGTGTCCGTGAGCGGCAGTCATCCAGTTACAACTGTCTGGCAGCCGGCAAAGGCCATCTGACCGTACAAAGTTTCTTCGCCGCGCTGCGCAGTCATGGCGATATGAAGGACCCCACCGAAGGTAATGTGATCCGCACTCTGTGCGCACATTCCGGCGTGCCGAACATACGCGCCTGGCAGGCTACCGGCGCAATGGTAACAGAGGTGCGAGGAGAGGAAAAGATCGCCTGGGCAACCGGAACTTCAGGAACTTGCCTGTCGATCTTCAAGCCCATTTTCCTGGGCGTCGATCTTCCTGACATTGGACCCATGCCAACAGAACACTTCAACCCGGCCACGATGTGGTGGCAGCATGAGCTGCTGCACCGCCGTGCGATGGCCGATTTCGAGCAGGTTCAACCCGAAATTCAAGCTGATTTCGCGGCAGTCGAAGCAGAATTTTTAGCTGAAGCGGAAATCGCAACCCAGGGCACCAGCACCCAGAAGAAAGAGTTGATGGACTACTGCTTCCAGAAGGCCCGGTACGCCGAGCAGAAGTGGATTGACCGGCTGGCAAAGCGGCAGGACTTAAAGTTTGCCCGGCCCGAAATCTGCGAGATGTGGAAGACCGCCAACAGCGAGGCCGGTATAACCGGTATGCCCGCTTAATCGAATCATCCAGAATTAAAAGAGGGCTGGTGTCTTGAAGGCGCTAGCCCTCAGCTTTGCCCTTTCGCTACTGCTCCAACTGGTGTATATTACGGTTGACAACTCTGTGAAAGAAGCTCCAACTGGCCGGTTTTTTCCACTAACAGTTGCTAAACGGACCGCCCTGACCCGGATGGCAATCCCCGCTTTCAAAGGATCCTGCAATGATCGAACATATTTGGACCTTAATTTGTTCTTCTGCCATTATCGACCAGGAAACCAACAACGTCAGTATATTTAATATCCTCGAACAGGTCGAAATTCCGGAAGAGTCGATCGTAAACCAGGCGATGGGGATTGGCGTCGAGCTGCTCAGCCTGTGGGTGCGTTCCGATCTGTCCAAACCTGCCAGAGGAAAATCTCGGGCTGATTTGGTCGCTCCGAACGGAGAAGTCCTTCATTTGGCCGAGTCGCTGATCGACCTGTCCAAATTCGAACGCCTCAGAAGCCGCGCTTTATTTCAAGGCTTGCCGTATAAGGGAGAGGGCGTCTATCGATTCCTGATACACTACCAGGGCGAGGATGAAGAAGATTGGAAACTGGTGGCGTCAATCCCCTTGAAGGTGATGCTCCTCAATAAAGACAAGAAGTAGAACTGTAAGAAAAAAACTACCCTGATGCGGATGTTCTGGCGGACGAAATCCGGGGGAAATCTTGGTCCAAACAAGAGGTTGTCCAAAAAGGAAAGATAGGCTCTAGACAAATATAGATTGTGCAGCTAGAACATGATACCTCTTTCTAGAATTCATTAAGTGCCTTTTAAAAATATATCATTTGATAACTATTGACAACAAATATATCATTTGATATAATAATTATGGATATTAATAAATTACATTTGGGGCTTACATGGAAGGATTGCCAGAGGATGAAAAACGGCTGCATATTCTGAACTTCCTCAAAGACTTTAAAGAGCTGATGGGACAGGGGCAATACTGGGTCAAAGGGCATCAGAAAAATCTACAAGCTTTAGCTGAGTTGGGTTTGACGGAAAGGCAGCGAGAAGAGTATATCCTTTCATTATCGGTTGAGGATTATGTGGCTGGGCCTATCCGGGATGAATTAAAGCCCGGTGATTACTGGGTATTTGGAAGAAACATTGGGAATATCGAAGTCTATATCAAATTGAAACTAATACAAACCCGAAATGATGATGAAAAAGCCGTATGTTTATCTTTTCATGCTGCGGAACGTCCCTTGAAGTATCCATTAAAAAAATCAAAGTAATCATTTTATAATTTCTATAAGTAATAAAAAGAGAGAGCGAGAAAGCAATGAACGGGTTTTGCCCAAATTGCCAAAAAGAGACAAATCTTACCCTTATACAGAGAATAGAAGAGATCAATATACGGGGTGAAATCATTCCGGTCGATGTTGAGTATTATCATTGTGAGGTATGCGGAGAGGATTTTGACAAACCCCGCCAGGATTATGATCCTTTAGAAACAGCCTACCGGGAATATCGACAGCGGAAAGGGATGGTGCAGCCAGAAGAAATTCGCCAGTTCCGCAAGCGACACGGCCTCACACAAAAGGAAATGAGCGAGCTGCTCGGGATCGGTATTGCGACCTTGAACCGGTATGAAAACGGCGCATTGCAATCCGAGGCGCACGACCACGTGCTCAGGTTTAGCATGAAGCCGGAGAACCTGTACCACCTGATCGAGGAAAAACCGCAGGTATTGTCCGAAGAGAGTAAGCAGCGGATCATTAGTGAAATTGAGCAAGAAAGAACGGGCTGCGGCAACCTGCTCGATAATGCCATCGAAAGGTTCGGGAGTTATGAACCGGACATTCGCAGCGGGTACGTGCGGTTCGACGTGAACAAGATGTGCCAGGTGATCAAGTTTTTCTGCTTTAATGACCGGGTATTTAAAACAAAGCTCATGAAGCTGCTTTTTTACGCCGACTTCAAACATTATAAAGAAAACGGAATTTCAATCACCGGCGCCCGGTACGCCCATGCAACGCACGGCCCCGTTCCGGACCAGTTTGAGACCTGGCTGGCGGCGCTTTCAGAATGGGAAAAGGAAATAACCGTTGCAGAACAGGCGATTGGCGAATATCTCGGGGAAGTTTATCTCAGTAAGGAGCCGGATTTGTCCACATTTTCCAACTCTGAACTCTTGACGCTTGCGACGATAAAAAATATGTTCTCTAATTATTCGGCGAAACAAATCCGCGAATACTCGCACCAGGAAAAGGGGTATGTTTCTACAAAGGATGGAGAATTGATCTCCTACCAATACGCCGAAGAACTTAGAATATAGTGAGTGAACGATCTAAAACTGAAAGGGCTGTCCAAAAAGTAATGGACAGCCCTTTACTGTTTTAAAGAACAATTATCCCCGTTTTTAATTTCTGATTACTCCTAATGGATATATAATAAATTTAGGCACCTTCTGAAAGGCAGCCCAGGGGAAATTCATCTTCTCCATTTATTGTCTGATAACCCAAATCCAAAACCATTCAAGGTAAATTTACCTGGTGGTAACTCTATGGGATATAACGAAGAAGACACAAAGCTGCATCTGATCACACCTGCACTACAAAGCGCCGGCTGGAATGGAACGCGGATCACGATGGAATATCCAATTACGGCCGGTCAGATTGTGTTACAAGGAGATGGACATCAGAAGCTGCAACCCCAAAAAGCTGATTATTTATTGCGTTATAAAGAATCTTTGCCGATTGCGGTTGTTGAAGCCAAGGATGAAGACCATGCAGTTGGAGCAGGCTTGCAACAAGCGATGGGCTATGGCGAAAAACTGGGCTTGTTGTTCGCTTATTCTTCAAACGGGCATGGGTTTGAAGAGTGGGATTTCACTACCAATACACAGCGGTCGATAACGATGGGAGAAATGCCTGACCCAGATGCTCTTTGGCTAAGGTTGTGCCAATATCGGTCTTTAGATGCCAGCCGTCCAGTCAACCCATTGATCCATCCTTATTGGCGTGACCCGACGGGGAAAAAACTTGTGCGATACTATCAGGAAGTGACCGTCAATCGCACAATCGAAGCAATTCTAAAGGGTAGGAAACGAATTCTTCTCAATCTTGCAACCGGAACCGGAAAAACTTATATTGCCTTTCAAATTGCCTGGAAGTTGATCAAATCGGGTTATTTTGCGAATAAAAGAATTCTCTTTCTTGCCGACCGGGTGATATTGCGCAGCCAGGCTTATAACACTTTTGAACCATTCAAAGAGGGTTCAGGCGATCCAAGGGCAGAGATTAACCCCGGCGGAGAAATTCTGTTAGGACGACAAATCTACTTTGGGATTTACCAGGGCTTATATGCCACCGGGCCTGACGGACTACGATTGTTTGAGCAGTTTCCGTCGGATTATTTTGACCTGATCGTAATTGATGAATGCCACCGCAGCGGGTTTGGAACCTGGAATGAGATCTTGCGACATTTTCCGAATGCAATCCAAGTTGGCATGACAGCCACACCTAAACGCAGTGATAATGTGGATACTTTTCAATATTTTGGCGAGCCAATTTTTACTTATTCATTAGGACAGGGCATAGACGACGGCTTTTTGGCGAACTATAAAATCCATAAAGCCAAAACAGATGTGGACATTGCCGGAATCAGTATTGAAGTATTGATAAAAGAAGGCGCCACTGTCGAAATTCCTTCTGACGTAAAAGCCAAAGATCATTATGAAACTCCGGACTTCGAGCGCCAGATTGCCATGCCTGATCGGGTCAAAGTCCATTGTGAGCACCTGTCTCGCTTGCTGCAAATCTATGGCCGGATGGAAAAGACGATTATTTTTTGCGTCAGTCAGGATCATGCTTTGGAAGTGCGTGACCATCTCAACCGGCTCAATCAAGATATCAATGTGACCAATTACGCCGTACGGATTGTATCGGAGGAAGCGGATGCTCAGGCTTTATTGGAAAAGTTCCAGGCAGTTGAAAAACCAACCCCGGTAATTGCTACCACTGTCGACCTATTGAGCACCGGGGTCGATGCGCCCAGTGTCAGGAACATCGTTTTCTTTAAAACAGTTACTTCTCCCACGGTCTTCAAACAAATCATTGGACGAGGCAGCCGGTTATGTGAGGATACCGATAAATACTGGTTCCGAATTATCGATTACACAGGGGCAACGGCTCTATTTGATGAGTGGGATAAGCCAACGCCACCTGCGACCGGCGGAGCGACGACCGCCGGGCCATGTGTATGCTGGCTGGGGGGTAAAGTAACTTCAGAAAAGACCGGCGCGCCCATTGCTGATGCTGTTATGACCGTTCAATTAGGTCCCAATGAGATTGTTCAGCAGCGCACCGGCTCGGATGGGCAATTCCTTTTCTCGGAAATACCGGCCGGTGAAGTTATCGTAACCGCATCGGCTTATGGGCACAAGAAATTTCAGATCAGCGTAACGATCAATCCGGAAAAGCCGTCTATTTTATCGATTCAACTCAAACCAAGCCAGCCGCCCAGAAATAAAATGATCAGAGTCAGCGGGCTGGAAGTTCATATCGTGGATGAGAAGTATGAAGAACGCGATGCACAGGGAAACCTTGTCTCGCCGCAGGATTATTTGAAAAAGGTACGCAAAGAAATTATTCAGGTTTGTTCTTCATTGCTGGAATTACGAAACCGATGGAGTGAGCCAGAGCGCCGGCGTGAACTGCTGGCCAAACTGGAAGAGCACCAGGTTGCTCTGGATGTCCTGGCTGAAATTCTCAAACGCCCCGACGTGGATAGCTATGACTTGCTGGCTTACATTGCCTTTGATGAGAGTATGCACAGCCGGGAAGAACGCGCTGTGGCATTGTTCAACCTTAACCAGCAGTTTTTCGAAATGTATAACGAGAACGCCCGGAAAATCTTACAGTCTTTGGTCGAACGTTATGTTCAAGGCGGCCTTGATGAAATTCTCGATCCCGAAGTATTTAAGCTGCCTCCAATCCGACGAGAGGTCGGTCAGGTAGCTCCTTTATTTGGCGGCATGCACCAATTCGTTCAGGCGCGCAACTCAATGATCCGTTATCTTTACGAGCAGGGAACTTAAAACACGAGTAAAAAACCTGAGTGGAAAAACCTGAACACGAATAAGAGAACCTGAATGGAAGAGCCTGAACACGAATAAGACGAATGGACGAATGACACGAATAAGAGAACCTGGATGGAAGAGCCTGAACACGAATAAAATCCTGGATGAAAAAACCTGAACACGAATAAGACGAATGGACGAATGACACGAATAAGAGAACCTGAATGGAAGAGCCTGAACACGAATAAAATCCTGGATAAAAAAACCTGAACACAAATGACACGAAAAAATCTAGAGGGGTGGGAATGTTAAAAAAAGAGGTTGGCGATCAAGTTTTTTATCCGGAGCTATCCTTCGCTATTATGGAGATCGCTTTTGAGATCCATAATATCATCGGGCCGGGGTTTACTGAAAATATTTACGAAGAGGCCTTTGTTTATGAGCTTGCAAATCGCCAGATGCCTTTCGAACAACAAAAACCCATAGAAGTCTTTTATAAGGGGTTATGCGTGGGTTTTTACCGGTTGGATTTCCTGGTGGATCAAAAAATTATTGTAGAGTTAAAAGCCGTAAGCGCCTTGAACGATCTTTATAAGCAGCAGGTCAATTCATATTTGAAGGCAACCGGCTTACGGCTGGGATTATTGATTAACTTCGGCTCAAAACGCCTGGAACACGTTAGAATCGTTCATTAAGTTCTTATTCGTTTCATTCGTTTATTCGTTATATTCGTAATTGATATTTTCTTTTCCGGTTCTTTTTCGCCCGATTCGTTATAAATCTTATCCATCCAGCTTTTATCTGTAATTTATCTTTTTAGGAGTAATGATGTCAAATGAATTAGACGCCCAGTTCTGGCGTGCTTGCGATATCCTTCGCCGGGACGACAACACCCAAAGTTTACTGGATTACGTCGAGCAGATCTCCTGGCTGCTCTTCCTGAAATCGCACGAAGACCAGGAAGATACCCGCGCCGATGAGGCTGAGTATTCAGGACGACATTACACCCGAAGCATTGATGATTTTTATCGCTGGTCCGTTTGGACAGGCGGCCGGATTGGAAGAGCTCGTGCCCACTTGCTGGAGGCCCAGGCCGAAAAAAAAGCCGCCGAAAAGATTGTGCTCGCATTGAACAACGCTGTTAAGAAAAATAAAAAGGAAATGGATAGTGCATGTGAAACAATGAACTCGGCCACAGAAAAAGTTGTGAGGGCCATTAACCAGGTTGAAAACGAACAAGCGTTGCAGCAAGATGCCCTGAGGCCGCTCAAGGCAAGCAAAATTGACAATGATCGATACATGGCGGAGGCGATTATTTCCGGTTTGACCGGAAAAGACTTGATCCGCTTCCTGAGCGACTATCTCTTCCCGCACCTGCGTGAGCTTTCGGGAAACGAAGAGAGGGCCGTGATCCGCCAGATCTTCGAAGAAATCCCTTCCAAAATGGTGAAGGACGGCTACAATTTGCGGGATGCAATTGCCGTAGTAGACACGATCGATTTCCACGCATCGGAAAACGTGCATACTCTCTCGCACCTCTACGAAAGCCTGCTGGTGCGTATGGGGCGCGAGGGTGGCATGTCCGGCGAATTTTATACCCCACGCCCGATCATTAAATTTATGGTACAGATGGTGGACCCAAAGATTGGGGAAACCGTGTACGACCCGGCCTGCGGATCAGCCGGTTTCCTGGTGGAAGCCTACGTCCACATGCTGGCCAACCAGGTCGAGCGGACGGTTCAGTTCCACAAGCTGCGCGACGCGACCTTTTACGGACAGGAGAAAAAACCGCTGCCCTACCTGTTGGGTGTGATGAACACCGTACTGCATGAAATCCCGGTGCCGCACATCGTACGCAAGAACACCCTCAGCGACGACATCCGCAAATACACAGAGAAGGACCGCTATCACGTCATCCTGACCAACCCGCCCTTTGGTGGGACGGAAAATATCGATGCGGTGCGGGCAAACTTTCCTTATCCTTCCTCGGCCACTTCGATCCTGTTCCTGCAACATATCATGCACCGGCTGCGCCGGGATGGCCGGGTGGGCATGGTGATCGACGAAGGCGTGCTGTTCAAATCCAGCGAGCGGGCTTACCTGGATACAAAGAAGGAACTGCTGGAAGAATATAACCTGTATGCAATTGTCTCGCTGCCGGCGGGCGTTTTCGCTAACGTGGTTTCCAGCGGAACCGGTCCAAAGACCGACCTGCTGTTCTTTAACCACCTTGGGCCAACCCAACAGATCTGGTATTACGAGGTCAGCGCGGTGGGTTACAGCCTGACCAAAACGCAAAAGCCGGTTCCCGAAAATAACCTGCCCGACTGCCTGGCGATGTGGCAGGCCTATAAAATCTGGTTGACGACTCCTGCCGAAGAACGACCGGCCGAGCCGCCTCAGAACGAGCGCTGCTGGATCGTGCCGGTGGAAGAGATCATCAAGAAGAACTATGACCTGAGCGCCGCCAACCCCAAACGCAAGAACGGCTTCGCCCACCGCCCACCGGAGGAGCTGATCGCGGATATTGCCGACAAGCAGGCCAGGATCAGTGAGTTGATCGAGGAAATACAGGAATTGCTGGTGGGGGAACAAATTGATGAGTGAGACGTGGCCCAAAGTAAAACTAGATAAACTTCTCACCCCCGTTCAGAATTTAGTTTCCATCAATGATGGCTCGTTATACAAACAAGTGACTGTCCGCATGCATAATCGCGGATTGATTTTACGGCAAGTATGTTTTGGGAAAGAAATTAAAACCAAAAAACAATATCAAATTCAGGCAGGTCAATTTTTATATTCACGAATAGATGCACGGAATGGTGCTATGGGACTAGTCCCACCTGAACTTGAAGGCGCGATTGTAAGTAATGATTTTCCAGTCTTCGACATCAATTGCCATATAATCGATCCTCAATTTTTTAATTATTACATTTCTACGGAGACTTTTATATCTTGACTTTAGAGTTCAGTTCCAAAAAGTAGTACCTTAACAAAAAGTGGAATTGCTGGTAAAAGCATTG
>Ga0182027_10013367_pt1 | contig 11444 bp, 2 predicted proteins | sample 712E1DmetaG_FD_121300 | JGI IMG/M metagenome (GOLD analysis project Ga0182027, IMG submission 121300) | Permafrost microbial communities from Stordalen Mire, Sweden - 712E1D metaG (Illumina Assembly) | ecosystem: Environmental > Terrestrial > Soil > Wetlands > Permafrost | place: Sweden...
CGTAGCGTTGATGGCTGCGGTTGTACCAGACGGAGAAGCGTTGCTTCACCAGTTTCATGAACTGGGAGACATCGCCCATGAGGGCCGCCTGGCGGCGGCGCCACTCGCTGGCTTCGGGGCCATCGGTGGAGAGCTGGGCTTGGATGACCTCCAGTCGGGCGCACTGGTACTTGGTCGGGTGTGGGTACAGCGTTTGGTAACGGCGGACCAATTCCGCGTCTGGCGGCAGCTGTTTTTGCGGCACGCGGACCAGCACATGGAAGTGATTACTGAGAACGGCGTAAGTGAGAATCTGAACCCCGCAGAAATCGGCGATCTGCCAAAGCTGCTTGCGCAGAACCTCCTTCGCCGGATCGTCCAAGATTCTTTCGCCGTTCACCGTGCGGGTCATGCAATGGTAAACTGCCTCTCCTATCTCCGCCTGCACCTTTATGCGTGCCATTCTCATCGATTATTAAGGATTTAAGTTCACTGCCATTGCGGCCAAATCTGGCCCTCCTGTCAATCTAATTTTAACCTGTCCCTTTTAAAAAACCTTTTTCAGCGTTCCATCTCGGACATGGGCGAGACGCCCATGCCACACTTACCCACCGGAGGCGGATCGCATCGGCGTTTCGCCCGTGGGATTGATCCGGAAACGCTCAGGCGGTGGGAATAAAGATCCACGGGGCAAGGCCCGGGGCATTTGAGCAAGCCGGTCCTGATAGGGGCGGTGACCCCGGCTCGGCCTCACCGAGGCCGGCTACAGCCAAGCCGAAGCTAGCTTCGGGGTATCGGTCCCAATGCGAATGACACAAGCATCCCCACCACTCTCAGCTCCGGACTCCGGATGCTCAGAGCTCCCCTGCACTCTCACCCCCTTCACGGCCCCGGCGCGAACCCATCCTCGGTGCCGGCTTGGACGTGGTACTGGCCGGTACGGGTGGTGCCGGCGCGGGTGTTGTAGAGCTCGATCACCCGCGTCAGCTCCACGAGGCTTACCTTGCCGTCCTTGTCGGTATCCGCGCTGTGGTAACGCGTCAGTGTCAACGTCCCCGCGAGGGCGCGCGTGGGTTCCGGCGCGAAACCGTCTTCCGAGCCCTCCTGAACGCTGTAACAACCGGTGCGCACCGTGCCGTTGCGGGTGTTGTAGAGCGCGATCACACGCGTCAGCTCCAAGAGGCTCAACTTGCCATCCGCGTTCGTGTCGGCGGAGTGGCGATCCGGCGCCTGTGCAATCACGAGCGGATCGGGCTTGGCGAGAATCTGCAACAGATCGCCGCCTGAGCGCAGGATGGCGAACGCCTGCACGGTAATATCGCCGGTCGTTCTCGCCGGTACGTTGAGCGTATACGTGAAAGTCACTGGGCTCGCCGGCAGCGTCGTCCACGCCCATCCGAGCACCTCGGTCGCTCCGACCGCCGGGCGCGTTTCGCCCGCGCTGCCGCCACTGGAGGCGTAGCTCCAGCCGGTCGGCAGCACCACCTGCCAACCGATGCTGCTGGCCGTGCCCGGGTATGTCAGGGTGTTGGTAATCGTTAGCGTGCTGCCTGCCACAAAACCGCTCCCGACAATCGCGTGGGTGGCCGTGGTGCCGGCCGGCAGCACGGTAAGAGTCGCCTGACTGGAGGTGGCGTCGGGCTGGATTCCGTTGCTCACCACCACCGTGTAGAGGCCGGCGTCGGCGGTCGCCACACTGCCGATCGTAAAGCTGGCGCCGGTCGCGCCGGCGATGGCCGTACCGTCTTTCTTCCATCGATAACTGAATGGCGGCGTGCCGCTGGCCGCGACCGTGAAGGTCACGCTCTGACCGGCGCCGGCCGCCTGATTCTTGGGTTGCTGCGTGATGGTGGGCGGCAGGTTGACCGTCAGCGCGGCCGCCTCGGAGAGGGTCGAACCCAACGAATTCGCCACCGCCACCGAGTAATTCCCGGCATCGCCCGGCTGGACACTGGCGATCGTATAGCTCTTGCCGGTCGCGCCCGCGATCGCCGTGCTGCCTTTTCGCCACTGGTAGGTCGGCGTCGGATTGCCCGCCGCCACGACGGTAAAGGTGGCGCTGGCATCCTGGTTCACCGTCTGGCTGGCCGGCTGGGTCTTGATCGAGGGCGAGGCCACGGTGTCCACTTGTCCATTGCCATCGTTGTCGAACACCGCCGGATCGGCGCCGTCCACCGCCAACACCGCGCCTTCGTTCAGGCTGATGCTATCGAGGGTGAGGAGCGGATTGGCGGTGCCGGCGAAAGTAACGGCGAGGAGGATCTGATTGCCTGTCAATCCCTCGGCCTTGGCCAACGCGGCCTGAATCTTGCCGGCTGTCATCGTATTGAGCGCGCTGCTAGTCGTGGGCGCGACCGTGGCGACGATGGACGACGCCGTGCTGTAACTCAGTAATAGGTCGATGCCATAAACCGGGATCGTATCCGCTTGGAGCAAGAGATACGCGTAGGTACGGTTGGCAGCGGTATCGGCCACGGTGGCAATGCCCACTTTGACCGAGGCGCCGCCCTGCCCTGTCGTCGAGAGCCAGTTGCCGGATACGTCACCGCGCAGAATGGCCGTGAAGTCCTGCCCCGTCTGGCTCGTCGTCAACGCCGCGTAGGTGCGGCTCGCTGGACTGAAGACCCAAACTTTCCCGCCGGTCGGCACCGTGAGCGATTCGAGGCCCGCGGCGTGTTGTAGAATCTGATAGGCGTCCATCGCGGTGATTTCGCCGTTCAGATTCACATCGGCGGCGATGGCGGCCGAACCCGTCAGGGTCGTGAGACCGGCCGCGTGTTGCAGCACCAACGCCGCATCGTAGGCGGTGATCGACGAAACCTGGTCGGATTTCTGCGGCGTCACGCTGTAGGCGACGTTGGGCAGATTCTCGAAGCGGTACGTGCCATCGGTTGCGCCGGTGGTGGTCTGCGTGCCGTTGCCTTCGAGCGTGTGCATCACTCCGGAGACGGCCCGGCTGTAGTCGGACCAATAACGCACGGTTCCGGCGATGCTGTAGCCGACGTTGATCGTGAGGGAACCGTTGATCGTCTGCGCCGTGATGGCACCGTCGTTCATCTTGGCGCTGGTCACCGTCAGCGCACCGGATTGCCCCGACGAGCCGATGACATCGAACTCCAGATTGGCGAGCGTGCCGCTGCCCTGCACGGCTGCGCCGCCGGCCGCCATGCTGAGGCGGACCTGACCGGCGGTAGCGGTGTTGGTTGCGATTTGCCAGCCGGACACCAGCGCGCCGACGGTCGCCTGGCGGATGTGCAGGAGCGTCGTCGGGAATGTCACTGTGATGTCGGCCGCCACGAGTCCGTTGACGTTGGCGACATCGAGCGGAACGGTCAAAATCGCTCCAGCGTACGCGGTGAGATCGGGCAGGTACACCGTGGGCGTGGCATCGATGAACGTAAACCCGTTCACCAACGTGGACGACGCGCCGTTCGCGCCTTCTACTTTCACGGTGACCTTGGCCGGAATGGCGGTCGGCACCGTGCAGGTGATCTGCGTGGGGCTGACGACCACGATGTTCGTGGCGAGCGCGCTGCCGAAATACACTTTCACGCCGGCTTTGAAGTTGCTGCCGGTAATCGTGACAGTCGTGCCGCCGGCGATGCCGCCCGTGGCGGGGGAGACGGATGTGATCACCGGCATATCCTGCACCGTGATCAGGTATGGCTGTTCCGGGCGGCCCGCCAGCGTCGTGGAAACACCGTCGGTCGCGGAGAGATAGTACTCGACGCCCGGCGCGACGATGTTGGCGCCTTCGAGCGAGACGCTCCAGCGGTTGCCGCTCACGTTGACCATGGCGCGCGATTGGTAAATCGTGTCACCCGATTTCCGGTAGTAGAACGTGGCGCCCGTCACTGCCACGTTGTCGGTGATATCCGCGGCGAATGAGAGAGAGAGGTTCGGTTCGGCGGTGGTGAGCGGTGTGTGCGTGATGACCGGCGGGATCGTGTCCTTCGGCGTGCCATCGGCAATGTTCGACGGCGCCGATTCCGACATGTCGGTCTGCACTACGGTGAACTTGTAGTAGTACTTTTGCCCCGGCTGCACCGCCCGGTCGCGGAACTGCTTCGTTTGCGCCGGAATGATGCTGGAGTTGATTCGCGTGTAGGTGCCCGTCTCGGAGGTCGCGCGATAGACGTTGTAGCCGGCGAGCAACTCGAAGTCGGTCTGCGTCCATGACAGGTCCACGTAGCCTTCGCCGCCGTTGGCTTGAAGCGTCAGCGCCTCGACGCCGGAGGTAACGATTTCGAAGCGGAAACGGCCTGCATCATCGCCCGTCACCAGCCAAGGATCGTCGGCCGCTACGGCACCCGCGACGCGAACCAGTTGGTAGCCATCGCCGGTGATCGGCGTCGTGGCGAACGACCCCGCCCAAGTCCGGGCATTGCTCCAACCGCCGTCGATCGGATGCACCGTATAGTCGGTCACTGGCGTGTCCGGGCCGAACGAAACCAGCGGTTGTTTGGCGGTGTTCATGTCGCGGTTGAAGGTGACCGTGAAGGTGAGCGATTCCGCACCCACGCGGGTGACCTTCTGCCCGGTGCCGTTCGTGAGAACCACGTCCACGACGAACGGATAGGTCGTGGTGGCCGGCGTCGTCAGGATGGGATCGTAAGTTACCCGTCCCATATTGAAGTCATCGTTGTAGTCCTTGATCACCAAATCGATCAGCGTCCGCGTGGTCGTTCCCCAGAAATTGCCGTCGACCGCCGCGGGATTCGCGCCGGGCATGATTCGCAGCCAGAGGTAGAGGTTGGGATTCCACAGCCAATTCAAAATGGCGTTGTTCTTGAAATTGCCGCTGACGATCAGGGCTCCGGCATCGTACGATGACGTCATGTTGTCGCCGTCCCGGAAATTTCGGAGAAATACGTTGTCCGTGCTTTCGCTCAACGAGCCGTAAAGCTTGCACGAGTCATAGAGGTTCTCGTACTGCTGGTTGCCCGGGCTGAAATCGATGCCCCTCATGATGCCCAACTTGTAGAATACCGACCGCTTGATCTGATAGGCGCTCACTCGGGCCGAGCCGCGCCCGCCGCCGCCATTGTCGATTCCAGACGGCGAGAATTGGCAGAAGTACGCGTGGTCGATGGTGTTCTGCGTGCTGCCGGTATTGGGGCTCACCCACGGATTCTGTATCTTCACGTAACTCATCTTGACGTTTCCATTGATGGTAACCGGATACAACGGATAGTACTCCGCATTGAATAACTCAACCGGTTCCGCCGCGGTACCTTGGACCAACAGGCACCCGTCTACGCGCAAATAAGTGTTATAGGGTGTGATCGGCGTCCCCGTATAGATACCCTTGGCCGGCGGCGCCCAAAACTGCACTTGGGTTCCCTCCTGGATCGTCACGGTGACATCCTTCTCGATCAACGTCTGGTCGGGAACGATCCAGTAATAATCCTTGGTCAGCGTCATATTCTCGGAAATGACTCTGGGCAATTCCCGGCCTTTCATCACGGTAAGGGTAAAATTGCCCGTGAACGTGTATGGGGCCTTGGGGTCAGCCGCGTCGAAGCCGTTGCCGCAGGTCATCGTAACCTTGATCGGGATGATGAACCCGTTCGGACAGTCGTTCGAGACCTTGAACCGGAATGGATAACGCACCCCCGTGATTACGTTGCCGGCGTCGTAAATCAGGCCGTTGTCATCCTCGCCGAAATTGCCCACCGCGCCATAGTCGACCGTATCGGTCACCCACGTGACATACGGGCAGGGTCCGGTCGCGCCGTCGGCCTGCGCCACCAGCTTGACGCTCGTCGGGTCGGCCTTGCCCCAGCGGTTCTTGATAACGATCGCCAGGTCGATGGTTTCGCCGGCGTCGACGATGCCGTCGCCGTCATTGGCGGCATCGATGCTGGTGCCATCGAACAACCAGTGGTCGAGCAATTTCAATTCCGGCTCCGGCGTGGTCGAGACCGCCTTCAACGCTTCGGCGGAATAATATGATATTGGATCCGCGCCTTCCGGGGCCACGCCCGTCAATTTGGGCCCGCTCGCAGCGATTTGCCCCATGATGAACCGGGAGGAATACACGTTTTTATCCGGGAATCTGGTGCGCACGAGGGCCGCGATGCCCGACACCACTGGCGCCGCCATCGACGTACCGCTCCACGCAGCGTACTGGTTCCCCGGCAGGGTGCTCGGTATCGCCACGCCCGGAGCCATCAACTCATACTCGATCCGTGAGTTGGGAATGTTGTCCCAATTGGAAAACCGGGCCAGCCATGCCCCTGTTTTGGGATCCGGAGTCTGCTGTTGGGCCATGACGCCCAGCACGTAAATGTACGCGGCCGGATAGCTGGGTATCGAGCCGGGGCCTTCGTTGTAAATGCTGCTGTTGCCGGCAGCCGCCACCAGAACCGCTTGGCCAAAAGCCACGGTCAGGGAGTCCTCCACGATTTTCGATTGGGCCGGGCCACCGAACGACATGTTGATGATGTCGGCACCGTGCTCGACCGCGTAGTTGATACCCTCAGCAATGTCGGAGGAGGCGAGCACGCCCGAATATTGCGCGGCTTTGATCGCCATGATCTGGCAGTTGTAGGCAATACCCACGCCGCCGACCCCGTTGTTGGCCGCGGCGGCAATGATCCCTGCCACGTGCGTGCCGTGGCCATTGTCGTCCATCGGGTCGCCCTTGTGATCGAAGGAGCTGCCGACAAAGCTCGCACCGTGGACATCGTCGATGATGCCATCACCATCGTCGTCGAGGCCGTTGCCCGCAATTTCCCGGCTGTTGGTCCACATGTTGGGCGCCAGATCCGGGTGGGTGTAATCCACGCCGGAATCGATCACCGCGATAATGATGTCGCGGTTGCCGCCCGGCGGAAGTCCCTGGCTCTTCAAGTACGCCCACGCGTCCTTCACCTTCGCCGCATCGAGATGCCATTGCTGTGACAGAAGCGGATCGGTCGAGTTGTCGGGAATATCGGCGGTGCCCGACATCTTGCGCGGCACGCCGCCGGTCGCCGGCACGGCATCCGCCGCGACGGCCGACGCACTCCCGGTGGTCTTCGGCAGGCCTTCGTCGGAGAGTTTATAGAGGTAATCCGGCTCGGCGACAGCGACGAGGCTGCTCTTCTGCAAATCTTGCACGACCTGCTCGACGCTCGCGCCCTCGGTCAACTCGGCGCGCATCCACAACCTGAGATCGGGCGGGAGCGGCTCGGGCGTCGCGCTGGCGGAGGCTTTTTGAATCGGCGCCGCGGCGGTCGGGAACACCCGCGTAACCGCGCCCAGTCCCGCGACGCCGAACGTCTGCGCCGACATCTTCTGCGGTCCGGTCGAGCTGGCCAGGGCCTCGGGTTTCAGCTTGATGACCACGTGGCTCTGGTCGAAATCGCCCTTGGACTTCGGCTGCGATTGCGCCTGCCGCTGCGGATCGAAGGGCGAGTACGCATGCGATGGCGGGGTCTGGGCGATGCTCGACGCCAGACCAAACGAGAGCAACAGGATCGACGCTTTCAGGCGGAACGATGCCGTTGTAGGAGCGAGCTTGCTCGCGATGGCAGAGAGAAAATCGCCTGCCCCTCGACCGGCTCGGGGCCCTGAGCTCGTCGAATGGGCAAGCAGGCTCCTACAGTGGTCACCGAATGATGGAGCTGTCTCCGATGACAGGCAGGATTCAATTGCGGAATCACGGTTCAGGCGGGCGTCAGGTTCCATGAGGTTTTTTCAAAATTGAACGAGCGAAGCTCGGGGCAGGTGCGATGGCGGTATTCGTAAATCCGTCACAGGCCAGGCTTCAAACCGGCGGCGGGGTGAAGCCGGGTGGCGGTGGTAATCGTTGAAACCCAGTAGTGTCCCTTTGATCGATCGTCAAAGCATTAAGCGGCACTCCTGTTTGCCGCGGGCGCATCTCCGAATTGACGGTGGCATAAGTGGCATGGGCATCTTGCCCATGTCCGACAGCTTGACACAAATCCACGGGCAGGATGCCCGTGCCACGGCGGACATCCAGAAGCCACCGTCAATCCGCAGATGCGCCCATTTACCGTAGGCAGCGAGCTTGCTCGCGCTCTGTCAAACCGCGCGAGCAAGCTCGCTGACCTACGAAGAACCGAGTTTTTAGGAGCGCCCTTATGCTGTCTGGCGTTGCTTTCGGGATGTAATTCAGTTTTTACGCGCCGCATGACGTCGCTCATGGCCGGGAGCCGAAACGGTATTCTGTAGCGGCGCTCTGTGAGCGCCGTTCCCCTTGTAGGAGCCGGCTTGCCCATTCGACGAGCTCATCCGTTCGACAGGCTCAGGATGACCCTGAGCGGAGTCGAATGGGTCAGGGCCCCGAGCCCCTCGACAGGCTCGGGACCTTGAGCTTGTCGAAACGGCCGGTCGAGGGGCAGGCGATCTCCACTCGGAATCGCGAGCATCCGCCGTCGCCAAGGCTTTGGCGGGACAAGCGCTCGCTCCTACAAAACCCGGCGGTCATAGACCGCCGCTACAGGCGCGGTTTCTGACGGTTGTCGGTATGGCCGTGCCGCATAGTGGAAGCGACGTCTCGTCGCTTCTCGCTCCAGACAAGCGGCGAGACGCCGCTTCCACTTTGCCTGCCACCGGCTCAATTCACCCGTCATCGGTAACCGGGAGATGTGCCCGCTGCTTCCGCCGGCGACGAATCGATCCCACGGCATAGACGACGAGGCCCACGTAGAGGCTGGTCGTCGCCGGTTCGGGCACCGCGGCCACCCCGGCGGTGCTGCCGATCCAATCCAGATACGGATAGAGAGGAATGCCTCCCCCCTGATCTCCGTACAATCCCAGGCCGCTGCCCTGAGTGAACGTGTTGATGCCGCCGAGGTAGTACTGGCCGTTGATATTGAGAAAGAGAGGCGAGCCGGAATCGCCATAGCCGATGATCGTCTCCACCCCATTGCCCAGGCTGCCGCCAACCGTGCCGATGGTCGCCGGCGCATCGAAGTCGTAAATGAAAACTGCGTTCTGTCCTGCGGCTTGGGTAAAGCTATCGATGACATTGCCCCCGACGCGCTTGGTGGAAAACGAAGCGGAGATGGAGTACCCGAAATCCCCGCTCCCCGACTGTCCGTACCCGACGGTGGTGAATGTCTGGCCCACCGTCAGCGGCGCATTCCAGAGCGGGTACACGGGAACGCCGGCAGGCAACGGTTGGCTCAGACGCAAGAGTCCAAGGTCGTTGGTGACCGATGGATTCAGGAAGCCGGTAAATCCCGGACAGAGGGCAAACTGGGATACGGACAAAAAGCTCGATTGGTTGCTGCCGGCGTTGAGCGAAAGGCCGATCGAAATCCCGGTGTCGACGACTCCATCGTCGTTCGTATCGAGATTGTGTCCGGCCGTAAGCACGTACCACGGCGAAATCGCCACGGCCGTCCCGATGTAGCTGTTGCCTCCAGACGTGATGGTCAGGCTGCCGACGCCCGCAAAAGGGGAGCTGAAAGTGTTGGGGTCGACCCTCTCTGCCGGTGAATCGCTGGGGCTGAGCGTGCCCGTTCCGGCCTGAATCGCCTTGTAGATCGATCCGAAGTCGCTGGCCAACTGCGCCGCCACCGGCGACACAGCAATCCACGCGAAAAGTACGCCGACGAGAAACCCCGGCCGACGCCATTTCGCAGCTGTCATGCTCACGATTATCACGGATGGCGCATGAACCTTGTGGCTCCTGTCCTCGGAAGCGACCAAACAGTTTACTGTCTATGCGTAGGTCTGTTCTACGGGGTCTTGGTGAAACGCCAGCGGAGGGCAGGGGAATAAGGGCGCATCTGTGTCTGGGGATGGTCGGACGGGGTCAGGGCGAAATCGTTGAGTGATCACCGGCAAGTGCAGGTGGGGTAAGCAAAAATCAATGATACTCGCCCTGCCCCCCTCCGACTTGTCGCTAATTTTCGCTAATCCGATATTCGCGTCACTTCGCGTCCATTCGCGGTAAAACTTCCCTTTCATTTCGTGTGTTGTCTGATGTCGCTTCGCTCGGTACATGTGTTTCGTGGTGCAACAAAATCCCTTTGGTTGCGGCTCTGCCGCGCCAGGTTCATTGGTCGTTCAACTGCCGATTCCACGATAAAAGCCTTTCCCTCATGAAAACCCGCACGCTCTCTTCCCTGCGCCGCGCCTGGTTCGTCGGCGCGCTGCTTGCTCTGTTGCCGCCCGTCGCCGGCCAGGCCGCCGGCTTGCCCCGCGAGTTCGTCTTCGCCGGCGTCCTCAGCGAAAACAAGATCGCGCTGAAGGACCTTGACGCTTCGTTGCCGTCCGATTGGACGGGCTACACGCACCTCGTGCTGGAAATAAAGACCTCCTCGCCGCAGCGCTTCGGCCTCTGGGTCTATGCGGCCGATGGACCCCACCGCATTGAGATTCAGCCCTTCGGCCAGAACGTATGGCTGCGCGCCTCGATTCCGTTGCAGTATTTCAAGGGCATGGACAAGTCGGGCACCGATCTCGCTTCGTCGATCAACCGGCGGACGAATTCGTTTTGGATGTCCGTGTGGGGACCGTTCGGCGAACTGAAATCGGTCGGGGCGCTCGGCTTCGCCATGCAGTATCCGCTCAATCATCCCAAGATCGAGTTGCGCGCGGTCCGTCTCGCGAAGCAGGATGAGGGCTCCGATTTTCTCGAGGGGAAACCGGTCCTGGACGAGTTTGGCCAGTGGGCGCATTCGGACTATCCGCGGAAGATTCACAGCCGCGCCCAACTGGAGCAGGAGCTGGCCGCCGAGGAGAAGGCGTTCGGCAGCGGCGCCGATTTCGGCTATTGCGAGCTCGGCGGCTACAAGGGCACGCAAGCGAAGGCGACGGGATTCTTCCGCGTCGAGCAGATCGACGGCATCTGGTGGTTCGTCGATCCGCACGGGCATCTGTTCCTCTCGACCAGCGTCAATGGTGCCGGTGGCGGAATTGGCGGCGGGCGCGGCGCGCGCGGCGGCCCCCCGCCAGTGTTGACTCCGGAACAAGCGGCGTCCGCCAAGCGCAACCTGCGGCGGCTCGATGCCTGGGGCATGAACACCGGCGGACAGGGCCGGCCCAACATCGTCATGATCCGCTGGCCGCAGACGCCGGCGACGACGTTCCTCGGCGTGGCCGACGTCTATGCCGGGGAGTTTGCGCGCGGCATCGACCAGGCCGCCAGCACGCAGTGCACCGCGCGGAAGGACGACCCGCTCGTGATCGGCTATTTCATCGGCAATGAGCCGCCGTGGGGCGATCGCGAGTCGGAGGTCGTCGACATGCTCCTGGCCGGCCCCGACACCGCCACCAAGGCGAAGCTCAAAGAGTTCCTGGCGCAGGGCGATTCCCCGGCGCGACGGAAGGAATTCGTCGTTGCCGCATTCGAGAAATACCTCGATCTCGCCTGCACCGCAGTCCGCAAATACGATCCGAACCACCTGATTCTCGGCATCCGCTACGGCGGCAAACCGGCTCCCGAGGTGTTGCGTCTGGCGCGCGTCTTCGACGTCTGCAGCATCAACGTTTACGAGTATGAG
>Ga0182027_10013368_pt1 | contig 11444 bp, 17 predicted proteins | sample 712E1DmetaG_FD_121300 | JGI IMG/M metagenome (GOLD analysis project Ga0182027, IMG submission 121300) | Permafrost microbial communities from Stordalen Mire, Sweden - 712E1D metaG (Illumina Assembly) | ecosystem: Environmental > Terrestrial > Soil > Wetlands > Permafrost | place: Sweden...
CGAACTTCAAGCCGGCGGAAGAAGAGGGCCACAAGGTCCTGCGCGTGTATCTGAAGTACGGCAACAACAACGAGGCGGTGATTACGAACCTGTCGCGGGTGTCGCGTCCGGGCTGCCGCGTCTATGTGCGCCGCACCGAGATTCCGCGCGTGCTGGGCGGCATGGGAATCAATATCCTGACCACGCCGAAGGGCGTGATGACGGGACGCCAGGCGCGCCGCGAAGGCCTGGGCGGCGAATTGCTTTGCGAGATTTGGTAGAAGATCGCCGTCAGCCATCAGCCGTCAGCCATCAGTAAAGGCGGCGACTGATTCAAGCTGAGAGCTGACGGCTGAGGGCTGATATGTCACGAATTGGAAAAAAGCCGATCGCGATCCCGAAGGGCGTGACGGTCAAGATCGAAGGCAATACGGTGATGGTCCAGGGGCCGAAGGGCAAGCTGGATACATCTCTTCCGTCCGGCATCAAGATGGAGCAGAAGGACGGCAACCTGGTGGCGATACGCGAGAACGATTCGCAGTCGGCGGTGCATGGACTGGCGCGCGCGCTGGTCAATAACGCCGTCGATGGCGTGACCAAGGGCTGGACGAGGGAACTGGAAATCGTCGGCATCGGCTACCGCGCGGAAATGAAAGGCAAGGGGACGGTGGTGTTCAGTCTGGGTTACTCGCACCCTATCGAATATCCACTGCCGACTGGCGTGGATTGCGCGATCGATGCGAAGCTGACAAAACTGGCGCTGACTGGGATCGACCGGCAGAAAGTCGGCCAGGTGGCGGCGGAGATGCGGTCGCTGCGTCCGCCCGATCCCTATAAGAACAAGGGCGTGCGCTACGCCGGCGAGCGGTTGAAGAAGAAGGTTGGAAAGACGGGAGCAAAATAGCTCTCGGCCGTCAGCTCTCAGCTTTCAGTTACTTCACGTTTTTGGTGAAATCTGCAAGTTGAGCGGGTTAACTGACGGCTGATAGCTGATAGCTGAGGGCTTATGCTGAGAATCGCTTCAAAGAATCAGACGCGGCAGCGGGTACATGATCGTATCCGGAAGAAAGTGATGGGTACGCCGGAGCGTCCGCGGCTGAATGTGTACCGGTCGCTGAACCATATCTACGTGCAGTTGATCGACGATCTGAAGGGTGTCACGCTGGTGGCGGCTTCGACGGCCGACGACCGCAAGAATAAAGACGCGCGCGTGACCGGCGGCAACGTGGCCTCGGCGAAGATGGTAGGGAAGAAGATTGCCGAACTGGCCAAACAGAAGGGCATCGCCAAAGTGGTCTTCGATCGTGGTGGCTACATTTACCATGGCCGGGTCAAAGCCGTGGCCGATGCGGCGCGCGAAGCGGGATTGCAATTCTAGTCGTTAGTCGCTGGTCGTTCGTCGTTCGGAGAGCACAGTAGCGCGAACGACCAACGACTAACGACCAACGACAAAGACAGAAATGAGATTTCAGAATGCCAAGAGTTACTAAGAAACTCGATGCAGCTTCGTTCCAGTTAAAAGACCAGGTGGTCTCGATTAACCGGGTGACGAAAGTGGTTAAGGGTGGCAAGAACATGTCGTTCGCGGCGCTGGTGGTAGTGGGCGATCCTTCGGCGGCGGTGGTCGGTTTCGGATCGGGCAAAGCGAAGGAAGTTCCGCAGGCCATCCGTAAAGGGATCGAGTCGGCGAAGAAGAACCTGATTCGGATCAACCTGACCCAGACGACGGTGCCGCACACTGTGCTGGGACGTTTTGGCTCGGGCATGGTGCTGCTGAAGCCGGCTCCCGAAGGCACGGGCGTAATTGCCGGCGGAGCGGTGCGGGCGGTGATGACGTCGGCGGGCGTGCAGAATGTGCTGACCAAGTCGATTGGCACGAACAATCCGCACAACGTGATAAAAGCGACGTTCGAGGCGCTGAAGAAACTCAAGAGCCGGGAACACGTCGCCGAACTGCGCGGCAAGTCGGTGGAGGAGTTGTAGCAAAGCTAGTCATTGGTCGTTAGTCGCTAGTCGTTCGCTAACGACCGGCGACTAACGACTAACGACCAAGGAAGTGAAATGACAACCAAGACGGCAAAATCGGTGGCGAGCGGCAAGATTCAGTTGAAGTGGGTGCGGTCGATGATCTGCACCCCGGTTAAGCACAGGAAAGTTGTCAAAGGGCTGGGGTTTACCCGGCTGAACCAGGTGATTGTGCGGCCGGATACGGCTGCGATTCGCGGCATGATCAAGAAGATCCCGCATCTGGTGGAGATAGTAAAGTAAGGTCTCAGGTGTTAGGTCTCAGGTCTCAGGAAAGACCTGTGGGATTTAGATTTTCCTGAGACCTGAGACCTGAGACCTGACACCTAGGATTTCATTATGAATTTATCGACAATACGGGCACCCAAGAAGTCCACGGAAAAGAAGAAGCGAGTCGGGCGCGGCATGGGGTCCGGCATGGGCAAGACATCCACCCGCGGCCACAAGGGGCAGTGGTCACGCTCGGGTGCGCGTCTGATACGCGGGTTTGAAGGCGGCCAGATGCCGTTGCACCGGCGCGTGCCTAAGCGTGGATTTACCAACATCTTCCGCGAGGAATACGACATCGTGAACATCGAGCGGCTGGCAGCGCTCGGCGAAACCGAGATCACGCCAGAGTCGCTGAAGAAGGCGGGCGTGGTGAATGGCAAGGCACCGGTTAAAATCCTGGGCACCGGCGAACTGACGGTGGCGATCACCGTTCATGCCCACAAGTTTTCCAAGTCAGCGCAAGAGAAGATCACTAAGGCAGGCGGCAAGTTCGAGGTCTTGCAGTAATGCTGGAAAAGCTGGCGAACATCTTCCGGGTTCCTGACCTTCGCAAGCGCGTGCTGTTTACGCTTGGACTGCTGGCGGTCTATCGCATCGGCGGCCACATCCCCACGCCGGGGATCAACGGCGACCGACTGGCGGCGTTTTTCGAGCAGAACCGGGGTTCGGTGCTGGGCTTTGTCGATCTGTTCAGCGGCGGCAACCTGCGGCGGCTGACGATTTTCGCGCTGGGCATCATGCCGTACATTACGGCGTCGATCATTCTGCAGTTGCTGACGGTGGTCTATGAGCCGCTCGCCAAGCTGCAAAAAGAAGGCGAGATGGGCCGCAAGAAGATCACGCAGTGGACGCGTTATCTCACCGTGGTCCTAAGCGCGGTGCAGTCCTTCGGCATTGCCCTCAGCCTGCAGAAAGGCGCCGATTTCGTCCTCAATCCCGGACCGGGCTTTATCCTGATGACCATGCTGACGCTGACCACGGGCAGCGCGTTCATCATGTGGCTGGGCGAGCAGATCACCGAGCGCGGCATCGGCAACGGCATGTCGCTTTTGATTTTTGCGGGCATCGTGGTCGGTTTGCCGCGTGGCGTCATCGATCTGTACCAGAAGGCTAGCACCAGCGCCTGGGGCGTGTTCACGGCGCCGGCCCTCCTCTTGCTCTTGGTGCTGATGGTCGCGGTGGTGGCGTTCATCGTGTTTGTCGAACGCAGCGAGCGCCGGATTCCGGTGCAGTATGCCAAGCGTGTGGTGGGACGCAAAGTGATGGGCGGGCAGTCGACGCACCTGCCGCTGCGGGTGAATGCGGGCGGCGTCATGCCGGTGATTTTCGCGTCTTCAATTCTGGCTTTGCCGCAGATGCTGGGTGCGGCGTTCCACAGCAACAAGGTGGTCGGCCCGCTTCTGGACGCGATGCGCTGGGGCGAGCCGCTGTACACCTTGCTCTATTGCACGGGGATTGTGTTCTTTGCCTACTTCTATATCTCGATCGTGTTCAACCCGAACGAGGTTGCGGACAACATGCGGAAGTGGGGAGGTTTTATTCCGGGCATACGGCCGGGAAAGCGGACGGCGGACTTCATCAACGATGTTCTCACCCGGATCACCCTGGTGGGCGCGCTCTACCTGATTTCGATTTCGCTGATTCCGGAATGGATGATTGCGGGTATCAAGCTGAACCACCTTCCGCTGCTGGGTCGACTCTTTGAGAACCTGCCCACCTGGATCACGAACGGATTGGGAGTCAATTTTTATTTTGGCGGAACCTCGCTGCTGATCGTGGTCGGTGTGGCGATGGACACGGTTACGCAAATTGAAGCGCAGCTGATCATGCGGCACTACGACGGCTTCACGCCGAAGAGCGGCCGGATTCGCGGACGCCGGACCTGGTAGAACTGAGAGGTTTTTTGAGCGCGGGCGGCGGTATTTCCGCGACGGGAAATACGAGTAAAAGGGGCCATTTCGATGGCCAAAGAGACGGCCATTTCGACGGCCAATGAGACCGCGCGAAATCTAGGACCGGTGATTCTTCTGGGGCCTCCTGGGGCCGGGAAGGGCACGCAGTCCAAACAGATCGTCGACCGTTACGGTATCCCGCAGATATCGACGGGTGATCTTTTACGGGATCACGTAAGACGCGGCACCGAGTTGGGCCTTGAAGCCAAGGCGATCATGGCACGAGGCGAACTGGTGCCGGACGAGTTGATGTACGGCATCGTGGCCACGCGGCTGCGGGAGGCCGATTGTCAACGCGGGTTTGTGCTGGATGGCTTTCCACGGACGGCCGCCCAGGCAGGATGGCTGGACGCTTTCCTGGAAAAAGAGGTCTTTGACAATAGTTCGGAAACGCTTTCCAAAACGAGCTCGGGAACGAGTTCGGAAAATGGCTTGGATAAATCGGAGCGGTGTCCGCCGGTTGTGATCCAGTTGCTCGTGGACTATACTCAATTACTACTGCGGCTTACCGGGCGGCGTTCGTGTCCCACCTGTGGACGGCTCTATAACATCCACTTTCAGCCACCTCTCGTCGACGAGTTGTGTGATGTGGACAAATCCAAACTGGTGATCCGCAACGACGATCGCGAAGAAGTGATTTCCGGGCGATTGACTGCCTACGAGACGCAGACCAGGCTGGTGGCGGATTACTACCGGGCGCAACGGCGGCTGGTAGCGATCAATGCGGATCGGCCGATGGAAGATGTTACAGCACAGATCTTCGGCGTGATCGACAGTCACTGCCAGGCCGGACGCTAGAGATGGTTTCGTAAGCAAGTTTTGGGTAGGGCACGGTTTTAGCGTGCCGCCAGGACTTGGAAGTTTATCGAAGTTAGAGTCGGGCGAAGTTAGAGCTAGCTATGAGTTTTGGAGAAGACCGGATCATCCGCAAGTCGCCAGAAGAGATCGAAAAGATGAAGCGGAGCGGCAAGATGGTCCGCCAGGTTCTGGACCACCTGAAAGGTTTGGTGGCGGCCGGCGTTACAACGATGGACTTGGAGAAGGCCGCGGTGAAACTGATCGCGGAACTCGGGGCCGCGCCGGCGTTCAAGGGATATTACGGCTATCCCTGTGTGCTGTGCACTTCGATCAATGAAGAGATCGTGCACGGGATCCCGTCGGAAAAACGGGCGCTGAAAACGGGAGACATCGTTTCCATCGACTGCGGCGTCGTTTACGATGGATACTACGGGGACGCTGCGATTACGGTGCCGGTGGGCGATGGGCTGACGGCGAATTTGAAGAAGCTGCTCGAGGTGACCGAAGCTTCGCTGTACAAGGGCATCGCGCAGGCGAAGATAGGCAACACGGTTGGACACGTTGGGTCGGCGATCCAGAAGCACGTGGAAGCGAACGGCTTCAGCGTGGTGCGGGAATTTGTCGGGCATGGCATTGGGACGAAGCTGCATGAAGCGCCGCAGATTCCGAACTTTGGCAAGAAGGGCCAGGGCTCGGAGTTGACCGAGGGCATGGTGCTGGCGATTGAGCCCATGGTGAACTCGGGGGGGCCCGAGACCAAGGTTTTGAGCGATAAGTGGACGGCCGTAACGCTCGACGGCAGTTACAGCGCCCACTTTGAGCATTGCGTGGCTGTGACGCGGCAAGGGCCTGTGATTTTGACCCAGTAGGAGCTTTCAGCTATCAGCTCTCAGCCTTCAGTTAGAGCGCTGAGGTGAAAGTTGAAGGTTGTGACGGAGAGCTGACAGCTGAAAGCTGAGAGCTACTTAAGGAGTCGATGAGCAAAGAAGACGCGATTGAAGTGATGGCGGTGGTGGTTGAACCCCTGCCCAATGCCATGTTCAAGGTGGAGCTCGAAAACAAACACCAGGTACTGGCGCACGTTTCCGGCAAGATGCGGAAGAACTTCATACGGATTTTGCCGGGAGACAAAGTCGCGGTCGAACTTTCTCCGTACGATCTGAATCGCGGGCGAATTGTGTATCGCTACAAGTGACGCCGTCTTGCGGGCGTGAGCGAAGCGAGAGCCCGCAGGCGTCATCCCTTCGGCAGGCTCAGGGCAGGCTCTGAGCGAAGCGAAGGATCTGGACGAATCCGCAGTTGCAGTTACTGAGAACTGGCAACTGAGAACTGAGAACTGGTTTATGAAGGTAAGGGCATCGGTTAAGAAGATTTGCGATAAGTGCAAGGTCATCCACCGCAAGGGAGTAGTGCGGGTGATCTGCGAGAACTCGAAACACAAACAGCGTCAGGGATGAAGAAGCTACGAGCTGCGAGCCAATGCGGGTTGCTCGCGGCTCGAAGCTCGCAGCGGTTGAAAGTTAGCAGGAAGGACTAGAAATCTATGGCTCGTATTGCAGGCGTCGATCTTCCGCGCAACAAGCGTGCGAATATCGGGCTCACTTACATTTACGGCATCGGTAATTCACGCGCGGCGAGCATTCTGGACGCGGCGAAAGTGGATCCGATGAAAAAAGTGTCGGACCTCGCGGAAGATGAAGTCAACCGCATCCGCCAGGTGATCGAGGCGGAAGGCTCGGTGGAAGGCGATCTGCGTAAAGACGTTTCGATGAACATCAAGCGGCTCATCGAAATCGGGTCCTATCGCGGATTCCGTCATCGCCGGAACCTGCCGGTTCGCGGACAGCGCACGCACACCAACGCTCGTACCCGCAAAGGTCCGCGCAAGGGCACGGTAGCGCAGAAGAAGAAGACGGCAAAAGCGTAAAGAATCAGGTGTCAGGTCTTAGGTGTCAGGTCTCAGCGACCATGAGATCTTCCTAAGACCTGAGACCCAAGACCTGAGACCTAAACTATGGCAAAACCAGCAGCAGCAGGCGGCGCCGCGGCGCCCGAGAAAAAAGGCAAGAAGAAGACGTTCAAGAAGAAGGAGCGCAAGCACGTTCCGCATGGACTGGTGCACGTGCAGGCCTCTTTCAATAACACCATCGTGACCATCTCGGACATGACCGGCAATGTGCTGGCGTGGAAGAGTTCGGGCTCGCTGGGTTTTCGCGGCTCCCGCAAAGGTACTCCGTTTGCGGCGCAGCAGGCCGCGTCGAACGCCGCCAGCATGGCGCGCGATCACGGTGTGCGCACCGTGGATGTGCGGGTAAGCGGTCCGGGATCGGGGCGCGAATCAGCCGTGCGCGCGCTGGCCTCGGCGGGAATCGAAGTGCGGTCCATTAAGGACACGACGCCGATTCCGCATAACGGATGCCGGCCGCCGAAACGCCGGAGAGTGTAGGGCTGTCGTTGGTCGTTAGTCGCTGGTCGTTAGCCAGAACCTGACCGCCAGCGACCACACTCGAACGACCAAAGACTAACGACTGAATTTTTGTCCGGGACGAAGGGTGAAGCCAAACCTGTAAACCGGTCATCTAAAAAGGAGAATAACTTGGCACGTTATACCGATGCAGTGTGTCGTCTCTGTCGCCGGGAAGGGATCAAGCTCTTCCTCAAAGGCACGAAGTGCTTTAGCGACAAATGTCCTATTGAGAAACGCAACTTCGCTCCCGGACAGCACGGGAAAGACAAGAAGACCAAGGTTGTAGGCTATGGCCTGCAGTTGCGCGAAAAACAAAAAGCCAAACGCATTTATTTCACCCAGGAAGGCCAGTTCCGGAATTATTTCGAGAACGCGGTCCGGTTCAAGGGTGTGACGGGCGCGAAGCTGCTGGAGCAACTCGAGCGCCGTCTGGACAACGTGGTCTACCGGCTGGGCTTCGGCATTTCCCGCCGTCAGGCGCGCCAGTTGGTGCGTCACGGGCACGTGCAGGTGAATGGCAAGAAGGTGAACATCCCTTCGTATGAAGTCGGCGTGGGAGAAGAGATTGCGATTCGCGAGGGCAGTAAGAAAGTCCCTATTCTCGAAATCGCAAGAGATTTTGCCAGTCATCAGCCGGCGCCGGCGTGGTTGGAAATCGATCGTGAGAATTACAAGGGCCGAGTGCTTGCCCTGCCGAAGCGCGAAGATATCCAATTGCCGGTGAATGAGCAGTTGATTGTGGAGTTGTACAGCAAGTAGTGGTCAGTCGGTGGTCGTTAGTCGATGGTCGTTGGCGAAACCGGCGGCCCGCGAACGACTGCGGCCCGCGAACGACTAACGACCAACGACTGTTTCTTGGCCCACTTTTTCGCGCCAGATCAGCCTTTCCTGCTGTGACCTGAGCCGGGCCGCTCAGCGAGCAGGATTGAGCCACATGGCCGAGAGGAGAAACACACGATGCTCTGGAGAGGTTTTCAAAAGCCGAAACGACTGGCGAGCGATGTCACTTCGCTCACCGATAAATACGGGATGTTCTGGGCGCAGCCGTTTGAGCGCGGATTTGGCACGACCATCGGCAATGCGTTGCGGCGCGTAATGCTGAGTTCGATCGAAGGTGCGGCCGTTACCGCGGTGAAAATCGAAGGCGTGCTGCACGAGTTCCAGTCGATTCCGGGAGTGGTCGAGGATGCCACCGACATCATCCTCAACATGAAGCAGGTTCCGTTCAAGCTGGCGGGAGATGGTCCGAAGGCGATTTACCTGCGCGCCGATCAGCCGGGGGTGGTGACCAGCAGCATGATCGATGCCGACGGCGACGTGGAAATTCTCGACAAGGAAATTTATATCGCGACGGTGAGCGAGGGCGGGAAACTCGACATGGAGATGCGCCTGAAGCGAGGCCGCGGTTACGTTTCGGCGGACAAGAATTTCGAGGACGATCTAGGCATCGGATTCATTCCCATCGATTCCGTGCACACGCCGGTGCGCAAGTGCAACTACACCGTCGAAGCGGCGCGTTTGGGACAGATCACCGATTACGACAAGCTGACGATCGAGGTCTGGACGAACGGTTCGATCACTCCGGGCGATGCGCTGGGACTGTCGGCGAAGCTGGTGAAGGATCACATGAATATCTTCATCAACTTCGAAGAGGAGATTGAAACGGCGGCTTCGAGCGAGGAGTGCCGGCCGGAGATCAAGAACGAGAACCTGAACCGTTCGGTGGAGGAACTTGAACTCTCGGTGCGCAGCTATAACTGCCTGAAGAACGCCAACATTCAGTCGATCGGCGAACTGGTGCAGAAGACCGAAGCCGAGATGCTGAAGACGAAAAATTTTGGCCGGAAGTCGCTGAACGAGATCAAGGAGATCCTTAACTCGATGGGTCTGAGCCTGGGTATGAAGATCGACGAGCACGGCAACGCTGTGCCCGGACCAACTTCGAACCAGGTGCTGCCCGCTTCAGCGTACGGCGATAACGATCTGTAGAGCATTGGGGCATTGAGTCATTGATTCATTGAAATGAATGACTCGCAAATGACTCAATGACTCAATCATTCAATGATTCAATGGGGTAATCCATGCGTCACAAAGTTGCGGGATACAAGTTAGGACGGACCACTTCACATAGGCGCGCGATGCTGCGCAATATGGTCACGTCGATCATCATGGAAGAGCGTATCGAGACAACGGTAATCAAGGCGAAGGCCGTGCGTCCGTCGGTCGAGAAGATGATCACCCTCGGCAAGCAGGGCGATCTGGCAGCGCGCCGTCAGGCGGCGTCCTATTTGATGACCGGAGAAGCGGTCACCAAGCTTTTCGATACCGTCGCTCCACGCTTCGGCGATCGCAAGGGCGGCTATACGCGCATCGTTCGCACCGCGTGGCGGAAGGGTGACGGTGCCGAGAAGGCGTTCATCGAACTGCTGGGCAGTGAGCAGGTGATCGATGAAAAGCGCCAGAAGCGTGCCGAAATCCGCGCCAAACGGGCCGAGGAAAACCGCAAGGCGATGGAAAATGCCGACGCCGAAGCGCAAGTGCAGAAGGACATCGCTGCCAATGAGGCTGAGGGTAAGACTGAGGGCGGCGACAAGAAAGAGTAATTGCAGCGGTCCCAACGTCCCAACAGGCACCAAGGCGTCCATAACGGGCGCCTTTTTTCTGGAGGTGACACGCCGTCTTTCATCGGGTTGCCCGTGAGCCGACCGGAGTCCGAGCCCATCCGCTCCCGAGTCATATCTGTTTACAGCAGCTATCGCGTAAGGTAATTCCGGAGGAAGGATCGCGCCAGCTAAGGCACATGATTCTTTTCCTGCTGTTTCCGGGGCATGATCTTAAGCCTAGCGGTTCTGAAGGGCCCGGTTAGCTATTCGGTTCGACCATCAGGCAAGTGAGTTACGCGAGTTCGCGCTCCGCTTTCACTCCAACAGGGAGGCCGGTGAAATATTCAACGGAAAGAGAGGGCCTTTGAATTTAATGGACCTCTCTCACGATAAACAGCGAACTACTGCTTAGTCTCTGACGCACTTCGCTTCTCCAGAAGCTGGGTCGGTATAGCGATGCTGTCCCGCCGGACATGGTGCGCTCGTGCCCCGCTGGCCCTGTTGGCCGGACCGCCCCTGGTCACCCCGCTGGCCCTGTTGGCCTGACTGCCCCTGGTCACCCTGCTGGCCCTGTTGGCCGGACTGTCCCTGGTCACCCCGATGGCCCCGTTGGCCGGACTGCCCCTGGTCACCCTGCTGGCCCTGTTGGCCGGACTGCCCCTGGTCACCCTGATAGCCCTGTTGGCCGGACTGTCCCTGGTCACCCTGCTGACCCTGTTGGCCGGATTGCCCCTGGGCACCCTGCTGGCCAGGGGGCCCTTGCTGCGCAGGTTGGCTTGTGTTGCAACCGCTAATAAATATGGCTAGCAAAATTACAACCGTAACTAGCGATGTCTTCATTTGATTGCTCCTTACGTTCTGGGGCTGCTCAATGCAATATGCCGCTACCGCAGACGATGGGACACAGCAGGAATAGTACACATGTCGCACCAGCGCGCACTGTTCTATTTTGCTCAGTTATCTAGAATGATTCTTAGCGTCCACTTAGCGTCCACTCGCGGAAGCACCAGCGAGATTTTGCAGAATGGCAGAGGCCTAACCTGCTTAATTCATAGGGGCTGCTGCCGGGGCGACGAATCTTTTTCACCGCGCAGTGTCCCCCTCGCAAACCTGAACTGCTTACTATTCGGTTACGAGGGCAATTTTAAAAAGCTCCACCTCCTATCCCGTCAATGAAAGCCGTGGAGTTGGGAGAACCTCAATAGGATTGTTGGCGAAAAATCGCCATTAGGGAACGTCTGAACAAGTTCTGATTGCAACCGCTCGGCGCCGGAAGTAAAGGCGTCCAGCGGTTTTATATAGATCAAAAGATACACGGCCCGCCGTATCTGCTCCGTGGAGGCGATGCAG
>Ga0182027_10013370_pt1 | contig 11443 bp, 9 predicted proteins | sample 712E1DmetaG_FD_121300 | JGI IMG/M metagenome (GOLD analysis project Ga0182027, IMG submission 121300) | Permafrost microbial communities from Stordalen Mire, Sweden - 712E1D metaG (Illumina Assembly) | ecosystem: Environmental > Terrestrial > Soil > Wetlands > Permafrost | place: Sweden...
GATGTGGGTGTTAATGTCGGCCTTGTTCGCTCTGGCTTCAGTCAAATACGCATTGAGCGGCGGGGAACCGATGCCAGCCACCCTCCACATTGCGTTTTCGCCGCACCAGGCATTCACGTCACCATTTCACATGACTCTGCCGGTCTTCCTGATCGGCGCCGCCCAGTTGTGTCTGGGCGGTTTCGGCCTGATTTTATTGAGCCGGCTGTTTGCGCTCTATGAGCGCGGCGAGTTCTTCAAAACCGGAAACATCCGGTGCATCAAATTTCTTGGTCTGGTCATCGCCGGCGTCTGGCTCACCCAGACGATTTTGGAACTGATGGCGCATCAAAACAACATTGAGGGTTCCGGATTGGTGTACGGCGGCCTGGTCGTTTTTATCGCCTGGATCATGGACGAAGGCCGGAAAATTCAGGAAGAACAGGAATTGACCGTTTAACCAAAACGACTTTTCAAATTTATGCATGCGAATGAGAATTTTCCCAAGGCCAATACTCGGCTGAACCGGATCAAAATAATCAGCCGGGGCCTCAAGGTTCTATTTCTGTTGTATTTTGTTTGCGCGGGATATTTTCTCCCTTTGGTTCACAAAACGCCCGATGGATTTTGGTTTGTGGTTTATGGGACATACGCAACATTTTCGAATGCTCCGACGGGTGCAAAATTGATCGTTGTGCTGGCGGTGGGCGTATTTTTTGCCGCGGTCATCACTGGCTATCAACTGTTAAACCTTTACGAAAAGGGAATCATCTTTTCCGCCAGAAATGTTCAGCTGCTTGGCCGAATCGGATATCTGGCTTTGGGTTATGGTTTGCTCACGGCGTGGGGTCCGGCGCTGATTTCAGCCTGGTATGTTTGGATTAATTCGTCTGTCTCACTATTGAATCCCGTTTTGTGGGGTATGACTGCGTTTTTAAGTTCGCCTTGGATCATCGGCGGACTCTTCGTAGTCGTGATTTCTCGCATCATGGACGAGGGCCGGAAGATTCAGGAGGAACAGGAATTGACCGTTTAACCACACGAAACTCAACCGAATCACGTTATGAAAAATTTTCAGAACAAAGCCAAAATCATCAAGGTCAGCAAAAACATCAGGAGTATTTTGTTCGCCGGACTGGTATTGTGGATGGTTTCCATTCCAGTATTTTTGTTTCCGTTCATTTTCTTGCCAGAAGAGAAAATGCCCTCCTACATGATTTGTGAAATTGGCGGCAGGGTTTTGCTGGCCTCGCTCGGCCTGGTGGTTAATTTGAAGCTGTTCCGATTTTTTGACCGGCTAAAGAACGGGTATTTGTTCGATGCGCAAACCGTCGGGAATTTGGATGCCGCCGGCAGATGGTGGATTGTGCTCTGGCTGTTTCAAGGACTGTTTTACCAGATTGAATATCAGTTTTTTGGACATGCGATGGTCTGGGGAGGCAGTGGTTTGTTTGCAGGCTTGATTCTCATTTTTGTCTCATGGCTGTTGAAGGAGGCGCAGGAACTGCAGGAGGAACAGGAATTGACCGTTTAAGTTTATGCCCATCATCGTCAATTTGGATGTGGTTCTCGCCCAGCGCAAAATGCGGCTGAACGATCTGGCCGCCGCCGTGGACATCACGCCGCAAAATCTGTCCATCCTCAAAACCGGCAAGGCCAGGGCCATCCGTTTCTCCACGCTCGAAGCCATTTGCGCCCATCTCGAATGTCAGCCCGGCGAGATTTTGGAATACCGTCCGGAAACCGAGAATAAGAAGCGGCCCGAGCGCGCCTAACCTCGAACCGCGTCGGAGGCTGGCGTGGAATGATCAGCGGCAATTCAAACCGGCTCGGCAATCAAATCATAATCCGTGTGCCCGACAATTTTGACCCGGGCAAATTCTCCCGGCGGCAGATCCGCTTCGCGCGCGCGAAATTTTCCGCGCACATAAACGCGCCCGTCAATGTCCGGCGCATCCGCCTCGCCGCGTCCAACCAGGTAACTTCGGAGTTTGGGGCTTGGGGTTTGGAGTTTGCCCTCGCGGACGAGGCCGTGTTCCCACGAAGAAATGCTGGCTTGCTGAAGCTGCTTTTCATTCGCGCGGCCTTCGACCAGCACTTTGATTTTGCGGCCGACAAATGATTCAGAAACCTGCCGGGCGATTTTATGTTGCGCGGCCATTGCCAGCTTGCGGCGCTGCTGCTTCACCTGGTCGGGAATCTGGCCGGCCATTTTTCCCGCGAGCGTTCGGTCTTCTTTCGAGTAAGTAAACACACCAAGCCGTTCGAACTTCGTCTCATGGATGAAATCGAGCAGCGTTCTGAAGCTGGTTTCGGTTTCGCCTGGAAAGCCGACGATGAACGCTGTCCGCAGCGTGATGCCCGGCACCCCGGCGCGGATTTTTCGGATGAGGTCAACAATGTAGGACTGCGAGGTCTCGCGCCGCATCCGTTCAAGCATGTTTTCATGGATGTGCTGGAGCGGGATGTCCACGTAGCGCGCGACTTTCGGACATTCGGCGATGGTCCGGATGAGTTCGTCCGTCCAATGCGCCGGATGCGTGTAAAGGAGGCGGATCCAAAAATCGCCCTTGAGTGAATTCAGTTCGCGCAGCAATGAGCAAATGGTTGTGGCATCGGCCGGCAGCGATCCGGCGGCAGCGGAGAATTTTTCCGGCGACGAAATGGCGCGGCCGGTGGCCGTCTGCAAAGACTTCGGGCGCAAATCAAGACCGTAATAGGTCGAATCCTGCGAAATCAGATTCAACTCCTTGACACCGTCGGCAATCAGCGCCTTCGCTTCGGCGACAATGTCCGCCTGCTGCCGGCTGCGATGCGAACCGCGCATCCGGGGAATGATGCAGAAACTGCACGGATGATTGCAGCCCTCGGCAATTTTGACGTAGGCGAAATGTTTCGGCGTCAGGCGGAAACGCGGCGTGGCGAAATCGGGAATGAAGGTGGGACGCCGGGTAACATCTAAAATCGGCGAGGATGGAGGATGGAGGATGGAGGATGGCCCCGCCGGTTCAACAACGGTTTTGGTTTTGCCAATTTTTTTGGTTCCACGGAGTGATTCGGACTTTTCGCGTTCCGACGCATATTGATTTTGTTCCAATTCAGCCAATCGCCCGGTGATTTTTCCCTTCGATGTTGGATGTTGGATGTTGGATGTTGAATGTTTCCCTATTCGCTCCGCGCGCCTGGCCATCGCCTGTCTGACGATTTCCGAAACCTGCGCCACCTGGTCAATGCCCATGAAGGCGTCCACTTCCGGCAGGAGCTTCGGCAGTTCATCGCGGAATCGTTGTGGCAGACAGCCGGAGACGATCAAACTTTGGCCGCGATTTTGAGCGGCACGAACTTCGGCGGACTCGAGAATGGCATCCACACTCTCCTCCTGCGCGGCGTCAATAAACGAACAGGTGTTGACGATGATGGCATCGGCCTGCGCAGCGTCGTTCGTGATGACGATGCCGTCCTTGAGCAGCGCGCCGAGCATGATTTCGGCGTCCACCAGATTTTTGGCGCAACCGAGCGAAATCAAGCCGACTCGCAGCGGGCGGCGGGTGGAATTCGGTTTCGTCACAAAAAGATAAAACTACGAAAGCCGGACGGCGGCGTCGAAAATTATTTACTGGTTGAAGCCGGAGCGTTTGTAGCCGGCGTAATGGCGACAGCTGGGGCGTTGGTAGAACCGGCGGTGGCTGGCGCTGCATTGTCCGACGGCATTCCGAGCTGGGTGCGCAGCACGGCACGCGCGGCAAAAGGCAGGCCTTGTTGCGTGTTGAGCAACCGGTTGAGCACCGTGCGGTTGAGGTCGGCAAAGGCGGGCAGAACAATGCGCGTATTCGCGCCCTGAAAATCAGCCGTCTGTGCCTGGTAATTCTCATAGATCTTGCCGGCCATCCGTTTGAAAGCGGCGTAACGGTCGTCCTGCCCGCTGGCCAGTTCGTAATAGGCCCGTGCCAGCAATCCTTCGATCGCTGCCGTGGTGCGTTCCTGCGAAGTGTCGCCAACGTCCTCCTGCACACGCGCGATGGCATATTGTTCGAACGTCAGTTGCGATGGCCGTGAATTTGGGTTGCCGTTGAGCGTGTTATTTTCGGGATATTTTCGGGCGAGGTAACGATACCAGTCCGCCGCCTCGGCCACGCGATTATCTTCATAGAGCATATAAACCGCGTCGCCCAAAAAATACCGATGGGCTTTTTGGATGCCGTCCCTCATGTCGTGACTGGTCTCATCCGCATACATTTTTTCGTAGGCATCATTGACTTTGGACACCAAGTCCAGGTTCGGGACCAGTTCATACGCCTGGTTGAACAGGTTGCGGATGATCCGTCCGTGATGAAACGACTGCAGCATGGATTGATAAATATTGCGGCGCAGTTTGATCAAATCATCCGGGTTTACCTTGTCCCGGTGTTTCTTCGCCTGGGCCAGGCCAAACGCACCCCAGTAAATCGCGTGCGCTTCCGGCAGCCGCCAGTCGAGCGGGCCCCATTCGGCATCCACTTTTTTCGCGAATTCCGGATCAATCTTGTATTTTTCACGGAGCAGAAACGCGTTGGTCCGGTCCCCGGCGGTCTGCGGATGGATGAGCGTGTCAAAATTCGTCCCGTTCGGACCGAAAAACGGCGTCATTTCTTGTGCCCACTGCTGTTTGAAATAGATGTTCGCATCGTCGAGGTTCTGGCCCATTTTATGTTGAAAGAACCACGCCAGCTCGCGGTAGATCAAAACGTCATCCGGGTTGTAACGCAAACCGTCATCGCGCAGCAGTTCGATGGCGCGTTCGACCCAGCGCCAGCGGTCGGGAAAATCTTTGAATTTGATGGATATGTTGTAGGCCATGTTCCAAGCCTGAAACAGCCAGACTTGCGAGAAATGCGGCTCCAAGTCCGTGATCCAATCCGCCAGTTGCGCCGCCTCGAAAAACTTGTCGTCTTGTTGCAAATCATTGGCGCGAATCCAGAGCATATTGGAAATCAGCCCCCGGAAACCGCCCAGCGCAACCGTCGTAAATGCCAGCATCGGCGGCGCGTTTTGCAGGGCCGCCGCGCGCACCAATCCAAGTTGATCGCGGTCGCGGTTCAATGACTGCTGCATCCGGCTGGAACCGAAGAGCAACGCCGCCGCCAGCAGCAGCAACAGGATTTTTTTCGTGCGGGCGTTCATTGATTCCCCTGGGCTGTGGCCAGTTCGCGCCGGTTGAACAACCCGATGCCAATGACGCCGAGGATTCCGCCGAGCAGCAAAACAATTTGAGCGAAGGCCAGGCCCAGGTCAGTCCAGGAAATACTGCGCCCGCTGCTCAACGATTCAATCGGCGAGAAATTTTTCACCAGATTGATAATCATCAAAAAACCCTTGAACAGCGGGATCAACACCGCATCCGCGGCCGAATGTCCCATGACGCCGGTTTCCGCGTTGCCGGCCGCCACCGTGCCCGATTCCACCGCCTCGGCCAGTGTCCCGCTGGAAAGTCCAATCGTCAGCAGCGCCAGCGAGAAAAAGGCCGCGACCGGAAACGTCAAGAAGCTCGCCGCCATCAATCCCAGCGCTGCCAGCAGCGCCATCCAGCAAAAAATAATTCCAAGGCCGCGCGCAAAGTTCAGCGTAAAGCCGCCTTCGGGGTACAACACCTCCATGCCGTCCTCGAGCGGGAACAACAGCGACGTGTCGTTCGGGTTCGCAAAAATAATGGTCAGCACGCCTTTGTCGTCGAACAGATTCGGCGGGATTTGAAATTCGTGGAATGTGTTTGGCGCGAGGCTCATCGGCTCGCTGCGCCAGAGTCTGGCCGTTTCCGGCACGCCAACCTGCCACATGGCGACGAACGTGCCGGAGGAACTCTTTTGAGCCGAGTTGAATTTCACGCGCAGTTGCAACGGTTTGTCCTTGAGAAAATTTTTGGCGAAGCCCAGGTCAATATGCCACTGGCGCGAATATCCCGGCGGCACCAGTTGGAAATCCGCTTTAACCTGCTCGCGGATCTGTTTGCGCACCAACGGCACGTCCACCTTGTCCACTGGGCTGTCTTTCAAGCGCCCCTGCAAAATGCGTTCCGTTGCGGCATCAATTTCCGTATCGTTGCCGGGTTCTTTCGCCGAACCGCGCGCCACCAGCACCTGCTCGCGCAAAATGGTTTGTTCCGCCGCCGGCAATTTCGCCGCGCGCCATTGCAACAGGCCATAAACACACGCGCCGGACAGGGCCAGCAGCGCCGCGTTCAGCGACATGATGCCCAGCCATTTGCCCAGCCAGATTTGCCAGCGCGCGATGGGTTTGGTCGCCACAACCTGCATCTGGCATTCCTCGATGTCGCGGGCCAGCGTGCCGCACGCCAGCCAGAGGGTGGAAAGACCGAGCAAACCGGTGATGACGCTTAACGTGTACGTCAGCAAAATCTGCGTGAACCCGCGCGCCGTGCCGTCGTCCTGGATCACCATCGGCAAACCCACCACCGCCGCCAGCAATAACGCGGCGATGACCAGAAACAGCCGGAACCGAAACGCGGCTTTCCAAGTCAACCAGGTGATAGCGAACAGTCTTTGCATCAGTAAATCGTCCTCGTCTTCGTCCTCGAACTAGGGTTTCTTTCCGAGCAGCGACGAGAGCTTCTCATCCGCCTTCGACAAATCCACCGGCTTTTCTTCCGTTGTGGGCCTGGGTTTGTCCGGCGCTGGCGTCGGTTCGGCGGCTTTGGTCAGCGATTCCAGTTTTTTGCTGTCCACCTTTGGCGTGGGGACCACCGGCGTCGGCGATTTGGGCGGAACAACGGGTTGGGCAACCTGCGGCAAAGCCAGACGTTCAAGAACTTTCTCGGCGGGTGGTCGCCCATCATCACCGGCGCGCAGGTAAGCCGCCACGCGGGCGCCGGAAGTCGCGCCCGAAGTTTCCGATGCGGCCCGGCGCGCCTTTTGCACCACATCGAGAAAGTAGCTCTCTAGGTTCTGTGTGGGCGTGTCAATCTCGACCTTGGCGCCCGCCACGTCCTTGCGGATGATTTCCAGCACACGCTCCATGGTTTCGCGCGGCAACGCGGGGGTGGTGATGCGAATCGCGTCCGGCGTGGCGAGCAAATCCTTGAGCGTGCCCATCGCCTGGATTTTGCCGCCGTAATAAATCACCACGCGGTCGCAAACGTCCTCCACGTCCGAAAGCAGGTGGCTGCTCAAAATCACCGTCTTGCCGCGCCGAGCCAGCGCCAGGATGAGGTCTTTGACTTCGCGGCAGCCAATGGGGTCGAGGCCGGACGTCGGTTCGTCAAGAATGATGAGGTCGGGATCGTTGATGAGCGCCTGCGCCAGCCCGATGCGGCGCTGCATGCCTTTCGAAAATTCACCCACGGCGCGCATCCGCGTCTGGCTCAGGCCGACCATTTCCAGCAGTTGCTCGGCGCGGTTGTCACGCTCGCCCTTGCCGAGATGAAAAAGGTTTCCGAAAAAGTCGAGTGTCTCGCGCGAGTTGAGGTAGCGGTAAAGATACGATTCCTCCGGCAGGTAGCCGATGCGCGATTTCGTCTGCACGTGCCGCGGCGAATGGCCGAAGACCTCAATGTGGCCCTTGGTCGGGTAAAGCAAACCCAGCAGCAGTTTCACCGTCGTGGATTTGCCGGAGCCGTTTGGGCCGAGTAGGCCGAACACCTCGCCGCGCCGCACGTCGAAATCCACGCCGTCCACCGCGCGCGCCTTGGGCCGGTTCCAGAAGTCCTTGAACACCTTCGTCAGTCCGCGGACGGACACGACCGTTTCAGTAGATTGCGGATTGCGGATTGCGGATTGCGGATTTAATTCAGCGACTGGCATAAACTAAAATTTACTTGGCGATCGTACTTTCCAATTCTTGTAATTTTGCGTCGAACAATTTTACCAGATTCGGAGCACCAACCCATTTAGTCGAATCGAAACAACTCAAGTGAAGACGTAATTCTTTCAAGTCATGCAACTGCCAATTCGCCAAGAAATCCGGAACTTCATGAATCGCTTCCATAATTTCATTCACTTCTTGGCGTCTGTCTATTTTGGGTGACAATGTGACATTTCTGCAATGGACAAGCGCGCGATGCAATGTGAAAAGCGCGGAGTCAAGGACGGCTTGCGGAGCTTGTTGCATTTGATTTACGCCAGCTTCGGCGTCAATTGCCCGGATGTAGCGCGCGGCGGTTCTTCCGTTTCGGGGTGGAAATGTTCCAGTTCCTCGCCTTTGCGCACAAGCCGGGCGCTGTTGAAAATCACAATCAGCGAACCCACGTTGTGCAACAGCGCCGCGACAATCGGGTTCAAGTAGCCAAATGCCGCTGCCGTCAATCCGACGATGATGAACACGATGCCGAACATAAAATTCTGGTTGATGACCGCGCGGGTGCTGCGCGAGAGCTTCACCAAAAACGGCAGCCGCCGCAGGTCATTGTTCATCAACGCAATCGTCGCGCTGTGGATGGCCACTTCGCTGCCCGCCGCGCCCATGGCGATGCCAATGTCGCCCGCCGCCAGCGCCGGCGCGTCATTCACGCCATCGCCGATCACAGCCACGCGGTAGCCCTTGGCCTTCATCGCGCGGACAAACTCGACTTTGTTCTGCGGCAGACAGTCGCCCTTTGCCTCTTCGCAGCCAATCTCAGCGGCCACGCGGGTTGCCACCGCCTGCCGGTCGCCGGAAACCATCGCGATGCGGCGAACGCCCGCTTCCTTCAGCTCGGCCAGCGATTCCTTCGCCTCGGCGCGGGTCTGGTCTTGCAAGCCAACCCACCCGATGCACCTGCCGTCACGTGCGACAAAAATCAAACTCCAGCCTTCGGTTTCCTTGAGGTCAACGGATTTCACAAAATCCTCGGTCACGCCGTTGTCCTTGAGCCACTGTGCCCGGCCAACCAACACTTTTGATCCGCCCACCTCGGCCTTCACGCCGCGACCGGCGGTCTCGGTGAAATTCTGCGGCTCGGCCAGCGGCACACCGGCTTCGCCCGCAATTTGCGCAAGCGCCTTGGCCGTCGGATGGTTGCTGTACTTTTCCGCCGACGCCGCGACCCGCAACAATTCCGCCGGTTTGGTTTCGCCAATGGGCGCGAGCCGGCTGACGGCAAGCTGGCCGGTGGTTAGCGTGCCGGTTTTGTCGAAGACGAAGGCGTTGATTTTGGCCGCGGCTTCGATGTCGGCGACGTTCTTGATCAAAATTCCCAAACGCGCAGCGGCGGAAAGCGCGGCGACCATTGCGGTGGGCGTCGCCAAAATGAACGCGCACGGACACGACACGACGAACACGGCAATGACGCGGGTCAGGTCATGCGTAAACGCCCAGACAAGCGCGCCGATGACCAGCACAAGCGGCGTGTAAAAGCCCATGTATTGGTCCACGATCTTCATGATCGGGAGCTTGGTTTTTTCGGCGGCCAGGATGAGTTCGCGCACGCGGCCCAGCGTCGTGTCTTCGCCGGCGCGGCTGACCTTGATTTCCAGAACGCCCGTAAGATTTTGCGTGCCGGCAAACGCCTCGTCGCCGGACTTCTTGTCCACCGGCAATGATTCGCCGGTGATGGTGGCCTGGTTGAACGAGCCTTGCCCGCTGACAATGACGCCGTCCGCCGCCACGTTGTCGCCGGGACGGATGCGAATCACGTCGCCGACGGCGAGTTCGCTGGCAGCCACTTCCTCCTCGCTGCCGTCCTTTTTGATGCGGCGCGCCTTGGTGGGCGTGAGTTTGATGAGCGATTCGATGGAGGCGCGCGCCCCCTCGGCGGTGCGGGTTTCGATGATTTCGCCGGTCAGCATGAAAAACGCGACGACCCCGGCGGTCTTGTAATCGCCGGACGAGAACGCCGCGAGCACGGCGATGGCGACGAGTTCGTTGATGCTCAAGCGGCCGATACGCAAATCCTTGATGGCCGTGACAACGATGGGATAGCCGAGAATGATCGCGCCGATGAACGCGCTGGCACTGGCGACGGTGTGGCCCTGATCAAACAACCAATCCACGATAAAGGCGTTAAGGACGAAAACGACGCCCAGCACCGCCTGCCACAGATGCACGACGGAATGTTCGTGGTCGTGGCCGCAGCCGCACTCCGGCCCGTGCTCGTGATGGCTTAAAAGCGATGTGACTTGCATACAATTTATGGATTTGCCGCCGGTTTCGGCTCTGGCGGCTCGCGGTTCAACTGGAGTCGAAGCTCGCGCGGTTTGCCATCGGCGCGCGCGGGCAAAAAGATTTTGTCCTGCACATTGGTCAGGATCGGCCCCATCGCCTGCACCAGGGCTACCTGCGCGAACAGGCCCGGATTGCTTTCGTATTTCGGCCGCAAATCTCCAAATCGTTTCGCCTCGGCAGTGATGGATTGGACATAGCGTGTGCGGTCGGCAGCGGCGGCATTGGTGATGGATGAGGCCTGGGCGCCGGCCTGGCTAAGAACCTGATTTTCGTAACTGTGCGCGTCATTGAGGATTTTGTTGCGATTTTCCCGTGCGGTCGTAACGCGGGTAAAAACGTCCGATAATTGCCGGGGCGGAATGCTTTGAACTTCGCATTGATCAATGACAATGCCGAGCTGTTCCTGCTCGGTCAAATCGCTGACACGCTGAAGCACGGCATCCCGGAATCCGGCCACGTCGCGCGTAAGGACGTCGTCCACATTGAAGTGCGCGGCGGTGTAAAGCAGCGCGTTGTTCAGAGCGTTTTGGACGGTGTTGGGCGCGGATACGAAATTGAACACGAAGTGAATTGGATCTTCGATGTGATAATAAAGCGTCGCGCGGGTGTGAATGATGTTGCGGTCCGCCGTGATCGCGTAACCGTCCACCGCCGGATTCAGCGAAGCGCCGGCCGGCAATTCCTCGCCGCTCAATTCCTGTTCCGCCGTGGTCGCATACCAGCCAACGGTGGAATTGATCGTTTGAATTTTCCGAATCGGAATTTTGACCACTTCATCAATCGGATAAGGATACGACCAATGCCATCCCGAATTGAGCAAAGCCTTTTCACCTTCGCCGACGGGCCGGCCGAAACGCAAAATCACCGCCTTTTCCTGCGGGCCGACGGTGAAAAAGCCGGAACTGAAAAACGCCAGCACCATCAGCACCATCACGACTTTGACAATCGCGAAACTGCTGCGCAACGCCTCGGCCAGCGCCTGCGAACCGGCGTCGTCCGGCGTCACCGGCGCGGGCGCGGGATGCTCGTGCGTGTGATCGGGTTCGTGATCGTGGCTCATAATTACCGGCTCGGCGCGTTGGTCGGCAGATGTTGGAACAAATCAAACGGCGGCGTGCGCTCGTCGAAAATCAAGGTCGCACGCTGGTTGAGCGACTGTTGCAGCGCGCTGATGCGCAGCAGGAAATTCTCCAGTTCGGGATTTTGTTGGAAGACCGGCAGCACCCTGGCGGCCTCGGCTTCGCCTTCGCCGCGAATGCGCGTCGCGGCGGCATCGGCGTTGGCAATGGTTTCGGCGGCCTGACGGTCGGCGGCGGATTTGATTTTTTGCGCC
>Ga0182027_10013372_pt1 | contig 11441 bp, 8 predicted proteins | sample 712E1DmetaG_FD_121300 | JGI IMG/M metagenome (GOLD analysis project Ga0182027, IMG submission 121300) | Permafrost microbial communities from Stordalen Mire, Sweden - 712E1D metaG (Illumina Assembly) | ecosystem: Environmental > Terrestrial > Soil > Wetlands > Permafrost | place: Sweden...
TCTAATTTTGTATATCCATAATGTTTAAGATCAGATGTTCCATCAAGTAAGACAGACCAACTGACTCCATCATCTTTAGACCGGACTATGACAAGTCTGTCATTTTGAACACTATTGTCGAAATAATTATATGCACCATAAAGCCAGCCATTGAATGCCGAACAAATCACAATGTTTCTCTGGTTTTGCAATGGTTGATTGTTAATGAAAGTATCAAAGCCAAACAAGGGTGATTTATTGGATTGTGAAGGAAATCCTGGCCCAGCGGTTGTACTGTTTTGGGCATTCAGTCCGGTAAGGGAGAGGAGAAGAAAAATGAATAATGTAAATAATCTTTTCATGACAGAAACTTTTGTAGTCCGGTTACTCTTCAGGGGAAATGGTATTTTTCGAAGGTGCGCTTTTGTTCGGATGACATAGTAAAGGTAGAAAAACTATTTATCTGAATCTGAATATGGGAAAGGGAAATTATTTTTTTACCGCAAAGTCACCTGCCAGAAGGGAATTTTAAGAACTTCAAACCAGATAACCTTAAAATAGTTCTCGCAGATTTTCGCTGATTAAACGCTGATTTCCGCAGAAAAACTTATGAATATGAATGTCAGATTATGGTATTCAATAAAGTCCCCATATCTGATCTGCGAAAATTTGCGATAAATCTGCGTTCATCTGCGAGAAAAAAAGAAATTGATAATTAGGCAGTTACAAAGAGTTAAATGGTAGACGCAAAGAATGAGAAACAAATGATTAAATTTTAGCGTCTTTGCGTCTTTGCGGTGAAAAAATCTTTTAAGAACACACATTTTGGTGTTGATCCTACTTCAACGTCAGTTGAATCTCCCCGAGTTTGATGATCCTTTCTGAAACTCCTTTACCAAATGGTTCCGGCGGCATGGGCCGGGAAGATAATGCCGATTTTGTCGTAATGGTCAGATGATCTCCTTCCTGCTTTTGCTGGCAGATCAGGTAAATAGCGGCATTTCCCTTCCACTCTTTGGTCTTGGCATTATTGGAGATCCTGGTAAGGATCGATTTTACTTCCGGACCGGTGATCACCGAATACCACGACCACAGCCCTTTCTGCTGCTGAACCATGGCTTTCGATTCTTTTTCCCCGCAGGTAAAAGTGATAGCCGGGAATTCCCTATCTTCAAATCCCTTGTCAGGCTTCAGCAACACCGCGTAACGTGCTTCTTTCACCGATTCGCTGAACACGATCTTTGATAAAAATCCGGCTCCTGTTTTCGTGTCAGTGATTTCAAGAGGCTTTATCACGGCGGCATCCTGCACCTTCCTGCCGGTGTTCATGATCTGTGAAGGATCAACTTTCTTCCCGTCAAGAATTGCATCCCTGACAACTTCCGGGTTAAGCAGCCGGAATCCCAGCGGGGCATCATAGACCGAAAGGGAATATTGATCTCCGGAAGAAAGACCGGCAGTAAATCTTGCCCCGCAAATCAGGGGCTCGGTTGCCTCCTGCAGGGGATATATCTCGAAGACTGCGCTTTCATAGCCTTCCAGCGGGATGTCAAGGGTGGCTCCCGATGCTAAAAGCTTTGGTGAGATCCAGCGGTAAGGATAAACTTTTTCAAGGACAAGGCTGGAAGCCTGGGCATCGAGCCCGTATTCTCCTGAAAGATGAATGATGATATGGGTCGGAGTGATAAAGGGATTGCGCAGTGCCAGGATGCCTCTCGATTCTTTAAAATGAACATACCCGTATGCCTCACGGTTCGTGGGATCGCCACCGGTCATATGTGTGTTTGCAAGGACATCCTGCCGGTCTTTTGCCCAGCGGATGGCCCCGCCGATGGCATCCCATTCGCCTTCAGAGAGCAGGTCGGGAGAAATGTACAGCTCGATCATCGAAATCCCGCGGGCAACATAAAATACGGCATCATTGGTAAACTTGTCCAAAGGGTCATCTTCGCCGCCGAGCCGTTCCAGGTTCCCCTTGATGATGCCGTGGGTCATCATATTGGATACCGGGAACCAGCAATCCTGGTTTTTAAAATCATCATATAACACAAAATCCTTATAGGTGATTGCCGCATCCAGTTCGCTGATGCTGGGCACATCGGCATAACCGTAATCGGCGCCCTGCATCCAAACCTGGTTGGCATATTTCACCCACCAGGGACTCAGCCAGGTACCGGAAGTAATATTCAGGTAAGTTGCAGGGTTGATTGCCCTGACGGCCTTGCACTTGGCGATCACCGAATCAAGTATCGCCCTGCGGGAATAGATCCCGACCGGGTGGCCGTGATCGGGTTCGCTGCAGGAGAATTGGATCCCGTCCCATTTGAAATACCCTACGCCTTCCTTTCCCACAAAATCAGTCACCCGTTTTTTAAACAATGCGGAATAGTTTTTCCCTCCCATACAGAGCATCGCATAATCACGCCCTTTGCCAACCACTTCATAGCCGGAATTCTTCATCCAGTCGACCCTTTCCATCCGGAAAGAATATCCCCCGGTAGGTCCCATCCAGAGACCGAGAGAGGTTCCCGTTTTCAGAAGCGTATCGGCAATAGGTTTTAGACCATTTGGAAAAGTTTCCTTCCTCAGCACCCAGTCGCTCTGGTAAACATCCCAGCCATCATCCAGGACAAAGGCATCCAGTTTTATCGAATGTTTTTCGATCATGTTTTTCCGGAAAAGACGGATAATGTTCAGGACATTCTGTTCGTTCATCACATGGTCGGCCTGCACCTTCGGATACTCCGGCGAGCGGAGGTCATACCAGCTGTTGTAGAGCGTGTAAGGTTTTGCCGGCGCCACCCTGATCCCATCCAGGTACCGGAAGAACCAGTCTTTTACATTCAGGTTCGGTACCAGCGCTTCGACTACCCAGTCGCTTTCAACTGCATCATTCCCGACTTTCATCCCGAATTCCTGCGAACATTCCACGCTGGCCTGGTAGAGGTTCTCCGTCTTTGCTTTATTCACGGATGCAGGATATTCAAGCCCGAAGAAAGCGCCGGTTTGCTGAAAAGTAAAGGCGGCCGGCTGTCCGAAATCCCCATTTTTCAATATGCTGACCGGATCAGCGGAAAACGATCCTTCCGATACAGTCTGCAGGGGCTTGCCGCTTGCCGAACTCTCTTCAAATATTGTTGAAGCCGTATGGATCCCCGAACGTCCAAAACCGGAGATCTTCGCTTCAAGACCGTAAATCTTTTCCAGGAAATGATACCCGAATGTAGTGTCCTGGACGGCAATTTTCCGTTTGAAGAAAAAGGTTCCCGGATCAAGATGGTAGGTTATTTTCACCAGCAAAGGGTTGTTTGTTCCATGTAGATCAATTTCAACCTCTGCTCCTCCGTTTAACAGTTGTCGGAATGTGTGACCGTCCATTTCCATATCGGTCTTATCGAAGATAACAGGGTTGTCGGCATTGAAAATCTTTTTTGGCGCCTGCCAGTCTGTCCAGGTAAACTGCAGTCCGAAACCGGCATCGGTATAAAGCGTAAAGGGCGCTGAGCCATATGACCGCAGCCATAGCGGATTGCCTACCAGCGAATCTCCTTCCAGCTGGTTATCCCGGATGATCACTTTACAGCTGATGTTTTCATTCTGAAGAAGGAAGATCTTCCGGTTGTCTTTCGAGGATTCAAGGGTTTTTATCTCCTGGCTTTGCAGGACGCTATGGAAAAGTGAACAAAGGATGATAATGACAGTGAAAAATTTCCTGAACATAGAGATTTCTGTTGAATGAATCATACCTATCCCCCGTCCCCTTCCCTACTTGTAGGGAAGGGGTGCAGGGGATGGGTAAAGAAGCTTCTTCCTTGCTGCTCTGAAGCAAAGATATTTATTTTTACAGCAAGTATGTGATCCCCACTCCTTCCGTGCAGTTGGTGCAAATATCGATGGATTTCCGGGAAGATAAAATCTTTTTCCTGAATTCCCGGGAGGTTTCATTCTTCCAGATTTCTGAAAATGAATTCTCATTCAGGTTTCCCATCCGGTATGCGGCATCCTTATCGAAACAACAGGGAACCACAAAACCATCCCAGGTCACCACGCAGGAACTCCACATCCGGAAACAATGATTTGGCAAACGGTTCCGGATTTCATACAAAGTATGTCCTTCCGGATCTGTTTTACTCTTTTTGTATCTTGAAAATTGCAGATCATCCGGCATCAGCGGATTTCCTTCTTCGAATTCATAAAATTGCGCGGTCTTCAGTCCGACCATATCCACTCCCATTTCTTTGCCGAATTGACGGATATCTTTTACCTGGTGCTGGTTTGATTTCAGGAGAAGAAACTGAAGGATGACCCTGGGTTTCTTTGATCCGGCTTCCTTTTTCTGTCTGACGATCTCCTTAATACCTGTTATAACCGTATTGAAATTCCCCCCGGTCCGGTATTGGTCATACGATCCGGCATCAGTGCCATCCAGGGAAATGATCAGCTTGTCAAGTCCGGATTCTAGAGTAGCCCTGGCATTTTCAGGAGTCAGGAAATGCCCGTTGGTGGAGGTTGAGACGTAGATCTTTTTTGATTTTGCGTAACTTACCATTTCCATGAACTGCGGATGGAGGTAAGGTTCGCCCTGGAAACAGAGGTTGAGGTAGTAAAGGGTAGGAGCGATCTGGTCGACCAGGTTTTGGTACAACTGAATATCCATGATCCCTTTGTCCCGGGAGAGCAGGTTCATCCCGCTGGGACACTCCGGGCAATGCAGGTTACAGCAGTTAGTCGGTTCGATCGAAAGGCTTGCAGGACTTCCCCAGGAAATAACTCTCCTCATCAATCGGGAAAGAAAATAGCCGGAAAGAAGTTGAATAAGGTTAATAAACTTGGAAAACAAAGGGAATTACAATTTACGATTTACGAATGGAATCACTATGTTACAGAGTCACAGAGTTACAAAGTACCAAAGTAATTCCCAACTAAAATCTCACCTCTCACTCTTCACCCTTCACCTCTCACTCTTCACTCTTCACTCTTCACCACTCACCACTCACCACTCACTACTCACCATTTCACTACTCACCACTCACCATTTCACCAGCTTTCTCTGCCTGCTTTTTCTGCTGCTTCTTTTTCTTCCGCCTGCCGAGCAGGTTTTTCCCGAGAGTAAATGCTTTGGAAACAATGGAAGTGGTACTGGTAAGCTCGGTTATCGTTGAAATAATATTCCTGAATGAGAGTGCAGAAAGGATATGCCGGTAATTGTTCTTGATATTATCTTCCGTCCTCACCAGTTCCATTTGCAACCTCACCTTTTCCAGCTGAAGTTCGTGCATGGAATGTATCTTGCGGATCGTGCTCCGCTGAATTTTAAATGTCTTCATCCTCTTCCTCCAGTAAAACTTTTGTGATCTGCTTGACCAGCGGATCAATGAATAACCTGTTGCGCATGAAAAATACGATTACGCCGATCAGGAAATAACAACCGGCAACAATGAGTGCCCCGACGTACAATGGTCCGGCATGATCGCGGAACCAGAAGATAAACGCAACGCTGACGAACATGCTGATAAAGAGGAAAACCAGGAAAAGGATCACCGAAATGAGCATTGCCGAAATGATCAGCGACAACTTCTCCGTGAGTGTGAGCTTGATAAGGTCGATCTTCAACCGGATATATGTCTTGACGTTCTCGGAGATCTCGCTTGCATTATCTTTTAAGTTTTGGGATTCCATGGTCTGTTGTATTGTATTGAATAAATAGTACGGGTTATTATATCGTCACGCATCAAACCTCACGTTTTTCGCGCTTTCCAGGTTCACCCGCCTGCTGAGGATCGTCTTCCTCCTCTTCTTCCTCTTCACCTGAGAATACCGACTTAAGCGCTCCCAGTTTATTGTTGACATCATCTTCGATTGTTTCAGCCAGGCTCATGAGTCTCTTCTTCAATCTTTTCCGGGTCTTCGACCCTTTGGCGGGTGCAAACAGCAACCCGATTGCCATACCTGCAGCCAGCCCGGTGATGCCAGCCAACAGGACCTTTGAACTTGTTTTGGACATACCAATTATAATTATGAATTATGAATTATGAATTATGAATTATGAATTATGAATTATGAATTATGAGTTATAAAGTTTGTAAAGTTCATAAAGTTTATAAAGCTACAAAGTCACAGAGTCACAAAGTCACAAAGTAATTCAAAACTAACATCTCACCCTTCACCCTTCACTCTTCACCTTTCACTCTTCACCCTTCACCCTTCACTCTTCACCCTTCACCTTTCACTCTTCACCCTGTCACCACTGCCTCAACCCGCCACCTCGCCAGATCCCTTAAAGATACGAAACTGGCTGAAAAATTCTTCCCCGACAATACGTAAAAAAGCATATGAAGGTACGGCTATGATCATGGCCGGAATGCCACCGATACTGCCTGCAGCAATAATGACCAGAAATATCTCTACCGGGTGGACTTTCAGGCTTCTCCCCTGGATCAGGGGCCCATATACGATATTATCAATCACGATGACCACAACCATTGCGAGGAAGACCTTTAGTATCATGGATCCAATGGACCCATACATTCCATTGCTGACCACTCCCGTTACCCCCAGGATCATGCCTGTTCCTATTGCGATGAGCGGCCCGATATAGGGAATGATGTTAACGATACCTGCAAAGAAAGCAATGACCAGCGCTCCTTTCACTCCCACGATGCTCAGCGAGATGGAATAGGATGCGATCATAACAAGAACATTGATGACCAGTCCGATAAAATATCGTGATAAGACCGCTTTGCTTCTCAGCATTATATGTTTGGTCTGTTCTTCGTATTTCCGGGGTACCAGCATAAGAATGAAATGCGGGAGCATCATGATATCCAGAAGGAAAAAGAATGAAAGGAAAAGGATGCTGAATAAATAAAAAACAACGCTGCCTGCGAAGGATATAACCCCTGTAAGAAAGTTAGAAAAGATGCTGAAATCAACGAGATGGGATATATTGTCTTTAAGCATGGATTCAAGGGTTGCGCCTTTTTTGATGACTCCGTACTGAAGGAGTGTGTTTTGCAGCCACCGGAGCTCCGGCTTGTAGAAATCCAAAAGTTTCTGCCAATCGATGGATCCAACCATACTTGTTTCCTTAACGACCAGGGGAATGAAAAAACTTAAAAGGCCGAGCACCACTGCCAGGATGATAATCAGGGTGAGAAAAACACTGAGCACATGGGGACATCTTATTTTTTTAATCCGGATCTTGTCAAACAGCTCAACCAGCGGATAACCGATGATGGAAATGATACCGGCAATGATGATACAGGTGATTATCTGCGAAAAATACCAGGCAAGGAATCCAACCAGGATGATAAGAAGGATGATGAAGAAAAGTTTGTATTTCTGGTACAAAGTGGTCATGCTTCAGATTTTGTCAGTAGATATATTCCTGGATCATTCCGGATTGCTTTGCGTTATTTTCATCCCGAAGATACAAAGATATTACAGTTTTCTTAATTCCGTGCTTGTCTTTAAAATCCAAATGGGAATATGACAGTAATCTTTCCTGCAAAATTGTCCCAGGTCTCGTTCATCGAATAGGGTCCCCAGCGATAGAAAGCACCGATGCCGATAGTGTAGAGTTTTAAATCAACCAGTTTGTTGATCAGCAGCCCTGATTCATAATATCCTAGATTCATGGTTTTATAAGGTTCCTGCGAAGGGTTCACATATTGGTACCGTTCCGGATGATCGAGCCAGCCGAACCCGATATTCTGGGAGATGGCGAATTCGGGATGGAACCATTTCTTTCCCTTGAAAAGCAGGTATCCGAAATCATGGTACAGGTATAAGGAAGCATATCTGCTGGAAAGAAATTCATTCATCCGCATGGTGGCAAAACTGTTCGGGGCAAACAGGGTGATCAGGCGGTAACTGGCATTTCCATAATACAGGTTACAGGCCGGAACCGGCTGATCCACATAACCGGCATTGAACTGAAAGGTCAGCTTTCCAAGATATTTGATCATAAAGGTCTTCCGGATCTTCAGGTCAAGGCGGTTGTAATCGAATTGACCGTCGAGAAGGCCCTTGATTCCGTGTGTATATTGCAGCCAGACCACCGGGTAGTTGGTTCCCAGCGAGATCTTGTCGTCGATGGTCTGGATGAATTTCTCTTTATAGGCCCATTTCAGGGCTGCAATAATATCGGTAAACTGGAATTCGTTTTGCAGAATGACTGCATTTCCATGAGTAGTAGCGAGATCTAAAGTTCCTGACTTTTTGAAAGTCCTGGAAATACCCAGGTTGAACAGCCAGTATTTTCGTGCACGGATGGTTACCGAAAAGTTTTCATTTTCGACACGGTCAAGCTTTTTTACCAGCAGCGGCTGGAAATTCCCGCTGAGTATGGAATTGTAATCATCGAAAAATTTCACTCCTCCCGATTCCAGCAGGTCGTAGAAATAGCCTCCCGAGATCGAAAAATCATTGCGTTTGTTCAGCAGGAAACTTGCATCTCCGCCATATTTGGCAGTGGAAATCGCAAACGAATACTGGTAAAACCCGCCAACCTTAAACCATTTGGCAACCCGGTCGTTGGTGTGGATGCCAAGACCCAGGATCAGCCCTTCATAAGTGTTATAGCCAAGAATACGGTTCAAGTCGATATCGATGATCTTAAAAGGAATGCGGCCTGACAGGATGGTTTTGAATGACTTTGCATATTTATCAAAGTTCGTTTTCTTTCCGATGCTGTCAATGACATGATAGGTCTTGCGGTCTTTAATGGTAAGGCTGTCGACCCTGAATTGGTTCCAGTATTCTTCCGTCCGTCCCGTTGCTGCCTTCTCAACTTCCACATCGAGGTGGTTGAATTCATGCCGCACCAGCTCAGGATTCAACACGATATCCCGGATATAACTTCGGCCTTTCGCAATAGCCGCGTATTTCCCGATTTGCATCATCATGAATTTGACATCGGTATTCAGCTGAACCGGGAACCAGTGTTCACCATCAATGAATTCATAAAGCTGTTGTATCTTGATCTGGAGCCCTCCTGTATTCTGGTTTGGTTGTGCGATGACATTCTGTATGGCCCATTTGTTTGTGTTGATCGAGATAACCCCTTTCAGTCCATCAAAATTAGTGCCTTTTCTCGGCCGGAATGAGATGACGAAAACCGTATCTTTCGCGGAATAAATGGTATCCTCTATTTTGAAGAAGTATTTGCTGAGGCTGCCACTGCTGATCGGGTTTACATAAGTACTCTGGAAAATCGTAATGAAGGGTTTGTAAAAGGAAAACGACTGGATCTGCGTGGTGAGGAAGACAAAGATAGGATCCTTGAATCCTGACATCCGGGTTGCAACCACCTGGTTGTAATTCTTGTCGGGTGCAAGGAATTTCCGCTTGCTAACATTCTCCATCAGGAACAGATACTGCTTGTTTAAGATTTTTTTTATCGCGATATCCATCGAATCAATTTTAACCGAGTCCTTCTTGAGTGTATCAGAGGCATTGATGGCAAGCGACTTTATCTGCCTCTCTTCCTCTTTTGTCAGTGTATCCTTGAATTCCTTGTTGATGGAAGTATCGACTTCGGCAGTAAAAATTGTTTTATCGTAGGAAGTATAAGAAAAAGAGCTGAGCTTCTCAGGGTCGTTCTGGTCGCGGTTTTCGATGGCATTCCGGATGATCCTGTGGGCAGGGTTGATGCCGGGTAAAATATCCACTTCGCTCAGTTCGATCTCGGTCCGGATGAGCTGGATGGACAGATTCTCTGTTTTGTTACCGACTATATAGGTTAGCGGAAGGTACCCTACATAGGATAACGAAAGTTTCGAAACCGGCCGGGCATTGTGCAGCCTGAATTTCCCGTCGATGTCTGTCGTGCCTCCATATTGGCTGTTGTTGATGACGATGTTAACAAAGGCAAGCGGCTCCTTCGTTTTGCTGTCGGTCACTTTCCCGGAAATATAATAGGTATCCTGACCGGAGCCAATCAGTGAAGCAAGAATCAGGCAGAGCAGAAAAAAAAATCTTGATGTCCGGATCATAAAGATGTTTGGTTGATCATGATTGTTTTTAATTTTGTTGTAGCAATTTCATTCGTTCCTGCAAGAAATTGGCAAAATATAAATGCAGGCTCCGTGAAATCAAATCCAATCACCTCTCACCCTTCACCCCCTCTCCTGGAGGAGAGGGGGGCGGGGGGTGAGGTATGTTTAAGAAATAAAACCTCTTAATTATAACTTTCTTGCTATCATCAGGGATTTACACTTTCAAAGGTAAGAATCATTTTCGATCGTATATTTTCCGAAGGGAAAATATTCGTATTTTTAAACGGCAGATGTCGTTTCGTATTATTCACTTCTAAAAGGCTCAATTTGAGAAATGATAACATACCGTCCGTCTATACTGCCAAAACCGTGGCAGGAATGGAAGAGATCTTGCAGAAGGAGTTGGATCTGCTTGGAGCAGCGAATACACAGATTCTGAAAAGGGCGGTTTCTTTTGAGGGGGATAAGGCCTTGCTTTACCGGGCCAATTACTGTTGCCGGACGGCATTGCGGATATTGAAACCCATCCTGGTTTTCCCGATCACAAAACAGGAGGACCTGTACAATAATATTAACAGGATTGCCTGGGAAGATTATATCGGCAATGAAAGCAGCCTGGCTGTCGATGCAGTAAACGCCACTTCTGTCTTTACCAATTCCCAATATGTCGCTTTAAAGACGAAGGATGCAGTGGTCGATCGTTTCCGGGAGAAAACCGGCAATCGTCCTTCGGTGGACCTCGACAATCCTGATCTGAGAATAAACATCCATCTTTACAAGGAAACCTGTACGGTCTCGCTCGACAGTTCCGGTTCGTCGCTTCACAAGAGAGGATACCGGCACGTCACCGGGCCGGCACCACTCAACGAGGTACTTGCAGCCGGCCTGATCCAGCTTTCCGGCTGGGATAAAACTATTCCGCTTTACGATCCCATGTGCGGATCCGGTACGATTCTTATCGAAGCCAATATGTTTGCACGGAATATCCCTTCCGGTTATTTCCGTCCGGTTTTCGGGTTTGAAAAATGGATAGACTTCGATCCTGAATTGTGGAACAGGATCAAGGAAGAAGAAAATGCAAAAATAGCGGATAACGGTGTTGAGATCTATGGCTCCGATATTTCCTCACGGGCAATTGCCACGGCAACGGAGAATGTCGGATTCACAAGGTTCCGGAACCAGATCCGGCTGGAAGTAGCCGCATTTGAAAATACAAACCCAAAAGGCCCTGCTGGCATGATCATCTGCAATCCTCCTTACGATGAACGTCTTCAGATCGATGATATCATTGCCTTTTATAAATCCATCGGCGATGTGCTGAAGAAGAAATACACCGGATTCGAAGCCTGGATCATCTCTTCGGATTTGAAGGCCTTAAAATTCATCGGGTTGCATCCTTCAAAAAAGATAACGGTCTTCAATGGTCCGCTGGAATGCAGGTTTGTGAGGTTCAGCCTGTATTAA
>Ga0182027_10013373_pt1 | contig 11440 bp, 6 predicted proteins | sample 712E1DmetaG_FD_121300 | JGI IMG/M metagenome (GOLD analysis project Ga0182027, IMG submission 121300) | Permafrost microbial communities from Stordalen Mire, Sweden - 712E1D metaG (Illumina Assembly) | ecosystem: Environmental > Terrestrial > Soil > Wetlands > Permafrost | place: Sweden...
GACGAGATTATCGCCTGAATCGGCCGGCTTGGCTTCGATCTGCCGAACGACCTCCTCGGCCCGCTCTGGCGAGACCATCAGCCACTGGCGCGGCTGGCGGACTGCCGGGGCGAGGATTTCGGCAGCGGAAAAGGCCACGTACGCGGCCTTCACGCCACCCTTGGAGGCGAGTCCGCGCAAAACCGCATCGATGGGCCTGTTGGCCATGCGACGCCCCAGTCTAGATCGGTTTATCTATTTGCGTTTTAGGCTAGTATTGCTAGCGATGAGACAATCTTGGTAAACCGAGGACGGAACGGGTTTGTTTCGAAGCGAAGATGACTAAGAATACTGACCAAGGACGATCGAAGCTAAACCAGCGCCTTATCGATGCACCGGTCGGGACGGTGCTGACACTCGCCTGGCTGAAATCCCGGGGTATCTCCCCAAAGCTCGCCAGTTACTACGCGACGTCCGGCTGGCTTCATCGGATAGGCGACGGGGCCTTTACTTTGAAGTCTGACGCCCCGAATTGGCTCGGTGCTGTTTTTGGATTGCAACAAAAAGCGCCATCGTTGCATCCCGGTGGCCGGACCGCCCTCGAGCTCGCCACCCTGGCGCATTTTCTCCCGCTGGGGGATCAGGCTCCGATCTACCTGTTCGGGCGCCCAGCCGAGCGGCTGCCAGGGTGGTTCAGAAGTCTGCCATGGGCCGGGCGCGTGCGGCATGTCCGCACGAGTTTCCTGCCGCCGGATTTGGGCCTGCGCGAACATCAGGCGGGAGGTTTTGTGGTGCGTGCGTCCGACCCGGAGCGGGCCATCCTTGAGTTTCTCCTGCACCTAACGACGGATGAGGCCGGCTACGAGCATGCCAGCCTCGTGTTTGAAGGGCTCGGCACGCTGCGTCCGCCTTTGCTGCAAGCGCTTCTGGAGCAGTGTACCTCGGTCAAGGTGAAGCGCCTCTTCCTGCACTTGGCGGAACGGCACGGACACGCTTGGTTCTCGCAGTTGGACCTGACGAAGATCTCGTTGGGCAGCGGCAAGCGCGTTCTCGTCCCCGGCGGCCAGCTCGACTCCAAATACCTGATCACGGTTCCCGCGGTGGCCCAGGCACCCGCCGATGCCCCATGAAAGACAGCGCCTTCTTTCCGCAGGCGGATCTGCTCGTGCAGGTTTTGCCCTTCGTGCATGCGGAAGCCTGCTTCGCGCTCAAGGGCGGCACGGCGATCAACTTTTTCGTGCGCGATTTCCCGCGTCTGTCCGTCGACCTCGACTTGGTTTACCTGCCCGTGGAAAACCGACCGGCCGCACTGCGTGGCATCGATGCCGCGCTACAGCGCATCGCGGAGAAGATCCGGCGAGCGTTGCCCGGAGTTCAGGTGAGGGAGCAGAAACTCCCGGCAGAAAAGTTGGTCGTCAAAATGGTCGTCCGCACGCCGGGCGGGGCCGAGGTTAAGGTGGAACCGAATACCGTTCTGCGTGGCGCCTTGCATCCGGCGGTGGACCGAACGTTGACGCCCAAGGCGGTTGAAGTATTTGGCCGGTCGGCGACAATGCGTGTCGTGTCGTTGCCGGACCTGTATGGCGGCAAGCTGACCGTTGGAGGTTCATCCGCACAATCGCGGCTTTCGCCGTCTTTGTATCGGTAACCAACCCGAGACCATCCCTAATCACTCCGCGGCTGACGCAGCGTCCCCGCGAACCTGGCACCACAGTCTTGAGCCCACTCCTTACCGCTGGATAGCCAACAGCGCCTTGATTCTCCCAAAGAGCTAGCGTGTCCGGGCCGCACAACGGGATCTAGCGGGCAGGAAAGCCGAAATCTCATGGATAAGAACACCGAAACCAAGATAGCGCCATCGGGCATCGCGATTGGAATAGGCGTCGGAATCGCTCTTGGAGTCGCTCTACATAATCTTGTCCTGGGGTTGGGTGTCGGTCTGGCCATTGGCATGGGTCTTGGTGTGGCCATTGGCTCATCCGGCAACCGTCGGAAATAGAAATCAGAATCTAAGCCACGCACTGATAGGCAGGGAGTTTTGTCTATCTATCAAAGAGGCACGGCGATAGATTTCGCCTCTTGCCGGCCCAGGACATCGGGTCGGCGGCGCCCGCCGCTTGCCTTGAATCGTTGGGCGGAGAAGTTAAAGATGCCGTGGATGTTACCGAACCCATCGGGCGCTCGAACGGGATTGTCCGGTGCCGCATCCGATCGAGGAGCGCGAGCAAGGTGGAGTCACCGAACTGCCCTTGGTCGGCGGATTGCATCACCGGTACCCTGCCATACGGATGATGAAATTCCGATTCCAGCCGCGTAGTGACAGAAAAACATTTGCCCGCACGACCTGCCAAGCGGTGCACCCAAGTCTCAGCAATCCCTTTGCCGATCCGGCGTGTCTGGTCAACCCAGCGGTTCGTTACTTCGACCGCTCAACCAGCAAGCTGCGCGTTCCATCGCCACCATGAGGTGGCGCGGCTGCAAGGGTTTGCCGAGAAAGTCATGCATTCCGACTGCGAAGCAGGCTTCGAGATCTTCCTTCCTGACATTCGCGCTCAATCCCAGGATGTACGGCGGGCAGGATTTGGGCACCGTTCTGCGGAGCGTACGCGTGGCTTCGAGGCCGTCCATTTCCGGCATCTGCAAATCCATAATGATCAAATCGTACGCCTGCCGAGCAAGGCATTGCAGCGCTTCAAGACCGTTGCCCGCCGTATCGGCCTGATAGCCCAGTTTCTTCAGCACGATGACCAGCACTTTGGTGTTCACGGGATTATCCTCGACCACGAGGATGCGCAGGGGGTAACGGACGGCAAATCCGGCGGACAGCACGGCTTGCCCGGCCGGGGCGGTGGGCGCCGCGACGAGCGCCGGTGGAACCACGCGGCGCAAAACCGCATCCAACTCTCGGGGTTTTACCGGTCTGGACAGCCAAGGAACAGGCGTAGGGTCGCTTAAATTACGCCGTTCCGAACATGAAACCAAATGCACCACGGTCGTGGCGAAACTCGACAGTTCGTCCGCGCCAGTCAGCTGGCCGTCGATGATCGCCAACCCGATCGGTCCGACCGAGACCAGTCGCTCACAGGCTTCGGCCACGGCCCCAGCCTCAATCACGGTCGCGCCCTGCAAGCGCAATTGAAGCGCCAGGGCCCGGCGGCTGAGTGGATGGTCGTCCACCACCAGCACCGGATATTGCTCCAACCGCACCGGGGCGGGTTGGGCGTTGTCGGCTGGCGCGGCCGACGCCTCGATCGAGAATTCGAAGCACGAGCCACGTCCCGGCCAGCTGGAGACGCGCAGCGAACCACCCATCAGCTCGACGAGCTTATTGGCAATCGCAAGCCCGAGACCGGCTCCGCCATACTTACGTGTCATCGACGCGTCGACCTGCGAAAAGGACTTGAACAGACGCGCAATCCCGTCGGGTGGAATCCCAATGCCCGTGTCCTCGACGGAGAACCACAAGCGTAACCCGCTCACCACCGATAGCGCCGAGACGGATACTGTGACGCCGCCCGCAGGGGTGAATTTGACCGCGTTGTTGACCAGATTGCCAAGCACCTGCCGCAATCGTGTGGCGTCGGCATTGATCACCAGCGGCACATCCGGCCCGACGACAACGGCAAGTTCGATCCCTTTCTTCGCGCAGGGAACCAGCGCCAGATCCACGACCTGTTCGATGCACTGGCGAAGATCACAGGGGTTAAGCTCGAGCTCAAGATGGCCTTCCTCGATTCTGGAGAAATCGAGGATGTTGTTGATGATCTCCATGAGCGAATCAGCGGCATGCTGGATCGTCTCAATATAATCCTTCGACTCAGACGCGGGGGCTTGCTCGAGCAAGAGGCTCGTCATGGAGACAATCGCGTTCATGGGGGTCCGAATTTCATGACTCATATTGGCCAGAAATTCGCTCTTGGCCCGGTTGGCCGCCTGCGCGGCATCATGGGCGGCGCGCAGCGATTCTTCCGCCTCTTGCCGTCGCTTCACCAGCCCTTCAAGGACATCGGCCAGTTCCACCAGATCGTCGGTCGGTCCGGCCTGCTTTTCTATCCCAACCGGCTTGAGTGACCGTACGACCGACTTCAATCGTTCGAGGAGCAGCTGGTTGGCTTCGTTCTGCCGGCGCAACCGTTCATTCGCACCCATTAGCTCGTCGGAGCTGACCTGCATGGCGTGATCCACCAAACGCCGATCCGCATCAAATTGTTCGTAGCATGCCTCAACTGCCCGCAACAACTTCTGCCATTCAGGCGGAATCTCGCTGTTAGGCCCAAGCGTCTTTCGGATCTGCCGAACTAACAGTCCGTGCTTGACCACGTTAGACCTCCCGGAAGGTGGTAATGGTCATCGTCTCGTTGTGCAGCTGGCACCGCGGGTCGTTGGCCGAAGGCGCGAGCTCACCATGAGAATAAAAACCTGCCAGCGCGGTTGTGGGGCCCAAGATGGCTTGAACGTTTTCCATTTCCTCTTCGGTGCGCTGGCCAAGCACAAGCTGACGGCCAATACAGCTGACGCAAAGCGCCAGCTCCGGTATCTCATCTCCCCGGGCCAGTTTGGCAGCTTTTCCCGCCCCATCAATCAGGTCTTCGTAAGAAGCGCGGAGAAAGCGCACGCGGGCCCCGGCCGGAATATCGCCCGCCAGCTGCATGCTCTGCTCCGTTTCATCAATCCCAAGACCCGCCCGAACAACCGTTGCACCGCCGTCACGCGGCGTCATGGCGAGAGGAAATCGCAAGGCCGCTGCGGGCAGGGCCGAAGCCTGGGCGCCCAGATAGTTTTTGTAAAGGCCCAGGGCAGGCTGCCCGTCGAGATCGTAAAGGGTGTACCCCTCAGCCCGAGTCACCACCCGCTCCGGACCGAAAGGCACCCAACCACCGCTGACCCCAACCCCGACGCGCAAATCGCAACCATAGAACCCGAGCGCCACGACGCCCGCGTCGGCCGGCGCGCTGTCGAGCCCAACCAGCGTCTGGAAGGCCCGGGCCTCTTCACTGGCCAGACCGCCAGTCATCGCAACACCGGCAGGCAAAGTTTCATTAAACCCACGCGCTAGTTCGGACCCGCGAACGTAGTGCCCATCGGCGATCACAAACACATGCGCCAGATCGGGCCGAATCAACTTCCGCGCGAGTGCACACGCCGCGGGAAAACTGTCTTCGTAGCGAGTGACCGTCGCGGTCGAAAAATCCACCTTGGTTTTTTCCAAAGCCACGGCCGTCACGCCCAGCGAATCAGAGCAAAGATCGACGCCAATAATACCGGAGGCAGAGGCAAACACGAGTCGGGCCTCCGGATAAACCCGGCGCACTTCGGCCAGGGCCGACGCATTCGCCAGCATGGCGCGCGCACCAAAGACAAACGCGATCTGAGGCGTCAGCCCGGCGAGAGAACTGGTGCAAATTCTCCATGTCCCCGACGAAGCCAAAATGCGTTGTTCAATTTTCATGCCACGCCTTCGTTCCTCAATCGAGACGTGAAGGCATGGACCATTCCTTCGGAATGGACCTACCTGAACTTAAGAGCAATGTTTTATCGCCCTGATGAATTTGGTAATAAGAAAAAGAACGGTATTGTAGCCAACGCGGCGACGTTCCCCATAACGGGCCACATCTTTAACGGCTTCCCGAAAGGAGGTGAATGACAAGCCGCCGGGATGAGGAGAACCGACGGAACGCTCCTGGTTCATGTCCCTGCTTTGGTTGGCTGGTGGACAGGTCAACGAAGTGACCTATGACAGAAGAGGACGGGTCCCGGCAAAAGGAAAACAGAGGCTCACCGCTTTCGGTATGAGTCAGTTTTCGCTTATCGCTATAGTTCAGGGGTGAGTTGTTCATCAAGCACCCGGAAGTCCACAGCCCTTCCCCGAAAGGGTGGCTGGTGGACTGGAGGGTGCTTTGTGAACAACTCCGCGGTGTCGGACCTGCCGGGAGTGGTAGACTTGCGCCTCCCTCCGGGATGTCCGGATGGGCAACCAGGGAACACCACCCGTCTGCCACGAATGGTTTTCGCCAACACGCGATGTTTTTCGGTAGACTTTCGGGCGGGCGGGCAGTGTTCCGGCTCCCAACAAATACTCCAGATGCCGACGGTGATCAACGACTCGTCGATAAGCATTTTGCCGCGGGCCGGGAACGGCGTTCCCACAATGAAGGAAAGGGCGTCATGAACCTGGATGAGGGCAGTGTCGTAGTGGGAATCGATTGGGCGGACCGCACCCATGTGTGCTGTCTGGTTAACCCGAAGGCGACGGCGCGACAGATGGTCCAAGTGGGAGCGTCGGCCGAGGCTTTTGGGACGTGGCTCGACACCATCGAACAGCAATATCCCGAGGGGAAGATCGTCGTGGCCGTGGAGCGCTCCGAAGGGGCCCTGGTCGAGATGCTCTTGGCGCGCTCACGGTTGGTGGTGGTGCCGGTCAATCCCGTGGTACTGCATCGTTTCCGCCAAGCGTTTGTCCCGAGCGGAGCCAAAGACGACCCCGGCGATGCCGCCCTGCTCGCGGACATTGTCCGAACGCACCCCGAGAGGTTTGCGGCGTTGCGGCCGGCGGCCGCATTGCTGGCGGAGCTGGCGGCATTGGTCAGGGAACGGCGGCATTGGGTGGATACGCGCACGAAGTTGGTGGAACAGCTCATCGCCGTGCTCAAAAAGTACTACCCCCAGGGCCTGCAACTCGTGGGGCAAATCGTCGGCAGCCCGATGACCTTGGAGTTCCTCCAACGTTGGCCAGACCTGCCAGCCGCCCAGCGAGCCAAATGGAGCACCCTGGAGCGGTTTTACCGCCAGCATCACTCGGGCCGCGACGACGTGCTGCAGGAGCGGCACGAACGGCTCAGGACGGCGCGCTGCGTGAGCGAGAACGAAGCGTACCTTCGGCCCTGCAGGCTGCACATGTTGGCCATCGTGCATCAGCTCGAGGCGGTCAACGAGAGTATCGCTCAGTTCGAAGCGGCGATCACTGAGCTCTATGCCCAAGCCCCGGGGCACGAAGTGATCGACTCGCTGCCGGGCGCCGGTGAGGCGCTCGCCCCGAGGCTATGGGTCGCCTGTGCCTCCGAGGGAAATGATCTCAGCGCCGAAACGATGCAACTCCGGAGCGGGATTGCTCCCGTGCAAAAACAGAGCGGGAACAGCAAGGCCGTTTGTTTCCGCTGGGCACGCCCGCGGTTCCTGCATCAGACTTGGACTGAATTTGCCCATCACTCGATCAAGACCTGTTCTTGGGCTGGCGCCTACTACCACGCACGCAAGGCCAAAGGGCATGGCGATGGGGCCATCCTTCGCGCACTCGCCTTCAAATGGATCCGGATCGTCGCTCGGCTCTGGAAAGACCAGGCCCCCTATAATGAGGCGTTCTATCTGGCGCACTGCTCGGCTCGACTCGCGACCGCATAGCAAGGAACCCGATCGAAAAAGTAACTATCACTTGACCTCAGATGTCTACCGACAGGCGTGATCTGCAACGAAAAGCGGCCGCACAGCGCCTTCTGCGATGCCACATCCGCTGAGTTCCACCGCAGCGAGTACCGCATCGTAGTCAATGCTCGGGTCTCGCTGACAAGAAGCCGATCATCCCGGGTTAGCGGGGAAGCGACTATTTCTTGGAGAAAACGAATTTCTGGGCCGGTGGCCCTTCGACCGAATAGGAGAATGTCTTTCCATCTTGAGCGAGAGTGATTTTCGTTGAAGTCCCGGCATCGGGTCCAGAAGTCCATTTGAGAACATAATCAACTTCGCTCACCTTGGCGATGGTGCCGCCCTCGGTGGTTTTCTGCGCATCCCCGCCGACAACGGTGTAAGTCATATCGGCCACCACTGTGGCATCTCCCTTTATGACGATTGTTTCGGCGATGTTGGCGGTGATCTTCTCGCCCACCCGCTTGGCAACCGCGCCTGCCGGGCGGACGGAACGGCGCCGGCCTACGGGAAAATCTGCTTCTTGTAGTTGTTAGAGATGATCGTGTATCTGACCTTCTGGATGTTCTTGTCAGCAGGGCTGCCCAACGAATCGTCAAACGCCGCCTGGACTGCGCTTTCGGAATAGAGATTGCCCTTGGCGTCGGCGGTCACCCCGGTCGTGCCCTTGACGGAAAGACTGCCCTCTTTGGCTTGCAGCCCGGCCTGCACGCCGGCGGAGTCCTCGCTCACGGTCGCCTGGGCGACGACCAATCCCTTTTCAAAGGAACTTTCCACGGCGCCATGAAGCCCGCTGAACCCCTCCGCGACGGAAGTCGTCAGGGTGCCCTTGACCCCCAAGCCGCTGTCTAAATCGCCGACTTTGACCGATCCCGTCAGATTGTCCGTCGCTTGGGTGGTGGTGGTCTTGGCGTCGACCACATTGAGGTTGTCGTCAAAGTACAGCGTTGTCTTGGTTCCTTGGGCCAACTGAGAGGCGCCGGCGGTTGCCGACGCGCCCATGCCGTCGTCGCCCTTGATGCCGACGCCAACGTTGAATTCGAAACCTTTGGCATCGGTCAAGGAAACGGATTGGTCGACCAGGTTGACGCCAAGCGCCATGTATTCCTGGCTCATCAGGTCGCTGATACCAAGCGTCAACTCGTTGTTTTGAAATGTGACCTTGGCCACGCTGATCGAGACGCTGAACTTGGCGTCCTTGTAGATCCAGTCGAGGATCGTTTTCCGTTCCAGGTCGTACTGCTTCAAAGGAGCGATGGGCTCGCCAGCATGGGGCGCCCCTGCTTTGACGGCGGCGATCTGCTTCTCAATCTGCGCGGCCGCCTCCGTGCTTTCCGGTTCATAGCTGTCGATGGGCGCCGGCGCGGTGGCGACCGCGCCGAGCAGCTTGTCAAGCTGGGTCTTCATGGCGAAGGCCTCGCTCTTCTTGAGCTCCGGATCATTGAAATTCTTTATAAACAATGAGTGACAACGTTCCATCTCCTCGATGCCGGGCTTGATGTACTTCTGGTACAGCGTATTCAATTCCGCTCCGAACTTCTGGACGTAGGCGTCGCGCAACTGATTCCTCTCGCGAAGCTGCCGCGAGAGGAGGTTTGCGCTTGCTGGACCTTGGGCCTGATCGCGCTCCTTTTGCTGCCGAAGTTTGATGGCGTTCATGTCGTCCGTGAACGAGGCCGCAAGATCCTTCGCGAACGCTAGAAGACCATCGAAAAGCTTGTCGCAGAATCTTTGGAAGTTCACTCTGTTCCGCGCATAGTTTTGGTAGTTGCTGCTCGTGACGAGCCCCGGAGTGTCCGCAGCCGGCATTGCCACCGGGCTCGCCGGTGAACCCCCGGGCTTTCCCGGCGAAAGCTGCTGGTTGGCAGTGGGTAGAATTCCGTAAGGATCCGGCATGCTTTGAACGATTTGCAGGGCCTTCTGGATGGACGCTGGATCCTTGGGATCGATCTTCAACGCCTTGACCTGAGCCATCATCTTCTGCGCGTTCGCACGATACTGATTTCCGAGTTCCTTCAATTGCTCTTTGGACATTCCCCGCAAGCGTTCCTGGGCCGGAGTCAGGACAGGCGCGGAAGGGGGCAGCGGAACGACGTCGCGATAGGCGCTGGAAGTAATGTAGTGCTCCTTGGCATTCGAATAATCGATGACGGAGGGTTGCGCTGGCGCCGCGACGGTGAGGGGCAACTGGCCCATCTCGGCAGCGATCTGTTTCGCCAAGTCCGGCGACATCGTCTCGACGATTGGTGTGACGCTCAGCGGTTTCGTCTCCGCGATCTTGGCGACCTTTTGGGCCATGACGTCCAAGGAGTCCCCATCGAGCACCCAGTCGCACTTGTCCGAGTCGTTCACGGCATTCAGCGACGCCTGCACCTTGTCCCGGTTCGTCTGCATGAAGCCGCTGCCGTGCCGCTTGCACAGAATGTCCATCGCGGCCTTGAACTGGCGGGACTTCATGTAGTAGCAGCTGAGGCCCAACCAGGCCGTTTCGTGGTCGGAATCGATCTTGAGGGCCGTTTCATAGGTCGCCTTGGCCAAATCGTCCCGCCCCATATCGAGGTACGCGTTGCCCAAGTTGGTCGCGTATTCCGCGCACTGGCCGTCCAGCGCGACGGCTTGACTCAGAATCGTCGTCGCGTGGTCGTAGTCCTTCAGCAGGAAGAGCGCATAGCCGAAGTTATTCAGCAAGGGCGCCGAGTCCGGGAATCTCTGCACCTCCCATGCGGCCAACGCGGCAACCGCATTCTTGTTCGCGCCCTGGGACAACATCGAGACGAAGGCTCCCGAAAGATGACCGACCGGATCGTCGGAGAGCTTCGCCGCGATCCCGTTCGCGAGCAGGGTCATATTCTGCTGCTGCTGCGCGTCGAGCGCGGCGATGTTGGCCGTGTAGGCGTCGGTGGCGATCTGGAGGGCTTTTTGACGAGCATCCTCATTGGCCGCACTGGACGACGCGACGGATAGGAGGATCCAGATAATGGGCAAACAACGATGGAGTAACGAATTTGAAGTTCGAACCGCATGACGTTTCACAATGACGCCTTTCCTTTTAGGCTTTCTGATCGAAGACCGGATTCGGGCCGCAGGGGACGGGTCGCGCCGGCGGAGTTGGGGTTTAACGAAAGGGGGGGCACGAGGAAGGAAGAACGGAGAACACAGAAAGCCGAAGGCGGAGGACGGAGAATTGACAGTGTGCTACTTAACCTCCAAAATAACACTCTCGAAGTGGCTGTTGAACTCCGGCGCATACCTGCACTGGATTTCGGCAATGTCGGTTCCCCCCTGCCCCGCTTTCCCGCAAGATCCTCTACTCCGTTCGAGTTTTTAGACACCACGCGCTTCTCGCCCCGGGGAAGCGTTCGATTTCCACAGTCGTGTGGATCTCCGCGAAAAACCGGAGGTGCCCACCGTTAGTGCCCGCCGGATTCTTTCCTCGGAGACTGGAGCGGCAAGGCTTGTTGGGCTCCCGGAGCGCCGCCAACCGCTGCGTCGGGGCTTTGCGCAGCGCCTCCAGCAGGGACGATGCTCTGGTCAGGCTGTTGAAAAACCTCCGCGTAGGCGCTTTCTATCGCCGCGATTTCTTCGTTGGTGAGCTCGTCGAAGCGTTGTTTCCGCTTGTTGTTGGAGATGTGCCCATGGTTCTCGTGGATCAGTACCAGTAGATCCGCAAGCCGCCGATCCGGCAAATCAACCACATCCTTCGCGCGTGCGGCCAACGCATCGTATTGGGCGAGGTAAGACACCTCTTCGGCGACCATGACAACGGCCGCTTTGAGTTTGCGCCCAAGGTATTCCACTTGGGGCGTGAGATCCGGGTGGCGCCAAACCCATCCAGCGTTTTCCGCGTTCAAGATCGCCAGCTCTCCGCGTTCGTTGAGCTCGTAGTCGACCAGGACACTGACCGTTTCCGAGAATGCCTCTAGCGCACGGCCATAGCCCGGCATGTCCTCCAAGATCGCTGCGGACACTGGCAAGGCGAGGCCGCTGGGCATCAGCCGGCTCCGCGCCATGAAATCATGGAGCAGGTAGCGATGCAGGCGAC
>Ga0182027_10013374_pt1 | contig 11439 bp, 14 predicted proteins | sample 712E1DmetaG_FD_121300 | JGI IMG/M metagenome (GOLD analysis project Ga0182027, IMG submission 121300) | Permafrost microbial communities from Stordalen Mire, Sweden - 712E1D metaG (Illumina Assembly) | ecosystem: Environmental > Terrestrial > Soil > Wetlands > Permafrost | place: Sweden...
ATTTTCTGGCGGCATGATTAGAAAACTAGAAATTGGTCAAGCAGTACTACATAGGCCAAAAGTATTATTCCTAGATGAGCCAACTACAGGACTAGATCCAATTGCTAAACAAAACGTGTGGCAACACTTACTAGAATTAAATTCGAAGTTTGGAACAACATTATTCTTCTCAACACATAATATGGAAGAAGCTGATGAAGTATGCCATAGAGTAGCAATAATAAATAATGGTAAATTGGCAGCAATAGACACAGCAGATAAACTCAAAAAGAAAACTGGAAAAAAGCATGCAACGCTTGAAGATGCATTCATATTTTTTACTGGAAATAAGCTTCAAGAACAAGGTAATCTACGTGCAGTAAGAAATGCGCGTCAGATTGAACTAAAACGAGGATAAATGTTAAAGTATTCAATTCAATTTTTGAAAAAAACTTATGTAATGGCTGAGGTAGAAGTCATAAAGTTAATTCATGATCCAACAGAACTTATTTCTCGCGCCATTCAACCAATATTATGGCTCGGAATTTTTGGGGTAGCTTTAAGTAACGCTCGCGGTATACCAACTAATGGTGTACCATACCTAGAATTTATTACACCTGGAATTCTTGCTCAATCCGTAATTTTTGTAGCAATATTTTATGGATTATCAATAATTTGGGAAAGAGATATGGGTTCGCTCCAAAAAATATTAGTCACGCCAACACCAAGACTAGCACTAGTATGGGCCAAAATGCTTTCAGCAGGTGTTCGAGGACTAAGTCAAGCTATAGTCATATTTATATTCGCACTAATTTTAGGTATTCACTTGCATATTACTATAATCACAGTTCTCGGAGTATTATTATTAATACTATTAGGCGCAGGATTCTTCACAGGAGTATCAATGATAATAGCTTCTCTAGTAAAAACTCGGGAAAGATTTATGGGAATAGGACAAATTATTACATTACCACTATTTTTTGCATCAAACGCCATATACCCAATAGAAATAATGCCACAATGGCTACAAATAGTAGCAAGAATAAATCCACTAAGCTACATGGTAGACGGACTAAGAACACTACTAGTAACAGGAAGCATAGCACAACTACCAATAGACCTAGGAATACTAGCAATAGCAACACTACTAATATCACTACTAAGCGCATACCTATACCCAAAAATAGTAATATAAAAAGTTTACAACAGTCGGCTTATAATACATACAATTATTTATCATGCCCTGATTATAGGCGGTTTTATAGTTTTTAGTTAATTTTATAAATTACACAACCCAATAGTACTTTACGAGGTTTTACCATGACTGAAGCGGATAAAAAATTATTAGAAACAATTAAGTACTACATTACAAAAAATAGTGAGAGTATTATTTCTCCTACACTTCAAAAGATACCTAAAGGAAAAATGCCCAATTGGATTGTAGAATTATTAGGCTATGTTCAAATATGGAACAGTGGACACAAAAACGATTTGATTGATATCAATCCACAAGACATTAATAAAGAACTATTATTAGCGCGAATCACAAAACTAGAAACAAAGTTCGCTAAATAACCTTACTTTGACTTGTGATATGATGTATTTCTAGTTAATCCTTATTACGTATTTACTATCTTTTTCGTTTTTGATTGAACCCTCCAACCATAACATGTGATGATGCAATAATTAAAAATTATCAAAAAGTTGGGCTTGTTTTATTCAAATAGAATATATTCTATTCCGGCTAAAAATCTAGCCCGACTCAAGAGAAAAATAAGCACAAAATAGCCATAATCAAGCCCGATTTCTTGACCGACTCAGACGAGAATAAATTTTTCTTCCGACGATGAGAAAAATCTAAATTTTCAATAAAAAAAGCTAATAATACACGTAACAGAAACCGATAATCATAAGCTAGTTGGAGTAGAATTGAATGGCATTTCTAAAGATGAAGCTGTTGTAATATTAAATAGGTGCCTTAACAAGTTACTACACGAATACGAGTTCCAAGCTGAAATATTAACAAATAAAAAAGGCTAATTTTCATACATTAATTGGGATATTTCTGGATGATTTTTATCCTATATCGTAAGATTTATATATTTGATAAACTTTGACATAATTATCTTATTAACTCTAGAACGGTAGCCGATGATTCAGAAGGACAAAATCTTACTATTTGATAACAGTTTGAAAGCTAAAACAGGTTCGCATATAGTGTTGTTATATCAGGATGAATCTGAATTAATAGATGCTTTATCTGATTATTTTTCTGAAGGTATTAAAGATAATAATTCTTGCGCAATGGCATGTCAGAATAATGATTTGCAGGATAAGATTATCGCAAAAATAGAAAATCAAAAGGTATTAACCAAGAAACAAATACAAGAAAGATTTGTTTTTGTCAATACTAAAGACTTTTATTTTTCTAAAAAGAAGTTCGATGTAAAAGCTATATATAAGAAAATAGATGAAAATATAGCAAAAAATAGTTTATACGGGTTGCGAGTTGCAGGCGACATGAGTTGGGTAAATAATAATAATTTCAATGATATACATCGATATGAGATGGAATTATCCTCACGTTACAATACTGAGAACGTATTATTTATATGCGCTTATTCATTGAAAGATGTAAATACTTTTCAACTTATTAAAATTATTCAGTCTCATTCACTGATTCTATTTAAAGAAAATGGGAAGTGGGAAATATCATACCCTGTCGAGAAGGATATATCTGAACATAAGATAGATGATCTTGAAAGATTTACCAAGCACGTTGTTGGCAGAGAATTGAAAATGATTGAACTTAAGGAAAAGATAACAAAATTAGAATCAGAACTAGAAAAATATAAGAATTCCCATAAATAAGTTTCTAATGTATGCCATGCTTGTGAAAACATTTAGCATATTCTCTATCGGTTCCTTTAATGTGATGCATTAGCCAATTCACTAGATAGTCTAGCAAGTCTTCAACATTTTTAGAATCTTCTCGAATTTGTTATTTCTTTTTTTTTTAGGTTATTTTTAATTATTAGTTAATTGTTCTAGTATGTCTTTTGTACTTCTTACCCTGCCTATCCTTTTAAAGATGTGATTGATCGTGTTGAGATGTTCTTCTGTTGTCATTGCTGTCATTGCATCTTCCGCGAATACTTGTTTGAATCCTAATTCGTATGCATCTCTTGCAGTGCTCTCGACGCCAATATTTGTAGATATACCGCATAGTATTATGGTATCGATATTTCTTCTTCGTAATTGTAGGTCAAGATCTGTTCCGTAGAATGCTCCCCATTGTTGCTTAGTTATTATTACGTCAGTCTCTTTTGATCCTATTTCTGTAACGAATTCTGCCCAATCCACGCTTGGCGGGGTCTTGAATTGTACTGACGTGTCTGAATCAACCTTTAACGAAGTTGCTGGTGTTGGTTTTACGTGTACTAGCATTACTGGAATATTTTTCTTTCTGCATGTATCAGCTAGCTTTGCAGCGTTCGATACGACTATATCAGAAGTGTGTGGTGCTAATGTTCGATTTCCGACTATTCCTTTTTGTAAGTCTATTACAACTAGTGCTACAGTGTCTTTGTTAAATAATTGTGTATTCATATTATCACCTTTTATACGTAATAGTTTTTGTCTCCAAATATGTTATGGTGTGTGAAGTCTTTTATATCTCTTCGTACTCTTAAATATTTGTTCTGTGTTGTTGGATAGCCTAGTCTTATTGCGAATCCAATCTTCATATATTTAGGAATTTTTAGTGCTTCTTTGATTTTTTTTGATACATCTTCGCTTGAGAATGTACTCATTATTTGGAATCCTATTCCTAATGATTCGGCCATTATCCACATGTTTTGCATTACACATCCTAAACTTAAAAAGCCCAAAATATCTCCCTCGGATGCTGGAGCACGCTTTCTTGAATCATATAATATTATTAGAATAGTTGGACTATCTTTTATAGTATAATCGAGTGGTGTCGGCCTTAAATCTTTTACTGCAGCACCAATTTTTGAAGCATCTCTCCATGATGGTGGAAACTGTGCACCTAAAATTCCGACCTTTTTTCTTTTCAATTCTTCCTCAGAACTTGATAATTGCTTAAAATTTTCTCGAATAAAATCTTCAGATGGAATTGAATTTATCTTAGATAAATTATCTAGAACCTTTTTATCTTCAACTACTATGACCTCAAAATTTTGCATATTATGTGCAGTCGGAGACCACTTAGCAGCCTCAACACTAAAAAAAAGAATAATATTAATAGTATTTAAAATTTATGAATGTAAGATTTTTACACATATCTTTATAAGTCGAGCTATAATACTATATGTATGAATAAGTCAGAATATATTGATCCTAGTAAATGTGCTAGTTGTGGGCTTTGTTGTAAATCATTTCAGATTGGATATTCTAAAGAGAGTGATATTGAAGTATTATCGGAAGTTGAGAGATTTAAATTATTGGATACTAACTTAATTGAGGTACATGAAGACAAGACAGGATACTGGGTTGAATTTAAAATTCCGTGTAAGCACTTAAAGATAAATAGTAAAGGGTATTATTGTGAAATTTATGATACAGATCGACCAGAATTATGCGAAAAGTATCCTTATCATAATACGTTAGATTGTCCGCATAAAAAAGAGAAATAATTTTTATGGAAACAAGTCTTATAGTTAAGGATGATGCAGCTATTAACTTAGCTATTGCTGCAAGAAAATCCATAAGCAGTTACTGTTATTCTGAATGCATGGCATATTGTTGCAGGAGAGGATACTTATTATTATCGGAAGAAGAGGTTGGCTTGATGCGAAATACACGTATTGAAGACTTAAAATTAATGCCAATACGTTCAGAGATTGTAAATGATGCAAAAAGATACATATTCAGTATAAGAGCAGACGGCAGGGGATGTCCTAACTTATCAGAATACAAGTGCGTAATCCATACAAATCCTAAAAGACCAAAAGCATGCAAGGAATATCCATTATTCATATGGGAAAATAAGACAATAGTAATAACTGATGAATGTCCAGCAGTCAAAGAGAATCAATTATATCCATACCTTGCAGAATTCAAGAAGATGGGCTACAAATTGATATATAGCTCTGATAAGCATTGATAAGCGTACAGAGATATAAAGAAATAATTTTTTAAATAGTATCCTTTTCCCATTTTCATGATATCACACAATAATAATATGTCTAATTTGAGTATGTCTGAAAAATTCTTCTTTAAAATTATAGATAATCTAAATAGAAACGGAGCACATACCAATCCGAAACATGTAAAACAAAATATAAAGAACTTTCTAGAGAATATCTGCAGAGAACATGTTTCAACAGTACTATCTTCAAATTCTAGAGGAGTAGATGTGGGCGCTGGATACGGATTATTATCTGAAGTGTTGGAATCATACGGAATCATGATGTATAATTTAGATAAATATCCTCCAAAAGATGGATTAGGCAATCAGATAATAGGCAGAGCTGAAAGTTTACCTTTCAAAGATGAATCACTAGATTTTGCAACAGTGTTCTATAGTTTTAATCATTTCGATAATCCTAATAAAGCATTTGACGAATTGTATAGAGTCGTTAGAAAGAATGGCCATATGATTATGATGATGGACTTTCAGAGATATAATAATCAAGAATATTTCATAAGGTTAAATGAACTATCAATGAACAAAATAATATATAAAAACAACAATGATTTTACAAGTAATATAATAAATACTGGTTTTGATAAGAAAGAATTTGAGACAATGATTTCCGAACATAATCTGAATACAGTATTAAAAAAAGATTTTCCAGCAACAAAATTTTATGACAAAATTTTCAAGACAGCAAAATATTTGTATATCCTAGAAAAACACTGATACTACTTTTTCCATTCAGGACCTAAACTTCCAGGATCATACTCTATTGGAATTAATCCTTTAATATGATTAGCTATCTTATCTGTCAACTTCCATGCAACACCTAATTCTTTATCTCCAATAAATATACGCTTGTTACCAAGCAGACATTCATGCAAAATGATTTCATACCCTTCAGAAGAATTTGCGTTAAACTCAGTAATAGGACTAAATGTCATCTTTACTGGTGTAAGATTCATCTTTTCTCCAGGAATACTCGTATTCATGATAAGTTCGATATTATCTAACGGTTGGATATGAAACACTAACTTATTTGGTGCTGACCCTATATTGCAATATAACATGCATGGCTCTTTTTTGAATTCTATCTCTATATATGCTTCCCTTTTTTTAAGCATTTTTCCAGTCTTTAGAATTATTTCTGTTCCCTTCCACCTTTTGGCTTTTGAATATAATTTTAATTCTACAAATGTCTCTGTTTTAGATCCAGGATTGATATCTTTGACTTCTTCTTGATAACCTTTGTATTGGCCTATAATTATCTCATTTTTGAATTCAAGTTTTTTTATTACATCAACTTTTGCTTTTTCAAAATCTATATCATTTAAACTATTAGGTGGCTCCATTAATACAAAAGATATGGTTTGAAGCAGATGATTTTGTATCATATCCTTTAATGCTCCAGCGGTATCATAATACTTTAACCTATTTCCTACACCAATCTCTTCGTCAACAACCATCTTTATTCTAAGTATAGATTTATGGTTCCATACACTTTCAAATAATGGATTTGATAATCGTAACTTTAGAAGGTTATCTACTGTATCTTTTGCTAGATAATGGTCTGCGCGATAGATTTGTTCTTCTGAAAAATATTTTCTTAATGTATTATTCAATTTTTTTGAAGACTTAAGATCATTTCCGAATGGTTTTTCTGCAATTATTCTAATAAAATCTTTTTTATATTCTGTCAAGCATGAATGGATACCTTTCGCGATGGTTTCAAATAATGTATAATTTGTTGCAAGATAATATATTCTTCCATCAGTGTCTTCAGTCTCTATAGATTCTAGTTTTGTTTTGAGGGTCTTAAGCGAATCCTTTTGTTCTACATCTGCAATGTGATAGTGTATATGGAGATTTTTTGGTAACTCCATATCAGATAGTACATGATTCTTATATTCTTGTTCTGTATACTCTTTTCTACCAATTCCGAGTACTATAATATGATATTCGGGATTCTTTTTTACTATAGATATTATTGCTGGGAATAGTTTTCTTTTTGCAAGATCTCCAGTTCCTCCAAATATTACGATAGTATAGTGTCTCATTTTATTGTTTTATTTTTTCTAGTTTTTATAAATGTTCCATTATTTAATTCTGTAAATGCTTTTTGCAATTCGTCTTCTGTATTCATAACTATTGGTCCGCCCCATGCAATTTCTTCTTTTAATGGCTTTCCAGATATTAATAGAATCCTTAATTTATCCTCTGATTTGATTAAGATATTGTTAATATCTCTAAATATTACGAGTTGGTTTGTAGAGGCTTTTTCAGATACAAATGTGCCACTACCTTCTACCAAGTAGCATATTGTAGTATAACCTTTTTTAGAGGTATACATGAAAGTTTTATTCGAATCCAAAATTATATCCAGATAATTCACATCTATGATTAGGTGATGCACAGGACCCTTAACTTTATCATATTCTCCTGCAATAATTTTTACTTCAACACCATCTTTCTTTACTATCTTAATCTCATCATGTTCTATTCCACGATATTCTGGATCAATCATCTTTTTCTTAGAAGGCATATTAACCCATAATTGAAATCCATCCATACCATGTAATCCTTGTGGCATTTCTTGATGTATAATTCCAGAGCCAGCACTCATCCACTGAACATCGCCAGGACCGATAACACCTTTATGTCCAATATTATCCTGATGCTCAACATCTCCCTTATTCATGTATGTGACTGTCTCAATTCCCCTATGTGGATGCCATGGAAATCCTTTAATATAATCTTTAGGATTATCAGAGCCAAAATGGTCAAGCAATAGAAAAGGATCAGTGAGTTCTACTGTATCATTAGAGAACACTCTAAAGATTTTCACTCCTGCCCCATCCATAACATATTGTCCATCAAGAATCTTAATCATAGTATAGTAAAAGTGTATTACATTAAATATTTTGTTAAATACAACTTTATAAAGACATTTTTAATATTTTTTAAATGATAAAACTTTTATATTCAATAGATTAACTAATTAATAGATGAAAGAAAATATTACAGTAATAAGCCTAGGATTCGTAAACGCTTTTCTAGTAAAACAAAAAAATGGATTCATACTAATAGACACAGGAATGCCAAAAGATTGGGAAATATTAGAAAAACAATTAATCTCTACAGGATGTTTACCTGACAAACTAAAACTAGTAATACTAACGCATGGAGACATGGACCACATTGGAAACGCTAAAAGACTTCAAGATAAATATGGAGTTAAAATTGCGATTCATAACGACGATTATAAAATCATTAAGAAAGGTATATATCCAAAAAGGACTGTAAGACCTCTAGGATTCAGAATTATGTTCACAATTTTTAATCTTATAAGAAAAATCAAAAAAACAAAAGTAAACAAAGATATATTCAAGCCAACATTTCTATCAGATGGAGAGTCACTAAAAAATATGGGTTTGATGCAAAAGTTATCCACATTCCAGGACACACTAAAGGATCTATAGGCATTCTAACAACAGGCAAAGCTTTTTTTGCCGGAGATACATTTGTTAATAGGAAAAAGCCTGAAATAGCTCAAATAATAGAAAATAGTGCAGAACTAAAAAATAGTATTGAAAAGATAAAAAAGTTAGATATTAAAACTATTTATCCTGGACACGGTAAACCTTTCGCGTATAATGTATATTTTCACTTATAATTGTATTAATGTATAATCACTTGTTCCTAATCCTACTTTTTCTGCTTGTATTATCTGCGACTCTTTGTTAATCTTGTTTAATTGCGAGAATTTATTATTAGAATACTTATTTACAAGATCTAAAGCAGCCTTATCTATAGCAACGATATTCGTTGACGCAATTATACCAACATCTTTCATAATAGGTTTCTGTATAGTACCAAAACAGTCACAATCTTTTGTAATATTCTCTAAAACATTAATAAAAATTGGATTAGGAAACAATGACAATACAGCTTTAGCATATTCTGCGATACGCTTCTGCAATTCTTCCGATGACCTAGCACTCCAAGGAATTTCTATTGCACCATGAGGACATACAGTAACACACATTGCACAACCAACACAACGCTTTGGATCTATAATTGCTTTATTATCTTTTGTTAAAGTAATTGCTTTTGCATCACACGATTTGATACATGTACTGCAACCAATACATTTTGGTGTAATAATAGGGTTTATTCCAGCATGCATATCAAGTTTTCCAGCTCTACTTCCAAGACCCATACCAACATTCTTTATAGAACCACCAAAACCTGCAGCGATATGGCCTTTAAAATGACTAATAACTATTAATGAATCATACTTCTTTATTCCAGCACCAATTTTGCAACCACTAATTTTAATAGTATCTTGACCATGTTCTCCGTCTAAAATATGAATAGGTAAATCAAAGCCGTGGCTGCGCGCAATCTTTATATGATCAGTCGTGTTTGAACGGTTTCCACGATAAAGAACATTACACTCTACTACTGTAGCAGATTTACCGAGACTCAATAATTTATTATAAACCTTTTTAACAATTTCTGGATTAAGATATGTTTGACAGCCTTTCTCTCCAAAATGGACTTTAATTGCTACCTTCTTGCCTAATTTTGAGAAATCAAGCTTATCAAGTATTGGATCGATAGATTTTGCCGATAAAATATTATTCATAATACTAAAAAAATATGTGACTAATTAAAAATTTTATGAAAAGAAAGAGAATTCTTTGGAATCGTTCATGCAATGGTAGTAGATTTATTTTTTCGATTTTCTTAAAGAATCGTTAAATTTATATATTACATTGTGATACATTGTATTACTATGGAAAGTGTTAGCGTTAAATTTCAGGAAGATGTATTAAAAAGGATAGATGAAAGTATAGAAATACATAATTTTAATTCTAGAACAGAATTTATCAGAGAAGCTGTTAGAGATAAGCTTGCAAATCTTTCTAAAGATGAATTAATGAATGAATTCCTAAAATATAAAGGAAAAGCCACAATTAAGACAAGTGACGAGAATAATAGAAAGACGAAAGAGAAGATAAGCAAAGAATTTATGAAAGATCTAGAGAAGAGATTTATTTAACATCTTCAGGCCTAACAGCATTAATAATATCTTTTAACTTATTAAAATAGTGTAAATCTCTAGTCACAAGAATAGCATTATGATTTCTCGCTTGAATAGCATTCAAACAATCCATAAACGGCAGACTTCTTTTTTCTGAAATTTGCTTAGCTTCGAAAAATTCTTCTTTTTTAATATCAATATTTTTAAGAACATTACACCTAATTAACATATCCAACATATCATCAACATCATCCTTATCATAATCAACTCTTAATTCTTTAATTAATCCTTCAGAATACAAAATATTGTCCTTATGTTTCAAAACTTTCAGAAAAAAATCAGCAGCAAATTTTCCAATAAGAGAACCCGACTTGCTTATTCTATTCTCATAAAAATCTCTCCAAACGCAAGTATCAACAAGATAAACAACCATAACGCAGAAAAAAACAAATAATCTTTAAATAGTTACTGCAAATACAACACACCCAAATGTAACTTTAGTGTGTGATATTTCAGGATATATTTTATGTGATTATATTTATGGTTGTTTGTGATATTGTTGAATCTTATTAACATGTATAATATTCTGACATTTGTTCGCCTTGTCCTTCAACATATATCCATCCACGATTATAGTTTGGTCTATTTTCATCTACTGTACAATAATTGTACGTTGCTGTCGTGGATTCTGGATCTCCCTCTTGACGTATGCATGTATTATCGTTTGTTGCATGCCATGTTCCGCAGTCTGGCGTTTGTTTGCATGGTCCACCATTTGCTTCTGCGCCTACTGGTCCTATTAATTTAAATGTTAATGAAGCTTTATCTGTTTTTCCTCCATTACCATTTACCCATCCCTCGTCAATACATGATTTTGATATAAATTCTATACTTGCAGCACTTGGTGTCGATATTGGTGCTGATACTATTATTGTTACTGTTTTACATACGGCATTACCGTTCAGGTCTATAGCGCATACTTCTATTTCATAACTTCCTGGATTAGATTTAGAATCAACTGTACCATGCAGTATTCCGTCTTTGCTTAATGTTATACCAAATGGTGGAAATCCTATTCCTGAACCAAGCTGGAAATGATAAGGTGGATTACCACCTGTAGGGTTTGTTGTTTCTGGCATTGGACCACATGGTGATGTAGGATATTCTGGTTCTGGATCACAGAATGAATAGTTTATGTCCTCTCCAACATTTACATTAATAGTTTCTGGAGCACTAAAAATTATTGTTTGTA
>Ga0182027_10013375_pt1 | contig 11439 bp, 7 predicted proteins | sample 712E1DmetaG_FD_121300 | JGI IMG/M metagenome (GOLD analysis project Ga0182027, IMG submission 121300) | Permafrost microbial communities from Stordalen Mire, Sweden - 712E1D metaG (Illumina Assembly) | ecosystem: Environmental > Terrestrial > Soil > Wetlands > Permafrost | place: Sweden...
ATCTTGATGCCCGCGCCGGCGTTGGCGGAGCCGCCCGGAGCCACCTGCCACGCCGGGGGGTAGCTCGGCGAATTGGCGGCGCCCGGCGGCGCTGCGTTCATCAACTCCGTGGCCTTATTCAGGAACTTCCGCCCCAGCCGCATGGGCATCACCCCGGCTACGCCCGGTATGGCTTTAAGATCGTCGAGGCTATCCGGCGGGGCCACCACGAAAATGGCGTTCAAGAGGGTGGAGACCGACCCGACAACCCTGGCATTCCGGCTCGCCAGCGCGCTCTTTACCTCGGTTTGGGCGCGTTCCACCCGCTGGCGGTATCCGCGCGCCTCAGCCGTCAGTAAGCTCTCGCGCGTGAGATAGCGGGCGCCCACCGGAGGGTCCGTGAGGAACACGGCGTAACGGTTGGGGGCGAAAGCGGGGCCGTGCGCGGCGTCACGGCTCGCGGCTGGCGCAATCGGCCGGCGGCCAGGCCCAGGCTGGGCGAGACCGAAACAGGCGCAAAGCAGCAACAAGGCAACGAAGCGGGAGGTAACCCTCGGAGCGATCTGAATGGCCATGACTTTGTGACGATGCTAGCGCACTTCTGGTTTCCGTGTCTTGCCGGGCGCAACATTTGGAGCCAAACCGTGTTTAAACATACGAGGCAGATAACGCATGAAACGACATTCGATGGCAGTTGCGGCCGTGGCCGCGCTAGCAGCCGGGATGGCCTTCGCACAGACCGCCGCGGCCCCCAAACCGGCGCAGGACGGGATCGACCTCCGCGCCGTTCGCCAGCGCATCCTGGCAAGCCTAAGCCTGACGGACGCCCAGAAGGCCCAGGCCAAGACCATCCGGCAGCAAGCCCAGACCGCGGCGCAACCGCTCCGCCAGGAGTTGCAGCAGAACCGCCAGGCTCTGACGGCGGCCATTCAAAGCAACGACGCCGCGCAAATCACGCGCCTGGCCGCCGCGCAGGGCGTGCTACAGGGCCAGATCGTGGCCATCCGCGCGACGGCGCGAGCCAACTTCTACGCCATCCTGACGCCGGCTCAGCAGACCACGCTCACGCAGGCGGAAGGCAAGCTCCAGCAGTTGCTAAAACAGCTCAAAGCGCTCTAGGTGGGGCGGGCCGGGGTACCCACTTCGTGGGTCCGCCTGCCTTCTTCTGCGCACTGGGGCGGGCCGGGGCGCCCACTAGGGTTTCACGGCTTCCCGAGGGAGCACAGCGGATCGCCCAGCACCACGCCCTGCCAACTCAGGTAGGGCATCGCCAGGTAGTAACTTTCCGCCAGATTGCGGCCTTGGTAGTAGGCCGGCAGCAGGTAGTCCGGGCGCACGCATCCGCTCAGGTAGGGCTCGTACACGTTGCCCGAGACGCCGGTGGCGCCCTCCTGGAGCAAATCGGCGCTGAGGCTCTGGGGCGAGCCGGCGAAGAAATGCTGGCGATCCTCGTAGGTAGTCAGCGTCCAATCGTCGGGCGGGCGCTTGAGGGTGCGGGCATTGGTGGAGACGAACTCGGTGGCGATGGCGCCGGGCAGCCATTGAAACCCCAGCCAGCGCCGCTTGCGGTTATCGTCGTTCGATCCCCAGGAAGCGTAGCCGATGACTTCCTTTTGGTCGTAGAGGACTTTGGGGGTGCCGTCGGAGACCACGCGCCCGGGCGGCAGCAGCATGGCGGCGGTTTGCAGCCAATGCTGGCCGTCGCCGTTAGGCCCGTTCCAATCGATGACGAACTTGCCGCGATTGCGCGCGGCCAGCGACCGGTCGATCATGGCCTTGACGCCGGCCAGATCGTAGGCCGCCAGGCGGGTCACCAGGTAGATGGGGAAGCGCGGGTGCTGGAAGGGGGCGTCCCGCTGCCCGAAGAACGGGTTTGGGACGGTTCCCTGGCGCACGAAAGTCGCGCCTTTCATCTTGCCATAGAGCAGGGTCAGTTCGGAATCCACGGAGGCGTATTCGGCGGTTAAGTGCGAGCCGCCTCCCTGGATTTTCAAGGGCGCGCCCATGGCCAGCACAATATAGAGGATCTTCTCGGAGAGTCCGTTCTTGCGCAGGCAATCCGCGATGGGACGCTCGACCCGCACCACGTAAGCCTCCCAGGTGATTTCCTCGCCCAAATCCGACTGCAACACGCACACATTCTTCAAGGGCACCGACCGGCGGGGTCTGTAATAGTCGGCCACCTGGCGGGAGACCGGGTCGCTGCCGTTCACCACCAACAGGACCTGCTGCCCGGTCTGTGCGCGGAGAGCCGGGGCCGCCACGGGAAGGAAGAGCAAGGTCAATGCCAACGCGCCACGCATAGAATACGCTTCCACGTTACCAGAACGGCCCACCCCACCAAGAAAGCAGACCGGGAGGTCCGCTCCACAGGCTGTAAGCTGGTCTTATGGCGCCGACCAGGATGATTCTGCTGCCGGGTCTGCTGATGGCGTTGGCAGCGGCGCCCAGGCCACCGCGGGCGGGCGCGATGGCCGCCATCGCGATCGATTATCCGGATGACGGATCCATTTTTCCACCCGAGATTACGCCTCCGGCATTTCTGTGGCGCGATGACGCGAAGGGCGTCGCGTATTGGAAGATCGACATTTCGTTTGGCGATGGCGCGGCGGCGATTCACGCCACCTCCAAAGGCCAACGTCCGCGCATCGGCAACATCGATCCGGATTGCGTCGCCGATACGAACGAACCGCCCCGCCTGACGCCCAACATGGCGGCGGCGCATACCTGGACGCCGGACGCGGAGACGTGGCGGACCATCAAACGCCACTCGGTGGCCAGCGCCGCCACGGTACGCATCGCGGGCTTTCGCGGCGACGCCCCGGACCAGGCAATCTCCGCCGGAAAGATGGCCCTGCACACCTCGAAGGACCCGCTGGGCGCGCCGATTTTCTATCGCGACGTGCCGCTGATGCCCTCGGAGCTGGAAAAGGGCGCCATCAAACCCCTCTCCCTGCAGGCGCTGCCTTTGGTCGCCTGGCGCCTCCGCAACGTGGGCGAAACGCGCAGCCGGGTGGTGCTCGAAGGCATGCCGGTGTGCGCCAACTGCCATTCGTTTTCGGCGGACGGAAAGACTATGGGAATGGACCTGGACGGGCTTCAGAACAACCGGGGGATGTACATTCTGAAGGCGGTCGCTCCCCAAATGGCCGTCGGCAAGCAGGACGTGATTCAGTGGAGTTCGGCGGCGGGGAGGCTCAAGGGCAATGTCCGCGTGGGCTTCATGTCGCAGGTCTCCCCGGACGGACAGTATGTGGCGACCACGGTCAACCCAGCCGCCATGGCGTCGCCTTCGGCGGAGCCTCCCAGCAACTATTACGTGGCCAATTTCAAGGACTACCGCTTTCTTCAGGTGTTCTACCCGGCGCGCGGGTTGGTGAGCTGGTATAACCGCGAAACGGGCGTGCTGCGGCCGCTGCCGGGGGCCGACGACGCGCGCTTCGTGCAGATGGGCGCGGTGTGGAGCCCCGACGGGCGGTACCTGGTATTCGCGCGCGCGCCGGCCGTGGACCCCAACCCGCCGGGCGCGCCGCCGGCGCGGTATTCGGGCGATCCGAACGAGCTTCAGATCCAGTACGACCTCTACCGGATTGCCTTCGACGGCGGCCGGGGAGGGACGCCTGAGCCGGTGGCCGGCGCCTCGCGGAACGGCATGAGCAACACGTTTCCGAAGGTGTCGCCCGATGGCAAGTGGATTGTGTTCGTCGAATGCCGCAACGGGCAGCTTATGCGGCCCGACAGCCAGTTATACATCGTCCCGGCGGCCGGCGGGCAGGCGCGCCGCATGCGCTGCAACACGGCGCGGATGAACTCGTGGCACAGCTTTTCGCCCAACGGCCGCTGGCTGGTGTTTTCATCGAAGGCCCGGTCGCCCTACACGCAGATGTATCTCACGCATATCGACGCGGACGGCGCCGACAGCCCACCCATTCTTATCGACAACTCCACCGCGGCCAATCGCGCGGTGAACCTTCCTGAGTTCGTGAACATCCCGCCGGAGGGCTTGCGCGAGCTGGGCGGCCCGGTGATGGACTATTACAAGCTGGTCGATAGCGCCACGTATTTGCAGAAGAACCGGCGTTATGAGGAATCCGCCGCGAAGTGGAAGCGGGTCCTCGAGCTGGAACCGGACGACGAATTGGCGCATCGCAGCCTGGGAACCGTGTTGCTCATGACGGGCCGCCGGGAGGAATCCGGGGCGCATTTCGACAAGGCCGCCGAAATCAGGCTGCGGGGGGCGGTGGAGGCCGATCCGGCGTCGGCGGCCGGCTTCAACAATCTGGGAGCGCTGCTGCTGCGCACGGGACGGGTGGATGAAGCCTTGGCGCAGTTTGAGAAAGCGGCCGGGCTGAAGCCGGATTTCGCCGAAGCGCGCGTCAACCTGGGCGCCGCGCTGGCCAAGCAAGGGAAGCTGGACGAAGCGCTGGCGCAACTGCGCAAGGCGTTGGAAGCGAACCCCGGATACGCGCCGGCGCACTACACTCTGGGGCTGGTCTCGATCGAGCGGGGGGACGCGCAGGGCGCCATCGGGGAATGGCGCAGGGCGCTGGAACTCGACCCGCGGTACGCCGAGGCGCACACCAGCCTTGGCGATGCGCTGGATGCGCAGGGCCGGACGGCGGACGCCGTGGCGCATTGGCGCCAGAGCATCGACCTGCAGCCGAACGATGCGCAGGCGCTGCGGCGGTTGGCCTGGGCGCTGGCGGCCTCGCCCGATGCGGCCATCCGGAACGGCGGCGAGGCGCTGGCGCTGGCGGTGCGGGCGGTGGAGATCTCAGGCGGCGGGGACGCGCGCATACTGGACGCGCTGGCGGCCGCCTACGCCGAAAAGGCGCGGTTCGGCGATGCGGCGCTGACGGCGCGCAGGGCCCTCGATAAGGCCGCGCAAGAGAACCAGCCCTCGCTGGCGGACGCCATCCGGGCCAGGCTGGCGCTGTACCAAGCGGGGCGGCCCTTCCGTGGCCGGCAGGATTCCGCGGCCGGCCGGTAAGCCCAGCCGCCTACTTCCCGCCCTGGCTTCCCCGGCCGCCCGGTCCCATGCTCATGCCGGGGACGCGCGACCGCGCCGCCAGAATCAGATCGTGCGGCTGGCCTTCCTTCGAGTTGCTGTAGTAGCCGACTTGCGTGCCCGGCTTGAAGAAGAAAACGGCCCCGGCGGCCACCGGGTGACGCACTTCTTTGCCGGCGGCGTCGAGCCCCGCCACCATGTCGCCCGCCCCTCTCACCACCAGGTAGATCTCCTCCTCGGCTGGATGATTGTGGGGGATGTTGGTTCCGGCGGCCTCGAAATCCAGGATGAACAAGCTGTCCATCACGTACGCCGCGGCGAGTTTATCGCGCTTACTCGATGTGGGTCCCATCATCAGCTTGAACTGGGAGGTGGGGCCGTGCTGGCCAAGGATCTGAAGTTCGATATCGTCCGTACTGGCCAGCATGAGCTTGGGCGTAGGCGCCACGGTCATATCGGCGGGAATCTTGTACCCCATGACGATCAGCTTGAGCGGCGCGTTCGACGCGTTCGCCACGCCGTGCGCCATGCCAATGGGAAGGTACAGGAAGTCGTTCTTCTTGACCGGGGTCCTTTCGGCGCCGTACAGCAAGGTTCCAGCGCCTTCCTCGACGAAGTAGATCTGCTCTTCGGCAGGGTAGCTGACGGCGGCGCTGGTCCCGCCGGGCCCGACCGTAAGCTCGCCATAGCGGGCTACGCCTTTGAGCTGCGCCGCATCCTGGTCGCCAATGCCGAACAGAGGCCTATAGGAAGCCGCTTTGGCGTTGGCCGCCGTCAAATCGTCGGGTTGCGGCTTGACGTCCGCCACTTGCCGCCGCAGAAAAATGGGATCGGCGGCCACGAGGCAACTGGAGACCGCCAGCAGAACCGCCAGCCTCTTGATGTTACGAATGCCGTTCATTGTCTCTCCGAAAACACCCGCTTCGCCGCGGCCGGTGGGCGCCGCCATGGCCGCGGCGAAGCGATGGCCCGCAAGACCAGGATCAATAATCCGAGGTCTGCTCGTTCACCCAAACGCCGTCCACGTTGAAGTGCGGCCACGGTCCGCCGCCGCCGCGTCCGGTGATGCTGTCGTCCCACTTGGTGGTCGGCTCGAAATAGCCGGGCTTGCGCAAATGCTCCTTCACCACGGCTTCGTTGAGTTCCACGCCCAGCCCCGGGGCATCCGGAACGGCGATGTAGCCCCCGTTGATGAGCGGCTGCGACGCGCCCGCGATCAGCTTCTGCCACCAGTCGAGGAAATCCACCGCGTGGCATTCCATGGCCACGAAATCGTCCATCGTGGAAGCCGTATGCACGGCGGCGATGGTGGCCAGCGGCGACCCCGCCATGTGAATGGCCGTCGGAATGCGCGCCCTGTCGTAGGCGTAGTCGGCAATCCGCTTGGTCTCGCGGCATCCGCCCGAAGTGCCGTGATCCGCATGGATAACGTCGATGGCGCGATTGTCGATCAGCGGCTGGAAGCCCTCCTCCAGCCCGAAGGCGTCCTCGCCGGTGAGCAGGGGCGTGGTGGTGTGCTCCTTGATCTCCTTGAAGTCCTGCCAGCGCCAGAAGCCTCCGGTGTAGAACAGATCTTCGAGCCATGAGAGGCGGTACTTCTCAAACGTCCTGGCGGCGCGAATGCCGTCGTGCACCGTTCCGCATCGTAAGCTGGCGGCGTCCACCGAGAGGGGCTTATCCCAGCCGATGGCGTCGCGCACGGCGCCGATCAGCTCGCCTCCGTACTCGAGCCCTTTGTCCGTCGGAACGCCGGCGGTATCCAAGGCGCCCGGCCGGCCTTCGATGAAATTGGTGGTCACATCCATCTTGAAGAAGGTGAATCCCTTCTTCTGGCGCTCGACCATGCGCTCCCCGTACTTCTTGGGGTCGGCGGTTCCCGTGGTGTCGCAATACATGCGCACGCGGTCGCGCTTCTTATCGCCCAGCAGCCGCCAGACCGGCACGCCGAACACTTTGCCGGTAATGTCGTGCAGGGCGATATCGATGCCGCTGAAGCCGCCGCCCTGGCGTCCGGGGCCGGCGTACGGGCGGATGGTCTGGAGAATCCCGGATATGTCGAGGGGGTTCTTTCCGACCAGCAACGGCTTCATGCCGAGGGCCAGATTCTCGTTCCCGGCGTCGCGCACTTCTCCCAAGCCGTAGACGTCCTGGTTGGTGTAGATCTTGATGATGGGGTAGTCGAAATTGGCCGCCACCCGGATGGCCCGTATGTCCGTAATCTTCAGGTCGCTGGGCGAGGAGAACTTGGTGAACGGCCCGTAGTGGACCCCCGGGCCGCGTCCCGCGCCGGGCAGCGCCGGCGCTCCCGGGCCGCCGGTGGGTACCCGGTTGGGGGTTCCCTGCTGCCCCGAAGCGGTCATGGCAAAGATTCCGCCCAAGCCGCTGGCTACCGCCGTCCGGCAGAGCATGGCCCGCCGGCTCAACTCGCGTCCGCTAATACGTTTCATCGTAAATGAGTTCCTTTCCTCCGGCTTGGAACCGGGCAAGCCCGGCCCCTGGCAGCGCGGCGCGCCTAGAAGAAAACCTTCCATTCCACATCTTTGCCGGTGGACGAGGTAAGGTCCACCGTCAGCAGGTTGCCGTCTGTCGCCATCGTGGACCTCAAGCCCTCGGACAGTTCCACCCGTTGGGCGGCGAAACCGTCGGGAACGTAGATGCGCAACTGGTACGGATCGCCCGCCACGGCGCGGGAGACGCCTCGCAACATGCGCTGCCCGGCGTCGTAAGCCATATCCTTGATGTCGAACGCCATCTGGCGGATATGCCGGCTGGTGGAAACCAGCACCGGGTGATCGCGCTTTTCGACAACGCTATAAACGTCGACGTCGTAGGGACCGAGCGGACGCGTCGCAAACTTCCCCTTGAACGTTCCAATCAGCTTCTTGCTCCAAAACTCGTAAGCGATGTACTCTTTTTCGGGATCGAGGCGGAGGTCCTTGGCGGCATCGAGGGTGGCGCTGAATTTGCGATCCGCGGTCCCCGTGAAATTGAAAACCGCCACCACGTTCCAGTTTCCGAAGGACCGCTCGACGGGCATATTCCAGATGCGGGCGGGCTTGCGCACGAACAAGTCCACGGGATAGGCCGTATCCATGGTCGGCGGGCTGATGCGCTTCAACAACTCGATCCGGTCCGGAGGATAGGGCACGTTGAAGGCTTCGGAGACGAACAGCGTGCTCCCGGCGATGGCGTGGAAATTGGCGTCGACCTTGCCCTCCTGCGCGGTGAAATCCTTCTTATCCGAGGCGTTGTACTTGTAGATATGGAAGCCGTCGCCGTCGTTCCAGAAAACGCGGCCATTGTAAAAAAACCGGTTGGTAGTGCCCAGCACGGATTCGGTAAACAGACCCGTAAACTCCGTTTGCGCCAGGGTCGAATCGCCCGTCTCGTAGCCGTGATCGGCGTCTTCGGAAACGCGGCAGATATCCACGATGCCGTACGAATGATCGACGGGTTGCATGTTGGAGCGGATCACCATGCGCGGAGCCTTCTGGTCGATGGCCTCGCGCCAGGGCAGGCCGCCCGCGCGATAGGTTTCAAGCGCCGTCATGAACGGGTCGAACTGTCCGGGCCACTTGTCCCACCAATCCGCGAAGTCCATCTCCGCCCGGCCCGTGTTCTTCTCCTGGCCGGCGATCCACTTAAGGATGCGTTCGCGCTCGAGCTTGACGGTCTCGGGATTGGAAAAGTCGATGACCCTTTCCCCGTCGTACTTGACCGTATGCACCGGAAGGTACAACTCCGCCGGATAATTGACCCGCGCGGGGCGCCCTTGCGTGCCTCCGCCCATGCCGTAGACGCCAAAGCTCCCCTGCGGGCCGGGACCGCCCATGCCCCAGTAGAAATCGGTCAGGTGGTTGTCGTCGAAAAACTTCTTGGCGCCGGCGTTGTTGCCGCCGGACATCCATCCGTGGAAGCGGCTATAGTCGTTGGCCACCTGTTCGCGGTCGTCCAGGTTGATGGGGCGGCGCTGTTTCAGGCGAATGTCGTGGGCGATGGCGATCAGGTCCGCCTGGTGCTGCATCGCGCTCAGCGCGTCCGTATTGAAGTCGATGAGAAGCTTCTCTCCGGCGAAGCTCTTGCCGGGCGGCACGGCGATCTTGTAACTGCAGTATCCCCGAACCTGCATGCGGTCGTTGACCTTCCCGGTCCAGCCAGATCTCACATCGAACCGGGACGCGCCTTTGAAGGCGGTCACATGGCCCATCAACAGGCTGTTGCCGGTGTCCTTGTCTCTGACTACGTGATTGACCGCGTAGGTCTTGGGAGTGATCAGGTTGACCACCGTCCAAAGCTCGTAGTAATCGCGGTTGCGAGACTGCGTGCCGAGAGTGACCCACTTGTCGGTTGCGCCGCCAAGGCGGGCGTCGCGCGAGACAAAGTAATCCATGTCGTCGAGGTCGATCGGCTGGGCGGTCTTGTTGGCGCGGCCCATGCTTACAAGAATGTCGTTGCCGGTCTTGCTAACCGAGAGTTGGTAGTCGAAATCGAGCTGTCCGGGCTTGGTCCCGTGCAGCGTCACGGTGGAGAACGATCCCAGATTATTGGCGTCTGCGTTGTTGACCGAGCTGGTCACCTTCCAGCCCGATGGGTCGTCGCCGGCCAGAAAATAGACGTCGTTCAGCAGCATCGGCGTCCCTTTTACCTGCGCCGACCAGCGGCAGGCGGCGGCATCCACCGTAACCAGCAGGTTCTTGGCGTCGATCCTGATGGCAGTCGCCGCGCGCGCCGGCTGGAATGGAAGAAGCGCGATGGCGGCGAGCAAGCCCGCGGCCCGTATGTTAAACGTTCCCTGCATGATTCCCTCTCTTGCTTTGGCGGAGCTATCGACGAAGGCCCATGGTACGCCCAAGGCCTTGCGTATTTCAACCGACTTCACACCCGGAGCCGGGTTAGGGCTGCCGCGGCGTTGCGTTTCCTCGCTTCACTTCCCGAACCAGAACGAGCGACGAGCCGGCTTGGTCGTCCTTTACGATCCGGGTGCGAATGACAGCCTGAAAGAACTCCGGAAGAGATCGTTGCCCGTGTGGGTCGAACCGCCCCAGCAACGCGGATACGCCCGCGGTGGAGGTGAGGAACTCGATGCCGGCCGACGTGCCGTAGGTGTCGATGCCCGCCGAACTGACGATCTTCGTCCCCGGTGTGACGCCGGGAAGCACGCTGATTAAGGCATAACTCACCGTCAGCGCCTGAGTGTCGGGATCCGACTCCCAAGTATAGGAGGCCTGCTCGCCGGGGCGCGGGTTGGAGTTGACGATCTGGCCCTTGTTGTTGCAGACGAGCGGCGTCGGACCGGGATTCACCTTGTCCTGCAAATCGTTGCCCCACGGAGACCCCAGGAAAATTACGTTGGTGTCCCGCATGGCGTCATAGGTGAGCGAACGGCTGCGAATCACCTTCACAGGCTGGCCGGCTTCGGTAAATAGCTTGGTGAGCCGAAAGACGCCGAGCACTTCGCCGGTGCCCGTCCATCCAGTGTTGAAAATGAAACCGGACCCGAGCCTGACGATCTCGGGGTCCACGTTGGGGTCGCTGGGCGAAATGCGGACCGGCGCGCCGACGGGAACGCTCAAGGGGCCCGAATAGGGGACCATGACCGAACTGCGAGAGGTGCGGATGTGCAGGAATACCGGATTCGTGAAGGAGATGACGCAATCGAAACCGGGACGCAACATGCCGCCCCACATGGCGGACAGCGGCATCGAGCGAAGGTCCTCGCGCCCCGCCGGAGCGCGGCGTCCCGACGCCCAAGCCGTAGCGATCCAAAAGACGGCCGCGCTGGCCAGAACGCCGGCCAGAAACACGCCCGCGAAAGCCCCCCAAACAAGCGCGCGCCGGCGCCCGGACGCCCGTCCGATGGGAACGGCGGCCAAGCCGTTCTCGGTACCCGTAGCGGCAGGATCGCCGGCGATCTCTTCCGGGCGGCGCTCGACGGACGGAACGTAGCTTCCCTTGGGAATCGCGATCCGGAACGCATCGTGCGCGCCCTCGGCCCCATAGTGAGCTTCGAGCGTCTTGCGAAGCCGGTGGGCCTGCACGCGTACGATGTTATCGAGGCGGCTGTCGAAACTGTGGGGGCGGCCGAACACATCCATCGCGATGGTGGATTCCTTGATCTCGTCGACCGAGCCTTCGGCGCACTTCCGGACCAGGTAGCTCAGAAGTTGGCGCAGGCTGGGCGATTTTCGGAATCTCTCGGCGTGCAGCAGGGAGTCGAGGTACCGCGCCAGTTCGTCGGCGTCCGGCGCGGCGGGAAACTCGGATTGCGGTGCACTCATTTTCGACGCCCCAGTAACGGCACTTCCCGCCCAATGTAGCACACGCCCGTAGCGGCCGAACGCCGGCCAGCGGGTCCGCCCCGCAAACCTGCGCCCATTCACGGCCGGGCCGTTCCATTTCTTAGCGGGATTGTTTCGGGGCGGGCTTCTGGTTATCATGGCGCAATGAACTCC
>Ga0182027_10013376_pt1 | contig 11438 bp, 11 predicted proteins | sample 712E1DmetaG_FD_121300 | JGI IMG/M metagenome (GOLD analysis project Ga0182027, IMG submission 121300) | Permafrost microbial communities from Stordalen Mire, Sweden - 712E1D metaG (Illumina Assembly) | ecosystem: Environmental > Terrestrial > Soil > Wetlands > Permafrost | place: Sweden...
AGGCGATTTCCCATGTAATATATTCATACATGGGAATTATCCCAGAAAATGCCAAAACAATCTTTAACTTTAAATAATATTTTAAATAACTTTCAACAGAATTAATTTAATCATCCCTCATATAATTGATTCGAATTAATTCTAATGCTAATTGTGCGAATGATGCGAATTTTGCGAATTCGTAGATTCGCATCATTCGAAAATTAGCATTAGCACTCATTCGTAATTGTAATATTTTAAATGATATCTTTTATTTTCCTCTTAATATCCTCGATCTTGAATATGAAATCAAAAATAATTCCAGCAAGGCGAGGGCGACGATTAGAAAAGTGATATTCATCCAAGTAAAAAGATGATGCGACAAAAGGAAAAGCGAGGCGATGATTAAAATGGCGAAAAGAAAAGATTGGCGGAAAGCTTCGCCGACGGCGCGGAAAGCCAATTGCTGTTTTAAGAGCCAGAAGCGCAGTAAAAATCCGACAATCGTAAAAGTTCCCAAAAGCGACAAGCCCAGTGAGGCGTAAAACATCACAAAGCCAGGCAAATTGGTGGTGTTTGGATTAATAGTAAAAACGACGCCAGCAAAAACGCCCCAGCAGATTAGGGTGGTGATGGATATTAGGATTAGATAGCTTTTTAAAGTCATTTGTATTAGTTGATTAGTTAATTGGTTAATTAGTTGTATTTGTACGAAGCTTTTCGGACACTAAAACTAATTAACCAATTAACTAATTAACTGCTGAAAAATAGAAAAAATACGATATTTATTTTAAGGCCGACAATTGCGTTTTAAGTTTGTTTAATTCCATCTCCGCTTTAGTTAATTTTTCCTTCTCAATATTAACCACCTTCTCCGGCGCTTTGCCGACGAATTCTTGATTAGATAATTTTCCGTTTAAGGCTTTAACAAAATTTTCCAAATTGGTAATTTCTTTTTCCAAACGAATCTTTTCTTTTTCCGAATCAACCGCGCCTAAAAGATAAATCTCAATCTCGCCGACAGCGGCATAAATCGCGCCGGATATTTTTTCGCCTTTCTCGGAAATTTTTAAATCAGAAATGCCGGTTTTCAAACTCTTAATCAATATTTCATTCTGTTTAACCGCATCCAAATTTTTTCCGGCATAAATAATCGCTTCAACTTTGCGCGCCGGTTCAACCTTATTTTCCGCCCGCGCGTTGCGAATTGCTAAAATAATATTTTTTGCCAGTTCGAAGCCGTTTTGTTGTGGTAGGAACGCAAGATTTTGCGTTCCTACGTCGGGATATTTTTCAACCATCAACATCGAATCATTAAATTTTTTCCAAATTACTTCCGTTACAAACGGCATAAACGGATGGCCTAATTTCAAAATCGTCCGTAAAGTATAAAGCAAAATCGTCTGCTTGTTTTCACTTTCCTCAAATTTGCTTGCCTCAAGATACCAATCGGCAAAATCATTCCAAACAAAATCAATCAATTTTTCACCAGCCTGCGAAAAAGCAAAAGCTTCAATATCTTTTTTAGTTTCCCCAATCAAGTTATTTAATTTACCTAAAATCCAATTTTCCGCTCCGGTTAATTCCTCTTCATTTATTTTTAATTTTTCATTTTGAATTTTTAATTCCCCAAGAATAAATCGGCTGATATTCCAAAGCTTATTGACGAAATTTCTTTGTGCTTCCACTTTTTCCATCGACAAGCGCGCATTATTTCCCGGTGTATTGCCGATTAATAAAGCCAAGCGCAAAGCATCAGTGCCGTATTTGGCAATCACATCAAGCGGATCAATGCCGTTGCCTTTGGACTTGGACATTTTTTTGCCTTTATCATCAAGAATCATGCCGTGCAAATAAACGTCAGAAAAAGGTTTTTCGCCGAGCGCGTAATACGACATCAAAATCATGCGCGAAACCCAAAGCGTTAAAATTTCAAAACCGGTTTCCAAGACAGCGGTCGGGTGGAATTTGGCTAAATCGCCCGATTTTACGCCGTTTTTAAAGTTATCAGGCCAGCCCAAAGTCGAGAAAGTCCACATCCCTGACGAAAACCAAGTATCAAGAGTGTCTTCATCTTGAATCCAGTCATCGCCCGCCGGCGCATTTTCCCCAACATAAATTTCTTTATCTCCAATTGAATTTTTAATTTTTAATTCTTCATTTTTAATTGTTTTATACCAAGCCGGTATTCTATGGCCGAACCAGATCTGCCGCGAGACGCACCAGTCATGCAGATTGTTCATCCAATTTTCATATTGCGCTTGAAATCTTTCCGGCGTAAATTTTATTTCTCCGCTCGTGGCCGCTTGCAAAGAAATTTCTTTTAAGGATTTGCCGCCGAGCTTTTCCAATTTTTTATCAACATCAACAAACCATTGTTTAGACGGCAGAGGCTCAACGCCGGTATCACAGCGATAACAGACGGATAAATTATTTTGCATTTCTTCTTCTTTTTCCAGCAAGCCGGCGGCGCGTAAATTTTCTACAACCTTTTCGCGCGCTTCAACCGCTGACAAACCGGAATATTCGCCAAAGCCCGGATGAATTTTTGCGTCTTCATCAATAACTTTAATCATCGGCAAATCATTTTTTTGCGCCATTTGATAATCAACCATGGAATGCGCCGGAGTAACGCCCAAGGCACCGGTGCCAAAATTCATCTCCACATTGCGGTCGGCGATGATTTTTATTTTCAACGGCACGCCGACAAAATCAATGTTAAAAGTCTGGCCAATATATTTGGCATAGCGTTCGTCTTTTGGATTTACCGCGACAGCCGTATCGCCAAGTTTTGTTTCCGGACGAGTAGTGGAAATGGCAAACGGAAAATCAGCGGAATATTTGAAAGTATATAATTTTGCATTTTGCTCTTTGTGCTCAACTTCGTCGTCAGCCAAAGTGGATTTACAGCGCGGGCACCAATTAATCACCCGCTCGCCGCGATAAATTACGCCGTCATTATACATATCCACGAACATTTTTTTCACCGCTTTGCCGCGAGTCTCATCCAGCGTAAAAGCCAGGCGCGACCAATCAAGCGAAGCGCCCATTTTTCTGACTTGATTCAAAATTGTTTTCTGTGTTTCACCGGCGAATTTATCAACCTCGGTTAAAAATTTTTCGCGTCCCAAATCTTGCCGCGTCTTGCCGGTGGCTTTGAACAATCTTTTCTCTACCACATTTTGCGTGGCAATAGCAGCGTGGTCTGTGCCCGGAATCCAAAGGGCGCGATAGCCATTCATCCGATTATAACGGATTAATAAATCTTCAATCGCCACAATACAGCCGTGCCCGACATGCAATTTGTCCGTCACATTCGGCGGCGGCAAAACAATCGTATAGGCCGGAGCGTCAGCAGGCAATTTTAAATTATCCGGATTATAAAAACCGGAATCTTCCCATTCCTTATTTATAGCGTCCTCGTAATCGGCGGGGTTATATTGTTTGTCGAGTTCGTTATTCATATTAAATTCTAATGCTAATTTTGCGAATGATGCGAATCTACGAATTCTTTGCTTTCAAGATCCGCACTTAATGGTTTTTAAAATTGCCGAATAGGCTATTTTTAACCTGTGGATTATTGGCTCATTCGGCTAATATTTCTCTTAAATTATAATAATAGATTATCAAAAGAAATGCGTTTTGGCAAGACGGAAATCAATTAAGAATTATCCTTCGACGGGCTCAGGACAAGCAAATTAAAAATTAAAAATTTTGCGAGAAAATAGGCAAATTTGACGATTTAAGAATTAAGATTTAATATTCAGATAAACAATGTTCTTTGCCAAATCAACTAAGGGAGGGTTTATGAGTATTAAAAGTGTTGCCGATTTGGTCGGAGTTAATCTGACCAGGGCGGGATTTAAGATTCGGGAAGCGACCGAAGTTTACGAAGTGAATAACCACGAAGAAAAGACCAGAACGGTCGGTTATTTTAATGACGAGAAAAAAGCCCACGCTTTTGTCGAGAAAACCAATTATTGCCGTTGCGCCAAGATTAAAATCTTAACGGACGGCAAGAAAATATTCATCGTCAGCGGCGCCCCAAGTTTCTTCGCGGACGAAATAGAAATTGACTTGAAGCGTTTGAACGATTTGATAGAGCAGGGTCTTGCGGAATGTTAAGTCCAAAAAAACAGAGCCTTGCTCCGCCAACACGCAAACCATCACGAAATAAGTGATGGTTTTTTATTTAACGCTTATATTGAATTTTTGTGTGAATTTTTGTGTTGACAATTTTTAGCTTAACCGTTAATATGTGGGTAATAAAATGCGGTTCATTACAACTTATAAAAAATAAAAAAGGAGGATTTTGTGAATACTGAAAAAGACGAAGTGGACGTTGAGTCTTCAAAAGAGCTGATTATGGTCAACGCAGAGGGGTGCAGTGTCGATAAAATTTTCCAGGTATTCAGATTCAGGCCGCGCGTAAATAAAGCAGGCGATTTGTTTTCCCCCAGGGCACAAATTTTTCTTGATGAAGTGTTTTTTCGGAACGGTGAAATCGCCAAAATTTTTGCGGCGGAGATGGACAAATCATTCCACGAGCTGCTTGCAAAAATTCCAAGAGATTGTTGGTTTATAGAATCTGCTGAAAAAACAATCATCCCCGAATTTTCAGTAAACAAAGTGTTGGTTATCACCAACGGCAAAGAGTGGTTTAAACTCAAACCCTTCGCCCCCGGGCCGATTAACGAAAGAAGAACTTTATTGTCCGGCTTTCTCATTTCTTTTCGCGAGGAAGAAGAATTCATCCGTAAAATAAAAACAACGGCTCTGAATAAATTATCGCCGCTGGAAAAGAAAATTTTGCAAGTGCAAAATTAAGTCATCAAAAAAACACTACACAAACTAACTTTAAAAAAGGAGCGGTTATGAAGGCGAGCGACTTTAATGATTCGTCTACTGTGCATGCATGGACATATGGGCTCAGAGTTGACAACCGACTTTCCAAGAAGAAAATTAAGACGTTGACCGGTTTAATCGGGGCCGATCTCAAGGCGAGGGGGTTCGAAATCAAAGAACTTACACAAATATCGCTTATCACAGATTTTGGAGAGTTTTTCGGCATCGCAGGCTTTTACGAAGATAGGGCCGCCGCCGAGGCTTATGCTAAAAGACGAACTTATTATACGAGGTATGTGCCCAGTCAAGTTATCGCGCTGACTGATGGCAAATGCGTTATTCCAATCGGGAAACCTTATAAAATGCTTTCGGCCAAGGAAATCAATACTGTGATACCAGCCGAAAGAAAAGGAAGAATGTCGGCGGAAGTTGAGCAAAGTCTGCGGGATGAAATCGACGAATAATGCCGGCGACAAAAAAGCAAACCATCACGAAATAAAGTGGTGGTTTTTTAATTGAATTTTTTCGGGATAAATTGTATAATATAATGTTGGGCGATAATTATTGACACTAATATTTATAAAGGCTAAGATAAGATTTTGAATTAGAAAAATTTTGGCAAATTTTTGCAAAGTACAAGGTAAATTATTGTCTGTCAAGTCATATAAATAAATGTTAAATCAGCACGAACAAATTTTTGAACAGATAAAAAAGGCGAAAAATATTTTGATCGCTTTTTCTTCCAATTGGAACGGCGACAATCTTGGTTCGGCGCTGGCTTTGAATTTGTTTTTGAAAAAGATCGGCAAAAAGGCGGAAGTGATTTCCAGCAAGGCCGAGGACGGATCGGTGGCGGAAGCGCGCGGCAAAGTTTTTTCTTTTTTGCCCGGTTTTGCCGACATCAAAAGAATTCCGCGCGAGCTGAATAAATTTGTCATTTCTTTGAGCTTGGCCAATGGACAAATCAAGGCCGTAAAATATCGTTTGGAAAATAACGAAGCTAAATTTATTATTACGCCGCTCAAGGGAAATTTTTCCGCCGAAGATATTAAAGTTGAATCGGAAAGCGCGAAATATGATTTGATAATTTCGCTCGACACGCCGGATTTGGATTCGCTGGGAAAATTATTCGCCGAGAACACGCAATTTTTTTACGCCACGCCGATAATTAATATTGATCATCATTCTTCCAACGAAGAATACGGCCAGATAAATTTGGTGCAGATTAATGCCGTCGCCACGACGGAAATTATTTTTTCGCTTTTGAATTCTTACGAAACAAATTTAATGGACGCCGATATCGCCACCTGTTTATTGGCCGGAATCATTGCCAAAACGCGGAATTTTAAAACTCCGAACATCACGCCCGACACCTTGGCAATGACTTCGCAATTAATTTCCGCCGAAGCGCGCCGCGAAGAAATTGTGAATAAATTATATCGTTCGCGCGACATCGGCGCTCTTAAACTTTGGGGAATCGTTTTGAGCCGCTTGACCGCAGTGCGAAACGGCCACGTTGTCTGGTCCACCGTGACGGAAAATGATTTTTTGAAAACCGGCACAACCAAAAATGATTTGAACGACATCGTTGACGAACTGATTGCCAACATTCCGGAAGCGAAAATAATTTTAATTTTTTACGAAAAAACCGAAAAAGACGGTAATATTTTTGTCAGCTTCATCGCTCACTCCCCGAAAAATATAAATTTAATGGATTTGCTCAAAGACCATAATCCGCGCGGCGACGAAAAGATGGTGGAAATTGAAACGCGGAAAAAATTGGAAGAAATTAAGAATGAAATCATTCAGCTGATTGATAAAAAACTCGGACAAAACGGCAATTAAAAAATTCCACTTAAGCAGTGGAATTTTTTTGTGGGCAATACTGGATTCGAACCAGTGACCTTTACAATGTCAATGTAACGCTCTAACCAACTGAGCTAATTGCCCAAATTTGTGTGCGTCCAGATGGATTCGAACCATCGACCCCGGCTTTATAAGAGCCGTGCTCTAACCAGCTGAGCTATGGACGCTCTCATCCCGGACAATATTAAACAATCTATCACGTTAATTTGTTTTTTTCAAGAGGTGAAAGTTTAACCTTGACCGAATGGCCTATTAATGATAGATTGAAGTGCAATATTATGGCGAAAAAATTTCAGCGCAAAATTGAAGATTTTGTCTGCGAAAATTGCGGGGCGAAAGTAAAGGGCAACGGTTATACCAATCATTGCCCGCATTGTCTTTGGAGCAAACACGTGGACATCAATCCCGGTGACCGCGCCTCGGAATGCGGCGGCTTGATGAAGCCCATTGACATTGAGCTGAAAAAGGGGGAATATATCTTGGTTCAGCAATGCGTGAAATGCAAGCACGTCCGCAAAAATAAAGTTGTCAAAGAAGATAATATGGATAAAGTGATTGAACTTTCCAAAAATAAAATATTCACCATTTGAAAAGGGGGAGTTGTGAGCACAAAAAAGATCGGTTTAAAGAATGCCATTCCACGCAATATTCTCGCGATAACGGCGGAAGAATTTTTAAAAGAAATTTCCGAGGGCGATTTTTTCTTCAACAATGCGGGAGAATGCGGTAGAATCCGAACTGTCACGCACACCGAGAGCGAAATATCTTTTTACAAGGATAAGGTATTAATTCCCAATCCGATTCGCCGCTTGAACAAGGAAAGCGAATTTTACCGGCAGGAGCGCGGAAACAGCACACTGCTAATCTGTATTGGGGATGGCAAGAAGGGCAAGGAAATAAACACCTTTATCCACCTCAAAAAATAGGAGGCGAAATGAAAATAGCTGAAGTTATCAGCGCCAGAGAGTTTTTAAAATCAATTTCTGCGTTCGACTTAATTAAAACTTTCGGCGTCAAAGGCACGGTAATTAGCGCGGAGAATTTAAAAGGAGCGATTAAGATTATTTTTAATCCACACAACGAAAAAGATCACAATGAATTCATTGTCGGTAAAGATGCCGCGTTTATTCGTTTAAAAATTCATCCAGGCGTTAAACTGCTCGCCGTTACCCCAAACGGTGATATGCATACTATCTATAAAAGGAAGATATAAGCGAATAACTAAAACGCATCAACAAATCGGAAGACCGCCAACGGCTTCCGATTTTTTCTTGCTTAAAAAGGCCTAATATTATATAATACAGGATGAGAACTGAAATTTTGTCATCTTGAGGAGTTCCGCTTTGCGGGACGACGAAAGATCTATTATCTCAGAGGTTCGTATCACTACTTTATAAATTTTTGTCCAGGAAGTTTGCGCTTTTTGCAAAATAGATCCCTCGCCATGGGCTCCCTCCTAAGGTGGGCGCAGCGGGATGACAAAAACCTTGGTAAATAAAATATGTTCAAACTATTTAAAAAAGATTACGCGCCGGAAATTCCGGCGGAAAAGGAGGCGCCGCACAACTGGCAGACGGCCGATTTTGAAGAAGGGCAATTGTCTATTGATGTTTATGAAACGGAAAAAAATATCATCATTAAATCCACTATCGCCGGCGCCAAACCGGACGACCTTGACATCACAATTGATAATGATATGCTGACCATCCGCGGCAAGCGCCACGATGAAACGGAAGCCGAAGGCCGCAATTATTTGTATCAGGAATGCTATTGGGGATCTTTTTCGCGCTCGGTCATTTTGCCGGTGGAAGTTGATGCCAAAAAAATCGATGCGTCGCTGGAAAACGGCGTTTTAACCATTACGCTGAATAAAATTAAAAAGGCGAAAAAAGTTGGAATTAGAGTTAAAAGTTGAAAGGTTATAAAGTTGAAAGTTTAAAGTTATAAAGTTAAAAGTAATAATGTAGAGAATAGACCCTCCCCGTCTGCGCGGCGCAGCCACCCCTCCCCTTCGACAAGCTCAGGACTGGCCGAGGAGGGGACGAAAAATATGAAATTGAATTTTAGTATAAATAAAATTGAAAATAATCAGGCGGTTTTAAAAGATGCGGATGGGCGATTGATAAATTTGCCATTAGATTTGTTACCGCCGAATTCCAAAGTTGGCGATAAAATAAATTTTAATATCGGCGAGGAAGAAAATCAGGCGAAAAATATTTTGAATGAAATTTTGGACCAAGGTTAAATTGCTACATTGTTAAATTGTTGCGCAACGAGGCTGATTATTTCGTAGCGTAACAATTTAACAATTTAGCAATGTAGCGATTATATGTTATCCTTTTATAAAAAAGAAAAAGAAAAAAAGAAAAATGTTCATCACTGGCCACTGTATTTAGCGGCTGTTTTTTTTATTTTGGCCGATATCGCCGCCGCCTCGTATTTTATTTTTGAAGAATATTATTCCAATAAAATTTATCCCGGCGTGAGCCTCGGTCAAATTCAGCTGGGCGGCAAAACCGCCGACGAAGCCAGCATAATCGTGGAAGCAAAATTAAATGACCTGAATCAGAATGGCGTGCAATTTGTTTACGACCAGAGCGTGGCAACCATTACGCCAATCATCACTTCCTTCAACGGCGATATCGCCCTGCAAGTGATTAATCTTAATATTGATGAGACGGTTAAGGGCGCGATGGCTGTCGGGCGCTCACAAGGCGCTTACGCCAATTTTAAACAGCAAGCGGCGGCTCTGCTCCGCGGCTATAAGATTTTGGCTGATATTTATTTGGACAGCGAGCAGATAAAAAGAATGCTGGTTGATAGTTTCGGCCAATTTGCCGCACCGCCGGCCGATGCTCGGCTTTACGCCACCACGACCGATTTGTTCGGACAGAAAAAAGTTATTTTGGAAGTAGCGGCGGAAAAAATAGGGTATGACATTAATTACGATCAGGGAATTTTGCAATTGCAAAATAAATTAGAAAATTTGGAAATTTCGCCGATTGTTTTGTCCGCCACCAAAGGCTATCCGACAATTAAAAAAAATGAAGCTGAACCGCTGGCGGCCGTGGCGCAAAAACTTTTGGATAAATCCGATTTAACTCTGGCTTATGCCGGAAAAAAATGGCCGGTGCCCAAGGATCAGGCCGCGGCTTGGTTCATTGTCCTGCGCGCCACCGGCACCGGACAAACAATACTTGGTCTTGATGAAAGCAAGTTTCAAGATTTTTTGGATAAAACCGCCGCGCCGCAAATTGAAATACCGCCGGCCGATGCTCGCTTCCAAATCGTCAATGGCAAAGTCGTGCAGTTTAATCAAAGTGCCAGCGGCCACAAAATAGATTTGGAGCAGACTTATAAAAATTTGCAGACATCATTTTTGGATGGCGGCGGAAATGTTGTTGATATCGCGATGGCTACTGTGACAAGCGAAATTTCCAACGAAGCGACGAATAATCTCGGCATCACGGAATTAGTCGGCGAAGGCCATTCCAATTTTTCTCTCTCGCCGAAAAATCGCATCCATAATATCGGCGTCGGCGCCGCCGCCCTGAACGGCCTGCTTATCCCGCCTGGGACCGAATTTTCCACCGATAATGCTTTGGGAGAGGTCACCGCCGCAACCGGTTATTTGCCGGAAATGACCATTATGGGCGACAAAACCGTCCCACAAGAAGGTGGCGGGTTATGCCAAATAGGCACCACCATGTTCCGCGCCGCGCTCGCTTCCGGTTTTCCCATAACCGCCCGTCAGGCGCATTCTTATCGCGTGGTTTATTATGAACCGGCCGGCACGGATGCGACAATTTATCAGCCTTGGCCGGATTTGCGCTTCATTAATGATTCAAAAAATTATATTTTAATACAGACGCACATCAGCGGCAATGATTTGTATTTTGATCTTTGGGGAACAAAAGACGGACGTATTGTGGAGGAAACCGACCCGACGATTTACAATATCACCAAGCCGCCGCCGACCAAATATACTGAAACATTAAGTTTGCCGCCGGGACAAAAAAAATGCACCGAGCACGCCCACAACGGCGCCGATGCTTTCTTTGACTACAAAGTGACCTATCCGGACGGCACAGTGAAGCAAAAACGCTTTACCTCGCATTATGTGCCGTGGCGCGAAGTTTGCCTGATTGGCGTGGCGCAATTATCTTCCACCTCAACACCACCGGCGGTTATACCAACACCATAGATTATTTTATTAAAAATACGCCCCGAGAAGGGCGTATTTTTATACCTAAATTTTTAATTTTTCTTTTTTAATTTTTAATTTATTTTTTCCCTGAAAAAATAGAAGCCCGGCTCAAACGGGAAGGCAAGAAAATTTTCGTTAGGGTTCTTCGAGCCTGGTTCTGGAAACAACTAATGTTGTCCTAGAAAAAAAATCGTTAAATAAATTTTTTTGGCCGTAGGGCTTTGCCCGCTAAAAAATTTTATTTAACTACTTTAATTTTTTTGAAGTATTGAAACTTTTTTTGAAAAAAAGTTTCAACTTTCCACAACCAGGCCCAAAAATCCTAAATAAAAATCCCCATGCTTGTCGTGCCTACCCCGTTTCAACCGGCCTTTATTAAGCTGATGCTAATCTGCGAATAGTCGCCAATGCCGCAAATGAATGCCAATATTTTTTAAAATATATTTGCATTCATTTGCGGCATTCGCATAAATTCGCGGATTCGCATCATGTTTTCAAAATCATATCATCATAGCACGGTCATAAAATCTTGTCAAGAGGG
>Ga0182027_10013377_pt1 | contig 11437 bp, 3 predicted proteins | sample 712E1DmetaG_FD_121300 | JGI IMG/M metagenome (GOLD analysis project Ga0182027, IMG submission 121300) | Permafrost microbial communities from Stordalen Mire, Sweden - 712E1D metaG (Illumina Assembly) | ecosystem: Environmental > Terrestrial > Soil > Wetlands > Permafrost | place: Sweden...
AAGAGTTGGAAGCTCTTAATAGTTTGAAAGATTTAGCAGAAAGCTATGAAGAAATAGCAGCTGTTGAAATGCAAAAAATTAGAGATTCTGTTCTTAAAACTCGCGAATTTTTAATTGATATTTCAGATGTATTCGTAGACCTAAAAGCCTCTTACGCAAGAGAGGTCAATGATTTAATTGCCAGACGAAAAAAGGGAGATAAAACTATTTTACCGGTTTTACAAAAAATTGACAAAACCCTTATGGTTTATTTGTCTTCGAATGGAAAACTGTATGGACCCGTCACTCAAAAAACTTTTAAACTCTTTGCGGATGGTCTTAAAAAAACAAATGCCGATAACACAGATATCGTTATTATCGGAAATGCCGGAAAAGAACTTTATGAAAACGCAAGAATAGAGAGACAATTTGAATATTTTGATATTCCCGACAGTAAAGTCGATATGGGTCATATCAAAAAACTAATGCAAAAATTTTTGCAATACGAAAAGGTATATGTTTATTATGGAAAATTTGGGAATTTAGTTAGCCAATCGCCAATTTCCACAAGTATTACCGGTGAGGACATTTTCGAAACGGAAAATTTAACTCCTATTCCTCGTGAAGACCGTTTTATTTTTGAACCATCTTTAGAAAAAATTTTCCATTTTTTTGAAACACAAATTATGACAAATCTATTTAGCCAAACGCTTTTAGAAAATCAACTTGCCCGTGATGTTTCCAGAGTAAACGCGATGGAAGAAGCATTAATTAATATTGATGTTGAATCAAAAAAATTAAGTCGATTAGGCATTCGCTTAAAACATGCTCAACAGAATAGAAAACAGTTAGAAACTATTTCCGGGCTTGTTCTATGGTCATAAAGAATAAGATATTAATGAGTGTAAATATTGTTCATTAATACAAATATGGCCTTAATTTATATATAAATTATGCTTACAGGAAAAGTTATTAGCATTAAAGGACAAATTATCGAGGTCGAGTTCTTGGAAGATAAACCTCGCATTTATGACGTCTTAATTAGCAAGGATGATTCATCTGTGGAAATGGAAATTTATACTTCCGCCTCCCCGACTAGCTTTTTCTGTCTTGCTTTAACCGAGACAAATCGACTTCACCATGGTTCAATAGTTATAGACACCGGTCAACCAATTAAAGTTCCCGTTGGCAAAGAAATGCTCGGCAGAGTCGTTGACACCTTGGGTCATCCTCAAGATGGATTAGGAGAGATTAAAGCCAAAGAGACACGACCGATCATTGCCAGAGATGTCAGCTTTGCAAACGTAGATATCCCCCGAGAGTTACTTGAAACCGGCATTAAGGCAATTGATTTTTTTACTCCAATTGTTAAGGGTGGAAAAGTTGGCTTATTTGGAGGAGCTGGCGTTGGAAAGACGGTTATTATTTCGGAAATCATCCATAACCTGGTTATCTTAAATCCGGAAAAAAACGTTTCTGTTTTTACCGGAGTTGGAGAACGTACAAGAGAGGGAGAAGAACTTTTCGAAACCTTAAAAGAAAGCAAGGTTATGCAAGGCGTATCGCTTATCTATGGAAGCATGGGAGTTAATGCCGCTTTAAGATTTAGAACCGCTTTTACCGGCGTAACTCTAGCTGAGTATTACCGTGATGTCTTAGGTAAAGATGTTTTATTTTTTATTGACAATGTCTTCCGTTTTGCCCAATCCGGCTATGAACTATCTACTCTCATGAATAGCATTCCATCTGAAGGAGGATATCAAGCAACCTTAACATCGGAAATGGCATCTTTCCATGAAAGACTAGTTTCAACTTACAAAAACGCCATCACTACTTTTGAAGCAATTTATGTCCCAGCCGATGATCTAACCGATAGCGGAGTCCAGGCAATATTCCCATATCTTGATTCGGGCATTATTTTATCCCGTTCTGTTTATCAGGAGGGGCGTTTCCCGGCAATTGATATTCTATCTTCAAACTCATCCGCTCTAAATCCGGATACTACCGGCCAAGCCCATTACGATACCGCTTTGGAAGCACAATCTCTACTTAAAAAAGCAACGGCACTAGAAAGAATCGTTTCTTTAATCGGAGAGTCTGAATTATCAACCGATGATCAAATTGCTTATAAAAGATCCAAGATGCTTAAAAACTACATGACGCAAAATTTTACTGTTGTTGAAAACCAAACTGAGAAACCTGGAGTTTATGTTCACGTTAAAGAAACTGCTGCAGATGTCCGCGCGATACTAGATGGCAAAGTTGATAAGCTTAAGCCAGAAGATCTAATGTATATTGCAACTTTAAAAGATGTTGAAGAAAAGTTGGTTTCGGCAAGCGTTAAAAAACCTGATTTAACAATGCCTAGTGGGTCACAAAACACCGCACCTATTCCAACGGTAAGTGTTATAGATAATGCAACCGCTAAGCCTAAATAACTTTTATGGCAAATAAGAAATCGATTAAACTGACAATCCGAGATACGCAAAATATTATTTTTGAAGGCGAAGTAGATAGAATTAGTTCTTTTAATGAAGTCGGAAGATTCGATATTTATCCCATGCATGCGAATTTCATATCTATAATTAGACAAGAAATTACTCTTTATCAAAATAAGCAACTTATTAAAAGTATAAAAATTGAACAAGCTGTATTAAAAATTAAACAAGATGTTGCCAATATTTTCCTCGGAATTGAAACGCTACTTATTGAATAATAAGAAATAATTTTCTTTTAAAACTACTGTATTTAATTATTTTCACAAAATTTTACAAAAATCATGGTTTTTTGCATTATTAATTAGATTGCTATAGCGATCTAATTATGAATATACAAACATTATTTATATTCTTTATATATAATTTATCCCTATAGTACAGTCTAACCGTATTTACATATGATGTACCTTTTTCATCGATATTGAGCTATTTTGATCTATTGACTACTATTATAAAAACAATTACAGTAAATATAGGCTGAAAAAATCATTATTTTCACAAGAAATAATTATTTACTTTTTAAGAAGTTTTTTTGCCTTAAGTTTTTATTAATTATTAGACTAAATTAATGGACATTGCTCGCCCAATTGAATCAAAGAAATTATTAACCCTACAAGAAGCCGCGCTTAAGTTGGCAGTATCGGTTGACGTTCTCTTGCAATGGAACGAGCATAATATTCTTAAGCCAACCATTACTCCAACGGGAGAGGTTGGATATAGAGAAGAACAGATTAATAAATTTTTAGGAATCCGTCAGTTAACTCAACCCCAACCTAACTACCAACCGAATCAAATTCCCGTTGTGCAACACGAGCCAACTGTAATGGCACCCACCCATTTCCAAAAAGATTACGGAAATTTGCAACATATAAAACTTGAACAAGCAAACTTCCCAAGAGCTAGAAGTAAGTATTTCTCTATTGGCCCAACGTCTGCGGCCTTAACCCTGGGAGTTGCGTTGGTTATTATACTAATTACTCAACCAGCCAAAATTGAGTCCTTGCTAAACGAGGCAAATAATATGGGAAAAGCTTTAAGCGCGGAAACAAGTAAATTTAATCTTTCCAAATCAATAAGCTTTATTATGCCAAAATCTTCTGATTCAAGCAAAAATCTTAGCAATGTAGGACAGATTGTTTTAGAAAATAAACTTACGGCGCTTAATACGCTTTCCGGGAAAAAAACAGGCAAAACAACTTTAGCTGCCAATAATAAAGTGTCCCAAGCGTTACTCGGAGCAAGTACTCAAAATGGACAAGTTTCAAGCTTTGCTTCATCGCCTACTACTAATCAAGATGATACAACCAGCAACTCCGTTTTTGATAATGGAGGAAATATTAAAGGAAAAACAACAAACGTAGACATCTTAGCAACATCTTTGGGCGTAAACGGAATGATGCAAAATAACGGTTCAATAAAACAAGTCATTGACTTAAATATTCCATTGGCAATTTTGACTTTAAGCTTACTGTCGCTTCTTTTCATTTTCAAAAAACAACTGGCTTTCCCAATGAGAAAACAAAATAGTGCGCTTGGCATAGATCCTCATAATTTTATAAGCGATGTTGATGAACCAAGAGTTTTGGAAGTAGATCAAAAAACTGACGGAACCGTTGTCTTATATTTCCAAGGAAAAGAATATAAAGTTTGCAAGCCGGAGTTAGACAGCGAGTCGGACCAATTTATTGAAAGACTGATGGGACTTGTCCAGGAAAATATTAAAGAAATTGATTACGACTCTTTTAAAGATAATGAAATTAGATTAAGCGCGCCTTTAAGTAAACTTGTAACCCGCTTAGGTTTTGTTGGTATAAAGAGAGATTTATTCTTTCCTAGAACATCCAAAAACAGAGTGCTTTTTAGAAGATACTTAACAAAACAGGATTTAATTTCGATGAACTTAACAACCGAGCAAATTTCTAGCGAGTTTTTGAATTTTAGCCAAAGCTAAAACCCCAGGTCCACACAGGTCTACCTAAGCTCATTTGTATCTCACAACACCCCTAATTTTCGTGGCTAAGCTAAGCTTATTTTGGTAACAAGAATTTATAAAAAAATCATGGATTCAGCTCGCCCGCTAGATTCAAACAAATTATTAAGCCTACAAGAAGCTGCACAAAGGTTGTCAGTCTCTATTGACGAGCTTATCGAATTAAATGACAACGGTATTTTAGAACCGACAATCTCAAATTTAGGTTTAGTCTCCTACTCCGAAGCACAAATCAATAAATATTTAAATCTTACAAACCCTACAATTGAAGCCAATTTAGAATCACAGGAACCACTTGTAGAAGAGGCTGGGCGAGCTGAATCCGAAGTGGAACCAGTGACTCTGGAGGAGGTGTCCCCTTCTTCCGGCCCATCGGATCAGTCTTTGTTTCAAAGATTGGTTAGTTGGGCCGGAAACGGTTTTTATGAGGATGAATTTTCTAAGGAATATGAGCATCCGCAAGTAGCAGCCGATACTAAGGTTTCAAGCTTTAAATTTAACCTAATTAGCTTCAATTTTAAACCAAATCCAAGATACGTTCTGTCTGTCTTTGCCATGTTGATAGTTCTTTTGGTTTTAAGTGTATTTACCCAGGGAAACCGCATTAAATTCTTTCTAGACAAGTACCAGGCGCAAACAAGTTCAACTCCCAGCTTTAGCGCCCAATCTGGAAAGGCTGTTTTAGGTGCGGAAACCAGCAAAATCAAGCTTACGGGAAGCATTATCTTCGCGCTTCCCTTAATGGTTAAGGCTGATGCTACGATTAATCAGAACCTAAATGTTAACGGAACCAGCGTTTTTAAAGGAGATATAACCGCTCCAAATGTCGTTTATGGAGTTAAGGCTGGAGATCATATCGTAATCACCAATGCAGCCAGTCAAACACCGACTATTTCGGCTGATTTATCCCAAACAGTTAGCTCTTTTCAAGGCCAAACCGGCGACGTAACGCTTCTTCCGGGTAGTGATATAGCCATAAGCGGATTGACGATCAGTAACACCTCGACTTTGGCTACGGTTACTGCCCGCGGAGGCTGCGATTCCTGCATAACCGATGCCGATGTTACCAACGGCCTAACCATTGACGCCACCGGACAGATTTCCGGCGAGGCTATTAAAACAGGCGTTGTTTCTCCAACTGTTGGAGGAACCGGTATAACATCTTACGCTCCGGGTGATCTTTTGTATGCGTCTGACACTAATAAATTAGCCACGCTGCCTGTCGGCGGAGCCGGACAATTCTTAATGCTTGGTGCGGGCAGCACTCCGGAATGGGATTATGTCGGATCGTTCGCAGTTGGCGTGGTTAAAGAAGACAATGTGGTTATTTCGCCGGTTACGAACATCCTTAATTTCTCAAGCGGAGATTTTGCCCCCACCGTTTCTCCGGTCGGCCAAGTTAATTTCGCACTTAGCCCAACTTTAGCCTCTGTTACCGGCGTTGCCAATAATTTTAATGTTGGCGGAAACACTTTAAGCTTTACCGCCGATGGAACAGTTACTTCATCTGGAACAAGCTCTTTAACCTTGGACTCGGCCACCACCGGTAATGTAAACCTAGGAACTGGAACTAGTGCAAAGAATATCAATATAGGAGGTAGTGGTGGAAACAACATCAATATTGGCACAGATAATACCCTCACTGACATAATAAATATTGGATCAAGCCTAGATACGGTTGGTATTTTAGGGAGCGTTACCGCGAATAATCTTAACTCAAATAATGTCAATTTAACTGGCGGATCGATCAATGGAACGACCATCGGCGCGGCCAATCCATCTACCGCTGCATTCACCGATTTAACGTCGTCCGGCAACACAACACTATCAACAACCGCCGGATCGGCAACCACGATCGGCAATGCCACCGGCGCTTTACAGATTGTTTCTACCGGTGTAAACATAACAACTGCCGGAGGAATAACTATTCCGGTTAGCCAGACTTTGACTGCCGGAACCATTGGCTTAAATGCGACAGGAACCGATAACCTTACATCAGGCGCAAACTTGGTTGGCGTTTATGATAACCTAACTAATTCCAGCTCAAATAATTTACAACAGGTCCTAAAAGATCTTGATACCTCCATTACTACATCTGGCATTTCTCCTTTTACAACCGGTAGCGATCTAACCTATGGAAGCTTCATAAACCCAATAGTTACGACTAATAATTTTATTTTAGGAGGCAATACTATCGCTTCTTCCACGCTCTTTTTTAATCCGGCAACTGCTAATTTGGCGCTTGGAACCAACAATACAGGCACCGGCGGACAGAATGGAACACTGACTTTATATTCATCCGGTAATGGCGTAACCGATACCTCCCTTACGACTAATGCCAGCGGAGATTTGATTGTTCCCAACGGAAATGTTGGTGTAGGCGCAGCTCCTATTAATGTTGATGCCGACAATAATCCGTTTAAATTGGAAGTTGGGGGAAGCATTGGACCAAACCAAAATGCGGTATATGATTTAGGCTCCCCCACTATGCAATATAGGAATTTGTATTTAACCGGTCAGACCACTTCCGGCGGAGATATTTCTATCGCAAATACTTCTCCATCTATTTACATGATCGATACTACTCCGGCAGAAGATCAATATAAAATCAATGTGGATCATTCGCAGTTTTCAATTACGAATAGCACTACCGGCGATAACGCCTTAACCGTAAACGCTAATGGGAATATTGATCTGGCCGGCGGATCCGCAAGTACCGGCTGTTCGATTGAAAACTCTACTGGTAATTTGAACTGCTCAGGTTCGGGAACTTTCGGATCATCGGTAACTGCCACAAACGCCAATCTTACTAATGCTGCGAATCAATTGTCACTTGGCGGAGTAAGTCACAATACTGTTATTTCAGCCGCTGTCCAAGCTGCGACAACCACGCTTTCCATACCGATCATGACCAACGCTTTCGATACTTTCGTTTTTGCCAATCAAGCGCAAACTCTAATCAACAAAACAATCGGAGCCACCGGCTTAACCTTCTCTAGCTCAACTGCTGATATTACAACAGTAAACGGTGATCTCACGATCAACCCGAATGGGGTAAATAGCCAGATCATTCTTTCCAAAACTATGCAGCTGGGCGTTTTGCCAACCACTGTAAATACCGCCACAACCATGTGCCGTGATAATACGACTAATGAGATCGTTCAATGCCCTGCCAACGCCGCCAATGTTGACTTGCAGCAGGCATATAATGCGGGAAACGCTATCGTTACGAACAACAGTAATAATATCGATTTCACCCTAGCAACCGGTGATACAACTTCTTTTGTTCTAAATAACCAAGGCACTGCCAGCGCTTTTATTATTCATGATGCAAACGCCAGCGCTACAAATACTGCTTTGGAGATTCAATCCGGCATAAACACCACGCTTACAATTAGTGAAAATGGAAATTTATCAACTCCAGGCAATCTTACCACTACAAATCTTGGATCTATAACTTCAGCCACGACAATTGCCGCGCAAGGCGTATCAAACCAGCTCGTACTAGGCGGTAGTGGTGCTAATAATACCGTCACCATTAATTCCACTACTCCAACATTAGCATCAGTAATTGCCACTATCCCCGACTTAGCCGCTAGCGACACCTTTGTGTTTGAAAATCAAACACAGACTTTAACTAATAAAACCATTGGCTCAACCGGACTGGTATTTTCAGGACTCGATGCTAATGCCGATATCACCACTGTTTCTAATCAAAACTTAACTCTTACTCCAAATGGAACAGGTCAAATAGTTTTAGGTAGCACCACGCAATTGGCAAGCCTACCGACAGCGCCAGTCAATCCAATTTTGACTCCAACTACACTTTGCCGAAACAATGACAATAATGAAGTTGTTGAATGCCCGGCCAATGCCGCCGGAGTCAGCTTGCAACAAGCATATAATGCGGGAAATACTATTGTTGCCGACGATGTACACCACAACATCGACTTTACCTTAGCCGCGGCAAACTCCAGACAGATGACTTTGGTCAATGCGGGATCTGCCGCTTCGGCTTTAGTAATTAACGACACCAATCTTGGAGCTAGTAATAATGCTTTAGAAGTTCAATCTAACGGAACACAAACTTTAACGATTAACGAAAACGGAAATTTGACGACTAGCGGAAATGTTTCCGCCTCCGGCAATATTTTAACTACCGGAACGGGTACGATAACCTCCAATGGAACATTAACTGCCTCCAATGGTTTAACTGTTACAACCGGCGCAGTTAGCATAAATGGTACTTCGGGAGCGCTAGCTCTTTCCGGACTCAGCGCATCATCGATTAATACAGGTATAAATAATTTGACTATTACCTCCGTTAATTTCAATACAACTTCAACTGGCATTAATGGAACTGCAATCGGCAAAGATCTTCAATCAACCGGCGCGTTTACGACCCTTAATGCCAGCGGAGCTGTTACACTTTCTTCTCTAATAAATAATGGCGCAGTTTATTCAACCGGAGGCGTTTTAAGCTCTGAACAATACCTATCCGTTGCAAGAGGCGGAACGGGACTAGATACTTCAGCTGCTGGTAATGGCAGACTTCTAATCGGCAACGGATTAGGGTTTGATTTAGGAGTCTTAACCGGAACTGCGAATCAAATAAATATTGCCAGTACCGCCGGAGCTATCGCCTTCTCGCTTCCCCAAGATATTGCTACAACATCGGCTCCATTATTTGCCGGTTTAAACCTAACAAATACGTCTAATCAATTTGTCTTAGGCGGCGATGGCTCCACTCATACCGTCACTATTAATTCCATCACGCCAACCCTAGCATCGATAATTGCCACTATTCCAGATTTAACCGCTAGCGATACTTTTGTCTTTGCAAACCAAGCTCAAACTTTAACTAATAAAACCATCGGCTCAACTGGCTTAACTTTTACCAGCGCAGCTGCCGATATTACTACTTTAAACGGTGGGAATTTAACCATTGCACCAAGCAGCAATGACGGCGGGCTTACATTCGGGAATATTATTCTAGCCAGTAGCGTAGAGCTAACCGGAGATTTACCAAGCGCCCCAACGCTAAATGCCACTACGCTTTGCCGAGATGATGCTGCTCCTCACAAAATCGTGCAATGCCCGGCCAATGCCTTGAATGTTACCTTGCAACAAGCTTATCAAGCCGGCAACAATATCACTGCTTCCAATCAATATGGCGATATTGCTTTTAATCTAACCGAGGGACGACAATTTACTTTGAATAATTCCGGCGCTGCTACTTCTTCTTTTGTAATTACCGACAATACTCTTACTAATAATGCTTTGGAAATAAGAAACAACAGTGGAACAGCTTTAACTCTTGGTGTCAACGGCAACGTGACCACCTCTGGAACATTAACTGCAGTTGGCGCAATTACATCATCCAATTCATTAGAATCACAAGCAACTTCTAACCAATTAATTCTTGGAAACACTGATTCCACAAATCACACCACGACTATTAGCGCTGCCATTCCTACTAATAACATTACTGCGCTTATACCAGCTTTAACCAATCTTTCTGATACTTTTGTCTTTGCAAATCAAGCGCAGGTTTTAGCAAATAAGTCTTTGGTTGACGCATCAACTATTTTTCAAGACCAAACCGGCACGCAAAAAATGGTTTTTGATTTAAGCGAGATTACTCCTGGGCAAACTAGAACTATCACTGTCCCGGATATGAATGGGTCACTTTGTTTAACTACTGGAAATTGCGCCGGAACCGGCGGAGTTGTTGGAGGGCAGGGAGATCAATTTAGAATTGCTAAATTTACGGCAGCCGGTGTTTCATCTGAAGTTGGTAATTCAAATCTTTCCGATAACGGTACCGCTATTACTGCTCTTTCTGATTTGAATGTCGGAGAAATTACTGATGCTACAAATGGTGCGCCAATCCAAAACTCAAATCTATTTAGCCTACAAGGTTCTTATTGGACAGGTGCTGCTTCTAATATTGTCGGCTTTAATTTACAAAATGTGGTTACAAACAACTCACCCTTAGCTTATAAACTATCCTTCAAAGATACGACCGGAACTGAAATCGCCAGCCTTTCAAATGATGGAAACCTAACGCTCTCCGGCCTTACTACAAATGGCGTTGTTTACTCTAATAACGGAACTTTAAACTCTGAACAACATCTCTCGGTTTCCCGAGGAGGAACAGGAGTTGACGGATCTACTGCTACCAATGGCTCACTTTTAATTGGGAATGGAACAGGATTTGCTTTAGGAAATTTGAGTGGAACCGAAAGCCAGGTATTTGTTACAAATTCGGCTGGAGGAATTAAACTCTCTGTACCCCAGGACATTGCCGCCACCTCAAGTCCGACTTTTGCTGCAATGAATTTGACTAATGGGACAAATCAAATAATATTAGGTCCAAGTGCAACTGGTACAACTATCAATGCCCAGAGTACAGCAGCGCAAACCGTAAGTATTCCGGCACTCTTAACCTCCAGTAGTGATACTTTTGTTTTTACCAATGAGGCTCAAACCCTAACCAATAAAACCATCGGCACCTCAGGGTTGGCGTTTACAGGATTGGATGCTAATGCCGATATTACAACTGTTTCTAATCAGAATTTGACCATTACTCCAAACGGAACCGGACAAATTGTTCTTTCCAATGTTACGCAATTAACAAACTTACCCTCAGCTCCGTTTAATCCGGTTTTAGCTCCAAGCACTCTTTGCCGAAATAATGACAACAATGAGATCGTTCAATGCACTGCCAATTCTTTAAATGTTACTTTACAGGAAGCATATCAAGCCGGCAACAGAATTAGCGCCACTGATAACATTGGAAATATTGACTTTACTCTGGCAGCTGCCAATTCAACACAGATGACTCTAACTAATGCCGGCAATGCTTCCTCTGCTTTAGTTATTAACGATACCAACAATTCCGCAACTAATAATGCTTTAGAAATTCAATCTGCTGGTGTTACTAATTTTGCTATTGACGAAAATGGAA
>Ga0182027_10013378_pt1 | contig 11437 bp, 8 predicted proteins | sample 712E1DmetaG_FD_121300 | JGI IMG/M metagenome (GOLD analysis project Ga0182027, IMG submission 121300) | Permafrost microbial communities from Stordalen Mire, Sweden - 712E1D metaG (Illumina Assembly) | ecosystem: Environmental > Terrestrial > Soil > Wetlands > Permafrost | place: Sweden...
AGATGAACGGTCTGGACTTCTCAAGTCTTCCCGCAAGGGAAGAGGAATTCAAACTTGGAGACAAGGTATGGATTCCAATGAGAAGTGGCTGTCGGTCAAGGAAGTCGCTGCAATGCGTGGTGTATCGTGCGATACGGTGCGCCGCTGGATACAACGGAAGCTCGTGCGGGCTTTCAAGCTCCCTGGACGGTCGAACCGGAGGCGTCGGATTTATGAGTGCTTCCGAATCTCCGAAGGGGAGCTGGATCGGTTCACCCGAGCCAACATGACTTCCTGAGAGAGGCCCCGCGTAAGCGGGGCTTTTCTCGTGTGTGTGATACGTGTGTGATTTCCTCAATTCCCGCGTTTTCTGCGTATCGTGAGTGCTTCAGAATCTGTAACTTACATGTTTTCAATACCCATACACAGTCCGACTCCCTCCGCCTCAACAAATCCATTTATTATCAATAGTTTACTGGATTTCATGCACTCACCTGCCGAACAGCCTTATTACGCCCCGCAGCGAGACAGCGTGAATGCCAGCCACGCGACCTCATTTCTCGCCTTGACGCTTGAAGTTCCATTCGCGAACTTCTTGCGACGGTATCTCTTCCAAGTGAAATCTATGGGCCAACGCCACCCGGTGCTGTCCCGAGCTATCACAAAAGTAACTGTCTTTGAAACGATCCAGCTTGAGCGGCGGATTACCGTACCAGAAATCGACCGAGTCTTTGAATTCGGGGTCATGGCGCAATTCTTCAGGCGTCTTGGTCTTCAACTGCTCGTGGAGTCTAGGGTACGCCTCGCCCATCTTGCGGTAGTACTCCGGGCCGTTGCCGTGATGATGCCAGAAACTCTCAGAATTCACCGACTGCTCCGGCGCTGTGATGCTGAGTGGGGCGATCTGGTCAGATCTCACCATTCCGGACTCCAGCTTCGGACCTTTCTCAAGGTCACCCTTGGCAGCACAATCTCTGAACTCCTCGTAGTTACGTCTGTGGACCGGCTGATCACGGAGTTCCATCGCATCTCGCAGCAATTCCGAGGATCTTGAAACTCTAATAGCTGCAATCTCGTCAGCGGACCTCTCCTTTCCTGCCTTCTCCTGAAGATCTCGCTCCAGCCCCTCAGGTCTACGGGACGGCAATTCCCGGTTGGCGGTCTGGTCCCGACTGCTTGAATTCATCTTCCTTTCGGAGTTCTGGCGGCGCCGTTCTGCGATGTCATCTACCTGCGCTCTCTGCAATTGCTCAAGAGCTCTCCGGCTCTGCTCCACACGCCGTTCCGGTCGATCTGCTTGGTTTTCCAAGTCATCATTCCTTCCCTACAATGAGTTCGGTCCAAAAGCCCCGTCGGGCCTCGCCTGAACATGGCTTCCGACGTCGATCTACCTATCGCTCGAACTTCTGCAACAAATCGGCTAGTCGCTTCGCAATCTCCTCCTGGTGGGAGGTTCTAAGCCCTAGCTCGCTCAATCGCTGGACCGCAAAGCACAGCGCAGCCCCGCGACGAGATCGAACGTCCATGAGAATGGTAGACCCGGCTGTCGCATTCCAGGATATTCTGGCGAGCGCCTCGTCACCGACTTCCAGATCCGCAAAGCTAGTTTGAAAGTCATGAACGAAAGCCGGTCGCAGGTCGGCTTTCATGTCGAACCTATAGTTGCAGGCAGTTTCGCAAAGCCGACATCCGGCGTATGGAAGTTGCTCGACCCTGTGGAGGCGTTTGCCAAGATTCGAGAGTGCGGTCAGATCATTCGCTAGAAGCTTTTCAAGGGCCTTCCGTTCAGATCTTCCTACATGTTCGCTAAGGAGCAATACCACCGCCGCCGACAACTCAATGAGCTTCTCAACATCCTGATAGGGCCAGCCCCAAAACTCGCCACGCCTCTGAAACTCGGCATCTGCTAGTCGAACGAACCTACAGTACGGCGTTTCTCTCTGGCCGCTCTTCCGGGTGATCGTCAGAAGAACTGAGGCATAGTCCAGATATGCTTGGACCACGAGGACCTTATTCATGCGCAATGAATTGACAAGGCGCAGAAACGCCTCCCGAAGCGTAATATCCGACCGGTCTTGGGATGTCGTAGCAGCATTGCAGTTCGCGCCCTTGGCCGGGCATCGGGAACATGCCGCGAACGGGAGAAGCAACTTTTCATGACTTTGCCAAAACGGCAGCATGTTTCGTCGGACGTCGGAACCTGAATATGACGCCCCGTTGGCCTTCAGAGAGGAGAGCGAAATGCTCAACAAGACCGGCTTTCTCATCCCTTCGGTGAACGCTACCGCCTCGCCAGATCGCAGAACGCTCAAGTAACGGGTCTGAGACTCGGTAAGATTCATAGTGCTTCCGAGCGCCTTACGGTCGTCTTCGGCAACCAAGCGGTGGACGATCTTCAGATTGGTATTCTTGATCGCATCGGGAGCAAGCTTTACTGGTATTTGCTCCGCAATCAAGAACCCTTCACCGTAAGCACGAATCTCCGAGAGAATGTTCGCGAACACTTCGATTGCGCGACCTCTGGGGTTGGCGGTAACTTCACCTCCTTGCTCGGTAGACACGTTCCTCAAGAGTCGATGCGCTTCCTCGATCAGTGTCACGTGCCGGAGGCGCCCCGCGTAGGCTTCCGAGGACCCCTCGTAGTTCTCGTAGAGGCGGATTAGCAGAAGGCCGATGATGAACGCCTTCTCGTCGTCGCTGACGATTTGCTTCAGTTCGAGAATACAAGGAGCACCAAACAAGACTGAAGATTCAATGCCGACGCTGGAGGCCAGCATCAAGCCCTTGCCGCCTCCGGACCGCAGCTGGTTGATTCGCGCCAAAAGACCCGCCTTCACATCCATCGTGATGCGGTCGTCGTAGCCCATTCGATCCACCACAACGCCAATCTTCACGGCCAAGTCCGACAGGGTGGGAAAGAGTCTAGGAGTGTCCGACCCTCGGAAATTAGTGTTTGTGGCCAAGTCCCAGCCGCGGTCTTGGTATACTTCCTGAATGCTCTGCTCCAGCACGTATGGCATCGGCGGGTAAAGAACGAAGGCAGCAGAGAACAGCGATTTGAGAAAGTCGATATGTGTCTGGACCAGGACGCCTGGCGGAACCTCGAACGGGTTTATCCTCAAAGGCGAACCGGTTTCATCTCCCAGTGTGAAAACCCGCAGCCCACTGAACCGTGGGCTGCGCATCAGCGAGCGGTATTCGGATTTCGCCGATTCGATAACCAGGAAGGGCACCCCCTTGCCTGCATCCCAAATCTGATCAAGTATCGAAAAGCACGTATTGGTCTTCCCGCTTCCTGTCACCCCGACGATCAGGCCGTGTTTTGTGAGATCGGCTAGCGGGAGGAGGAGCGAGTTACCAGTGCTTGAACCTCTGTCGGTGATATCGCCGATTCGCACCGCCTTACCGGGAAGATTGATCGCAAGCGGGGGTTCCACTCCAAACCGCGCGTAATCCACAACCTCGTAGCCGGGATACGCTTCACTAGGCGGTCGGGAAAGCACCGCCAGTTCGGCGCTGGTCAATGGCTCCAAGGAAGGCCCCTGAGTTGCGTCTCTGCTGCAGGTTTGAATCCTTATGGGATCTGGCAGCGAGTCTTTACCATTAAATGCGCTATGGAGAAGTCCATGGCCTTTGCCAAGAACAGACGGATCGTCGGCCAGGAGCATCACATACGTCGACCATAAACCTGATGCCCGTCCTTGCTCTAATCGCTTTAACTTCCTCTCGAGTAGATCGATAAGTCGTAGTGCCAAGGTGTCCTTTTCGTCAATTGCACTGGCCTTCAAAAGGTGTGTGGCATGGACATCTCGAATCTCCTGTGAGGCGCTTGCAACCAGCCCTGCAATCTCCCCTGGCATCAAGGGCGCAGCGTAGACGCAGTATAGCCAGTTGAGACCGTAGAGTCCTCGGCACAACTTCTCAATCTGGTCAAGGTTGGTCTCGTTCGGCTTGGACTCGTCCAGTTTCGCACTCGGTGTGCCAGTTAATATTCGAGCGTATCGGAGCCTCTCATAGTCAGACGAAGAAAGCGGGATTTCAAGACTGAGACGCACATCTGGAAAGGCTCCGGCAAGGCTCGACCTCAAGGATGACTTGTCAAGTATTGCGTTGGAGGCACCAAAGTAGCATTCGATCTGTCTTGGCGTCCCTCTGACCAAAAACACCCACGGGCACGACTGGCCGTAAAAACCCATTACCAAATCTTCCACGCAGCGCTTGAGGGGAACCGGCGACTCGCCCTCACTATGATTCCAGAACCGTGAAATCCTTGAAAGGCGAATCAGGTTCATGCTAGTCAAGAACGGGCTCAGTTGGGGGTGAGGGAACACAGCCAAGTCGAGATCGGATCTCGTGACCTTGAGGATTCGGTCGAGCAAAGACGTATCCCTGTTCATCGGTATTTCACCACAATCTCGGAGCGAGTCCGCTTGTTCCGCCCGCGCCGAAACATCAACGTACCGTGACGGTCGAATCCTTCTACCTCAGCCTCATCGCCCACATTGAGATTGCCCGCAACGAGCTCTCCACGAATACGGACAAGCTGCTCACCGCCTGCAAGGGTTCTCAGACGAACGTCCCTGACCGTCACCTGTTCCTTCGGCCCAAAGAGCTTCCCAGTTAGAAGGAAACCTAGAACTTGGCTGCCGAGACTCGAGAAAGCGCTCGGCTGCCGAGAGACGCGCGGCCTAAGGATCGAAAACGAGAAATGGACCAGCATGACCGCGGCCACCGCTCCGATCACAAATGGAATTAGCAACACGCCAATCACGAGTCCGCCGATCACCCTGGCAAGGCTTCTCTCAGGTTTTGACAGATAGGGCGGGTCTAATGCGATTACGGTCCCAGAGAGCTTCTTCCATCCAAAGAGACTGCTGAATGCGCTGGGCGACTCATCAATCACTTCCGCGGGCGGTACGCCATCCTGGCGAGGAGGTTCCTGCGGTCGTTTGTACTCGCTTCGGCGACTATCTGAGCTTGTGGGGAAGGGTCGCGGAACCGGTAGAGCATCCCTTCTCGATTTGCGCGCGCGAAGCGTTTCATCGTATGCAGAACGCGATGACGGATTGAGCAGGATTAATTCTGCTTTCTCCAAAACACGCAGCAATCGCTCCGCTTTGTGTCGGTCTTCCATCAACGGCGCGTTGTTTGAACGGCTCGACCAAACACGCGTATTTTCTGCCAGGGACGCCCTGATCTGCGCTGCTGGCGCAGAAGAGGGAAGTCCCAGAATATCGTAGAAGTCCTCGTCAGTGTCGAGTGTCTGAGGTTCTGTTGCAAGTGGTTGTTGCTGACCACACGCGGGGCAGTATTCGACACACGTCCCCATCTTCAGCCCGCACCGAGAGCACCGTGTATCCATACCGCATTCCCGTCGAGCCGTCAGTGTGAAAGTGAAACGATGATGATGCCTATGATCACCACAGCAACCAGCCCAAGAACCACGCCGAGTTTCCACGTGAACTCTGAGGGTTTATCGCCATCGGGCCAGACCTTGCCATCGTTCCCGTAAACGTATAGTGAATAATCTCGCCCCTTGTACTCATAGGTGACCGCTTTCACGGGAACATCTGTCACTTCGCACTTCATGCGCACAGGGAGCACTTCTTCCTTAAGCCTCTTGTTTGCGGCCACTGGGTTCGGAAGACCCTGGAAGTAGCCATCAATCAGCCCGTGAAGGACGCCTGGATCGACCATTTGCCCGACCATCTTCTGAGATGCGTCCGCCTTCAGTTCTGTCTGGACCCCACTCATTAGACTGGTGAACTCGTCTGCCTCGAAACCATCTATCGCTTCGGTAATGACTTGCGTCTTAAAGTCTGCGACGTGACGGAACACGTTGTTACCGCTTGACCCCATCAAGTGTTCTTGAGGGAGACGTCCGGAGTACTCCTTCTCCTTCTTTTCCTCGAAAGAATACTTTGTAACGACACGGAGGACCTTGAGCATCGACCCGTAACCTGTGCAGGTCGGGCATTCCATCCTGCCGTCGCCACAGTTACATGTGTACGTGACAATCTTGTCGCCTTCTTGTTTCTGCCATCTAACCTTGCCATCGCATGCCGAGCAACGAACCCGACCTTGGCCGCGACAATCAGTGCACTTGAACACGTGTCCAAGCGAAACGATGAACTTCTCGCCCTGTTTGGCCTCGAAACCATCTGGAAAGTTTGTCTCATACGCCCAGAGAGTGCCAGTCGACTCGTCCTTCATGGTGTGGCCTTCGTATGTGCTCCCGTCGTAAGGTACCGCGTCCACGACTGCTGTTCTGTAGCCCATATAGACACCCATAGAAAGGACCTTTGCGCCTTCATCGAGGACCTTCTTGATGACCGCCTTGGCTCCTAGGCCAGACGGCAGCATCAGCTTTGTGAATGCACCACTCCATTTGTCCATTGCTGCGGTTATGTATGGACTTGAAGCTTGGATCGCCGAAACTCCCTCGACATCAACCGCCGTTCCACCACCGACAGCACTGCTAGAGGCGGGTGCACTGCAATTGGCACAAAGGGTTCTGCCATCTGGGATCTCACTTCCACATTTGATACAGTTCATGGGATCAGTTCTCCTCTTCTACGTTTGATTTTGAGCCTCGCAGCTAAAAGTTGTTCTTGATCAGTATCTGTCCCCACTCTTTCTTGATCTCTGAAAGCATCGCTTGCAGCCTGGAGTTCCCAGGGTCCAGTCTGACAGCCTTGCTAAGTAGGCTGATCGCTCCCGGATGGTGACCTATTCGGACCAATCCAATAGCCTTCTCAATCATGGCTTGAACTGAATCGCCTAAATCTCCGCTTGAACTTTCCGGATTATCCACCGGCTTTGGTTGACGGTCAAGTTCGCAACTGTATTTTGCCCGCTTCGCCGAGTCGAGTAGCGTTGTCTCCGCTTCCTCTAAGAGTTTGACTTTTCGCTCAGCTGCTTGACGCTTTTCTATCTCAGCAGCATTCGTACGTTGGCTCCAAACCCGGAGTTCACGGTTGATCGCCGCCCTGATCGTCTCGTCATCAGCCGATCGCGGCACATTCAGTAAGTGATATAAGTCTTCCATGGCATGATCCCAAACGGGGCTAAGTAACTGATACCTTCGAAAGCTTCTGCTGCTTATCGCGTACGTCATTCTCAGAAAGATTTGATGTGCGCTTAATTACCATTTCGCCCAACGGCTTTCCACCAGTCAGGTCAACCACAGTCACCTTTACCATCCCGTGCTGGTCGTAGGCAAAAAGTACCTCAATCGGAGCTCCCTTCGGGTAGGGGGGAATTCGCATCGTTCCATCACCGATCACTTTGACAAACGCAGGATTACTATCCTCTCCCTCTGTAACCTGCACATGCACTTCTGTCTGTCGGTCTCCGATCGTTCTGAAGGTATCGCTTACCTTCGAGCCAAGAGGAGTATTCTTCGCCACGATTATGAAGTTTTTATCTTTACCAAAATCGTCCATCGCAATGACACCGAGGCTGTGGGAGTTGACATCCTGGATCTCGACCAAGGGGAAGGACTCACGCTCTACCAAATCCGCCGTTCCGGTCTCGACCTGGAGCATCATCCCTTGGATCGCCGCGCCCATCGCGACAACCTCATCGGGGTTAACTTCCATGGATGGCTTCTTGCCCGTAATCGTTTCGATCAGGGCAGGAACTGCTTTCATGCGCGTCGAGCCACCGACAAGTAGCACTTTGTCAATGTCCTTCCAAGCGATGTGGGCGTCCTCAAGAACGAAGCCCATAATTGCCGCCGTTCTCTTGAGAAGTGGTTCCGTGAACGCGGCAAACTCTGCGAGCGTCAAACACACCGAGGTGTTCTTGCCTCGCGCCGACAGGAACACAGTCGTCTTGTCGCGCGTGGATAGCGTCCTCTTGGCGATTTCGGCCTTGTCGCGGAGATCTTGCTCGATGGTAGCGTCTTCGAACAGATCGGTGCCCCCGGCCTTCATATACTCCGCATTGAGAAACTTCATGATTTCGTTATCCCAGTCGAAACCACCGAGATTCTTATCGCCACCTGTCGCCAAAACGTCGATCCTTCCTCCACCGATTCGCATGATCGTGACGTCGAAAGTCCCGCCGCCCAAGTCATAAATGAGAACCGTCTGATCCCTATCCGACTTGTCGACCGCATAAGCCAACGCTGCGGCCGTAGGCTCATTGATGACTCGCAGAACATTTAGGCCAGCAATGCGCCCAGCATCCTGCGTGGCCTTCCTCTGCGCATCGTCGAAATAGGCGGGCACCGTGACAACTGCGTCCTGGACCCGCTCGCCGAGGATGATCTCGGCGTCCTCCTTTAGGCGCTTGAGGATGATTGCAGAAATCTCCTCTGCTTTCCAGACTTGGCCGCCCTCAGAGCGAAACTTCCACGAGGAGTTCCCCATCTGGCGTTTCACAAACTGAACGACGTTCAACGGACTGGCGACAGCCGACCGCTTCGCGACGCTGCCCACGATGGGCGCGTCAGCATCAAAAAGCACCACGGAAGGGGTTGTCCGCTCTCCCTCACGATTCACAACGATCTCCGCTCTGCCATGAGCGTTGACCGTGGCGATCGCAGAGTACGTTGTCCCTAAATCAATGCCCACAACCTTCGCCATTTCCGATATCCTCTGAATGCGCTCAATCAAGAAAGCCTTTTCTCTAAGCCCGACGACACTCCGCCAGACGCCCTCGCTTGCGGGTCACACGATTTAGACATCCATCTGACCAACCAATTCCTGCCTTTCTTTCAGGATCTCGGGTGCCAACGTACCCTGCTTCTGCATGACCACTTCCCGACTGGTCTGACCACTCTTGAGCTCCTTTGTAACTACTTCCACCACCCCGTCTACGTTGTAACTGAGGGTGACCTCGATTACGAGATCACCTGCTCGATGCGGCGGCAAGTTCTTCAAACCAGCTTTCCCAATCAACTCCACTTCGGGTGAGCGCGGGTCTGTGTCCTCACCTTGAAGCACTTCAACCTCGACTCTGCTCTGGTTGTCCTGATTCGTCGTATATGTTCTCGTCTTCTGGCACGGAATCGGTGTGAATCGAGGGATTATGATGCTATTGACATACTTTGTCTTGTCCGGAGCGAGGGCCTTGACCCCAAGACTGTGCGATGCGACATCCTGGACGACGATATCGGTACCTTCGGCCAATGGGGGAGCTGCGGCTTTGCCTTCCTTTTCAACAGTCGTTACGACCGCCTGGATGGCAGCACCTAGGGCCACACACTCGTCCGGGTTCATGTCGCGTGCAACCTCCTTCCCTGTGACCCGCTTGATCATCTCCTTAACAGCCGGGACTCGACTGGAACCGCCAGCCAACAATACCGTATCGATTTGCCCCCAATTCATGCCGGCAGCCACGATCACCCGATTCATACACTCCTCGGTCTGGTTGATGAGGTCCTGAATGAGTTCGAGGAGTTTGTCCCGATCAACATCGACGCGCAACGTTTTCTCGCCCGACGATAAGATGACCCCAATATTGTTCCGAACTGACAGATCTTTCTTCGCTGTCTCTGCCTTGTCCCAGAGATCCTGGTGTGTATGGGGTTCCGTCCGAAGGTCAATGCCATGTTCGCGCTGAAACTCCTCGGCGAAGTACTCAACGAGTCGCCCGTCTATGTCCTTTCCGCCGAGCAGTGCATCTCCGTCTGTAGCCAGAATGGTGAAGGTCATCTCCTCCATCTTCATCACAGTCACGTCAAATGTTCCGCCGCCGAAATCGTACACGAGAATGGTCTGGCTCCCTTTGACCTTGTCGAGCCCATAGGCCAATGCCGCAGCTGTTGGCTCATTCAGTATCCGAATCACCTCTAGACCCGCGATCTGGCCAGCGTGACGCGTGGCCTCGCGCTGCGCATCTTTGAAGTACGCCGGTACACTGATTACTGCCTTCCGGATTTCTACTCCGCACGCAGCCTCAGCGTCCGTTTTCAATTTCTTGAGAATCAGTGCTGAAAGGTCCTCTGGAAAATAGTCTTTGCCATCTACATTCATTCTGAAAGATGGGTTGCCCATCTCCCTCTTAACAAATCGCACGGTCCTCCGTGGCTCGATTATTGCCATGTTTCGCGCTTCGCGGCCTACGATCGGGCTTCCTGAATCCTCAAAGAAGACCACCGATGGAGTCGTGCGTTCACCCTCTCGATTAGGAATTATCTCGGGCTTTCCGTGCTCATTCACATATGCGACGGCAGAAAAGGTCGTGCCAAGATCAATGCCAACTATGATTTCTTCAGTCATGGGCCACCCTTTCACTGCTGGATCTCTCCTGAGGCGTTGAAGCCGTGCATTTCTTCACAATGACTTCTTCTGCACGAATGATTCTATTCCGATAAACAAATCCCTTGCGCACTACCCTTGCTACACGACCGTTTTCGGACTCCGACGGAGCAGGCTCAATACCGATCGCGCGCTGAGTCGCGGGATCGAACGTCAGCGGGGAGGGACGAATTACCTCGACTTCTCGGCGATACAGGATCTCAACTAGCTCCTCACGTAGCGACTGCAACAGAGTTGAGACACCGCTGTCTACACGAGAGACATGTTCACTACTCGCGCAAACGTTCTCGATCCGATCGTAGAGCAAGATCAAGTCGAGGTAGAGAGGCTGGAGGTGGTCGAATTCCGTGTTCGACTTGAGCTGGTCAAGTTCAGCGTACAGTCGGTCGAATGCTTTCTCTTTTGCGCCGTCATACGACAGCCTACTTTGGAACGAGGCAATTATTTGTGCGAGTTTTGTGTCGATCGCACTCGTGCAGCTCAGGAGTTGTTGAAGGGTGGCGTCGGATTCGGTTGCTGTTTCCACAGTCGACGCTGCGTCGATTTCCGAGGGCTCTATAGCGTCCGCTTCGACTGTTGTCAAGCGGTCATTTCTCGTGCTTGGCACGACCGGCGCTGAGTTTTCCTCCATGGGGGGCACCTCTCCTCTTATGTGTGACTGGCGTAATCACGCGTTTGCAACCTTCTCGGTATTTTTCCCATTTTAACCAGCCGAATCATATCACTTCGACAAGGAGATTAGGAGATTGATGTTGTAAATTGATGGCTGTCATCGTCAACTGAAAATCCCCAGTTTTCACCGGTTGAGAATTCCCGAGTTGCAGGTTGGTTGTGGTTTGGGATCAGGTCCGGGAGGATCCATATTTTCATGCCTCACCTCTTCATCAGTCCATTAACCGAATCCAGATCGTTGACCACACTCCACTCTTGCGAATGACAGTGTTCCACTTTGTTGCTACGACTGAGAGGCCAGCCCCTGAGTTGATAAATCTCCACGGCGGGTGGCTCTGGTCTCGATTTTGAGACCTGGGAAAGCTCTAAAGCTTCAGCCAACACATATTACACCCGATCACTGCTGTCCGGCTATTTTTCGGAGGAATCTCGTAACGTATTGCGCATCAGCATGATGCTGCGATTCTTTCCGGGAACGATTTGAAATTCAAAACTGGTTTTCGTCCTAGCGGCGGCAG
>Ga0182027_10013379_pt1 | contig 11437 bp, 10 predicted proteins | sample 712E1DmetaG_FD_121300 | JGI IMG/M metagenome (GOLD analysis project Ga0182027, IMG submission 121300) | Permafrost microbial communities from Stordalen Mire, Sweden - 712E1D metaG (Illumina Assembly) | ecosystem: Environmental > Terrestrial > Soil > Wetlands > Permafrost | place: Sweden...
ATACGCATGTTACGTTTGGATGCCATTGGATATGCCGTTAAAAAACCGGGCAGCACTTGTTTCATGGTCCCCGAAACGTTCGCTTTCATTAAATACCTTACCAAGCAGGCGGCCAAACTTGACATTGAAGTGCTCGTTGAGATCCATTCCCACTTCCTCAGGCAAATTGAAATTGCCCGCCATGTGGACCGTGTCTATGATTTCGCTCTGCCTCCCCTGGTGCTGCATGCAATATTCAACCATACCGGTCGTTATTTGAAACAATGGCTGGAGATCAGCCCACGCAACGCCGTCACCGTGCTGGACACGCATGATGGTATCGGTGTGATTGATATCGACGCCGACGGCGTCGATCATGAAGACCATCCTGGGTTTATTCCTTCAGAAGAACTGGATGCCCTGGTGGAAAAAATCCACATAAACAGCAACGGGCAGAGCCGCCTGGCTACTGGCACAGCAGCCTCCAATCTCGATCTATACCAGGTGAATTGTACATTCTACGATGCCCTTGGACGAAATGATCGTGAATATCTGCTGGCACGTGCGATCCAATTCTTTGCTCCCGGCGTGCCGCAAGTCTATTATGTAGGCTTACTGGCGGGCGAGAACGATATGACCTTGCTTGCCCAAAGTGGTGTTGGACGCGATATCAACAGGCATTGTTTCATGCCGGACGAGATTGATCGAGCAATTCAGCGCCCGGTAGTTCAATCTCTGTTCGAATTAATTCGCTTTCGCAATCGCCATCCGGCTTTTAATGGATCATTCAGCATGCCAGAGACCCACGACTCAGGAATCACTATGCGTTGGGACAATGGAGTTGATTGGGCAATACTGGAAGTGGATTTTGCTTCCGGCTCATATTCCATTTCCAACAGTCTATTTAAGAATCATGCACCAAAATAAATGGATTATCGGGTTTAATAGATGGTTTTCAGTACTTTCGGTTACAGATTAAACCTTTAAAACTTGGACACCGTGCCTGTCGGTCAGGATACCGAGAGTGCGCTCAACCTCGGAATGCATCTGATTCATCGACCACCCAACGTTTGACTGAGTACTTAGCCATCTCACCCACCAGAGGCAAGGTCGACCTGCCCGGGTTGGCTAGCTTAGTTCGACGCAGGAGCAGGCCATTGAGGTGAACTTTTTTTTCTTTTTCAGCTAAAACCATCACCTCACGCCGAGTCATATCTGACTTGGTTCCAAAGGGGCATCAGCAACGGCTGCTATAAACTCTCCATTCTCCTCGGACCAGGTTGATCACCCGTCCCGGGCGACCCGATTAGAAAACTGGACCTTGACATTACCGGAGCAGGGATGGTCTTTCCCGTCACCGATGGGCAGAGCTTCCGCGCAGGCGTTGCGGGACTGACCTAGGAAGTTCAATACCCAATCGGTGACCTGCTCTGCAAAGGCACGAAAGCTGGTCCACTTACCGCCGACCAGCGAATAAACAGGCATCTCTCCTATTTTATCTTCCTGGAAATGGTGGTCGTGCGTGATCTGGCCGGCGATGCGGGCATTGGTGAAGGCCAGCGGGCGCACACTGTAAAAGCGGAAGATGGTCTCCTCACTGCGGACCTGGATATCGGGGGATATGCGTGCCATCATCTCGAGGAAGTACTCTTCTTCATCAGGCGAGCAGCACATACCGTTTCAAGATAGCGTCGCCCCTCCTTACAAGGAGAAGAATGCAAGGTTTAGTTCGCTTTACAATATCAAACTTGCTATTTTTTGATGAGAAGAAAATAAGTTAATAACCAGCTATACAATCTGCATACTTGAGGTTAATGCTTTATTCGTAATTTATCGCCAATCTTTCGTAAATTATCCAACTCTGCTGACGGCAATGGTATGGGTGCGCCGAAAGCTTTACTGATCCAAAAGGTATAGGAAGCATGTTCCATCCGTTCCACGGCAATGAGTGCTTGCTCCAGACTGCGTCCCACCGTCAGACTTCCATGATGACTGAGCAAGATACAATCGTGGTTTAGAATCAGATCGTGGATACTATCTGCCAATGCTTGTGTTCCTGGTGTTGCATAGGTAGCCGTAGGTACATCCCCCAGAGCGATCATCACTTCGGGAATAAATTCCACAGGAAAAGGCTCCCCAGCGATGGTCAATGCTGTGCTGAAAGGAGGATGCGCATGTATGATCGCGTTGATATCCGGGCGTTGCCGGTACGCTTCCAGGTGCATGAGGATTTCAGATGTTGGGTGAAGACCAGCTTTGGCTTCATCTAAATCTCTCTTCATATCGATCATAATCAAATCTTCTGGACTCATCGCACTTTTGTACACTCCGCTTGGAGTGACCAGCAACGAGTCATGATTCAAGCGTGCAGAGATGTTTCCATCGCTTGAGCGGATCAATCCGCGTTCTGCCAGAATGCGATTGATCCGAATCAGTTCATTACGCAAATCGGGTTCGTTTTTATCCATCACTTATCCTTTAATTTCTTATACCGTTCATATGCTTGGTTCCATGGATCGGGATCAGCGGGCTCGAATATGCGTGTTTCAACGGAACGGCTAACCAAGGAACGACCTTCAGCGAGTGAAGAAATCTGCCCGGTCGCAATGGACTGCACCAAGACATTTCCCAGTGCGGTAGCCTCCACTGGTCCCGCAATGACCTTCCGACATGTGGCATTGGCAGTGCATTGATTAAGCTTTTCGTTCCTTGCCCCTCCGCCGATAATGTGAATCACCGGGAGCGAATATCCTGACAGGCTGGAAATTTGATCAACCACATGGCGATACTCGAGCGCCAGGCTATCCAAAATGCAGCGCACGACTTCAGCTTGCGTCTGTGGGACAGTTTGTTTTGTCGCTCGACAAAAGGCCTGGATGCGAACTGTCATATCTCCTGGCATCAAAAAACGTGGATCGGTTGGGTCCACGAAAGCCTTTAAAGGGGAGGCCGAGGCAGCTAATTGGGTCAGATCATCATACGAATATGTTTGACCTTTCCCAGCCCATTCACGGCGGCACTCCTGTAATAGCCATAAGCCCATAATGTTCTTCAGGAGACAGACTTTTCCGCCATATCCGCCTTCATTGGTCAGGTTGTACGCCTGACTGACATCCGTAATGACCGGTCGGTCCAATTCGATGCCCATCAACGACCAGGTCCCTGAACTCAGGTATATATAGTTCTCTGTCTCTGCTGGAATAGCAGCAATGGCTGCCTGAGTATCATGGGATGCAACTGCGATGACATCCAGGGTTCTCGAGCCTATTTCATCAGCAATATTGGGCTGAATTCTTCCCAAAACTGTGCCTGGAGCAACGATATTACCAAAGATATTGGTTGGGATCTGGAATTTATTCAGCAACTCCCATGCCCAGTCGCCAGCAGTCGGGTTGTAGCATTGGGTCGTGGTTGCGACGGTATATTCTGAGACTTTCACTCCTGAAAACCAGAAATTAAATAAATCAGGCATGTTGAGAAAAGTGCTGGCAGCTGCCAGTTGTGGAGATTTCGCCTTTACCATCGACACAAGTTGGTACAGACTGTTGATTGCCATTATCTGGATACCCGTTTGCTGATAGACCTCGGAACGGGACATGGAATTGGAAATGGTATCCAATATCCCATCGGTACGGTGGTCACGATAGTGAAATGGATTCCCGATCAAATTATCATTGATATCCAGCAGACCAAAATCGACCCCCCAAGTATCCACACCTAGGCTAATCAGCGAATCTCCAGCCTCTTTGCTGGCGAGCCCAAGAGCATGTTTCATCTCTTCCCACAAGCGCAGTACGTCCCAGTAGAGCGAATCCCCCAGCTTGACCGGACCATTGGGAAAACGGTGGATCTCCTGCAGCTCAATGCGGTCATTGCGTAACCACCCAAGCACCGCCCGGCCGCTCTCCGCACCCAGATCAAACGCCAAAAAAGCCGGCGGAGTCTTCACAGATCATCCATAAAGCGGGCCGAAGTTGGCGCAGGCGCGGTAATCCGCACCGGTGGGATCGTTCGTTCCGAAAGCGCTCCAGACGCTCGGGCGGAACAGGGCCGCTTCGTCCAAATTATGCATGCAGACCGGGATACGCAGCAAGGCGGCCAACGTCACCAGGTCTGCGCCGATGTGGCCGAAACTTATCGCAGCGTGGTTGGCGCCCCAATTAGCCATGACCGAATAGACATCCCGAAAGGCGGCTTGCCCGGTCAGCCGCGGCACGAACCAGTGCGTTGGCCAGGTAGGATTGGTACGTTCATTCAATTCCTGGTGAACCTCGGCGGGGAGGTCGACCGTCCAGCCTTCCACCAGTTGTAGCACCGGGCCTAGACCTTTCACGAGGTTGACCCGGCTCATTGTTACCGGCATCCCACCCCGGGTCAGAAAGGTGGATGAGAACCCACCACCGCGGAAGTACTCTGTGATGGCCGGATACCAGGTGGTGGCATGCAAGCATTTTTGGACTTCTGATTCACCGATCTGCCAGAATGGTTTCATGGCAGGTGCACCACCATTTTCCTGTTGTCCCGTAGCATCCAGGGGAGCTGATCCAGAGTTAATCAAATGGATTAAACCACCTGCCGCCGGCCCGCTGAGATCATAACCAGTGACCCGTTTTACCGCGGCGGGACTCCAGTAGGTACGCACATCCGCGAAGACCTGGGCGGTATTGGTCAGCAGATGGCCAAAAAGCATGGCTGTACCATTTAGACTGTCATTTTCCGTGGCAAAAACAAATGGGGAGCGTACCCCGTTCCAGTCGAAGGAACTGTTGAGCATGGCTTCCATAAAGTCACCGTTGGGTGAGTGATCAGTCCAGTGGCGCTGGCCCTGGAAACCAGCCAGGATGGCGTTGTGCCCCAGGGCTTCCTCGCCCCAGTCGAGTTCGGCCAGGCGCGGATTACCAACCATCAGATCATGCGCGATCAACGTCATCTTGACCACCGTTTCCCAGTCACTGTCTTTCTGGGCACGCGAGCGTTGCTTTTCAGGCGGATTGTATTCACGGCCTTCCAGGCAGTTGATTTTTACCCAAGCCAGGGCACGCTTGAATTCCTCTGCATCGTAAATGCATTCCTCGATGCGACGGGTGAACTCGGACATGTCGACTGTCTCTACCCGCAGCCCCAGGTAGCTTTCAAAAAACCCTTGATCCACAGTGGAACCGGCTATGCCCATCGAAACACCCCCCAGGGAAAGGTAGGACTTGCCACGCAAGGTGGCAACCGCCAAACCGGCCCGTGCAAAACGCAGTAATTTTTCCTGAACATCCAACGGGATGGTGGAATCGGCGACATCCTGTACGTCATGGCCATAGATCGAAAAGGCAGGCAGGCCCTTTTGATTATACCCGGCCAATACCGCGGCAAGGTAGACCGCTCCCGGTCGTTCGGTACCGTTAAAGCCCCAGATCGCCTTGGGCAGATGCGGATCCATATCCATGGTCTCGCTGCCGTAGCACCAACATGGTGTGACCGTGATGGAAACGCCGACGCCCACGCGGCGGAACTTCTCTGCCGTTTGTTGTGATTCCGCCACGCCTCCGATGCAAGTGTCCGCAATCACGCACTGGACTGGGGAACCATCGGGATAGAACAAATTGGCACTCAGGAAATCTGCAGTGCGCTGTGCCATCCCCATCGTCTGGGCCTCCAGCGATTCACGCACGCCCTTGCGGCGCCCATCGATGGTTGGTCGAATTCCAATTTTCGGCTGAATACTTTCCTGCGGTCCGGCCATGGGTCATTCTCCTTAAAATTATTCGAGATAAATTATCCGCAATTTAACAAGCTGCATCAGGGTAAAAGACAAAATATCCAGCATATAGTGAATCATATTGACTAATCCCGTCCCGACTCTACCGGCCCAGAAACAAGAACCATGTTGGCATATTGAATGGTATCGCCGGTCCGGATCAGGCCGATGGTGTGCGGTACCCTTGATTTAAGTTCACCATGGGGTTCAAATGTAATCGGAATTTTACCCCTCGAATCTGCAAATGCCTGTTGTACCTCGGCGGTATTATTCGCTTTGAATTCTTCCGCCATGTAAATCTGCCCAATCACAAAATTCCCTTTCAGAGCTTCAAAGACCTGCAGCACTGTGGGAATGTCATCCACAAGGGAAATGTCGACCGTCTCGATCATCGGCCAATACGGGAAGCCCCGGTCCGAGATAACCAATGTATTGGTATGCCGTACACGCGCAATCAGGGACAGGATTTGCGGATTCAGAATGCCTTTTACGATCATGCTACCTTGCCTTCCTTTGCCGAAAATCGGAATCTTTTTTCTTTCCCGATCAGGACAAATCAGAATAACCAGCCGTCAAATCAGGTTTTCTTGCCCGGTTTGTTCGAGAACCTCAACCAGTACTTTTACATCCTGTTCCCGTTCCCGCGAACATATCATCAGTACATCTTGCGTGTCAACGATCACCAGGTCATGCACCCCCATCACAGCCACCAGGCGTTTATCCCCAAAAATCAAGCTATTCTTGGCATCGATTCCTATATGCGAGCCGACGAACACGTTACCATCAGCATCGGCTGGCAAAAGATCAAACAGGCTGCCCCAGCTGCCAATATCCGTCCAGCCGATGTCGACCGGCATGACGACCACATTGTGCGCGCCTTCCATGATGCCGTAATCAATGGTCTGTTTGTGTACCTGCGGCCAGATGCGTTCGATCGTGGTCAGATAATCTGGCGAACCCAGGGCTGCCTTGACTTCCATCAATTGGGCATGGAATTCCGGCATCTGGCGCTTAAATTCCTTCAAGATGCGGCCGACCTGCCAGACGAACATGCCGCTGTTCCAGGAATAATCCGCGCTGTCCACCATTTTCCGGGCTGAATCCGGGTCCGGCTTCTCGGTAAACCGTTCGACCGCGAAAAAAGGGAATCCATTCTGCTCACCCGCCAGGCTGCCCTGGTGGATATAGCCGAAGCCGGTGGAGGCGTTGGAAGGCTGAATTCCAAGGGTCACCAGCCTGCCAACCGCTATCTTTTCTGCGGCGGCTAAAACATCACAGAAACGCTGTGTTTTTGTAATAAAGTGGTCGGCCGTCAGGATGACCATGCTGGCATCCGGGTCCTGATCTGCTATGTGGATGGCGGCCAGCCCAATCGCGGGGGCGGTGCCGCGTCCCTCCGGCTCAAGGATGAAATTCTCCGCAGGGAGTTCGGGTACCTGTTCCATCAGGATGGGGGCATGCCTGGCCAGGGTGACCACCCTGATTCGCTCCGGAGGAAAAATGGATCTGATTCGCTCCACGGCATACTGGAACATGGTCTTTTCCCCCAGCAGCTTGAGGGCCTGCTTGGGATGGTTGCGCCGGCTGAGCGGCCAAAGACGGGTTCCCGAGCCGCCTGCCATTATGACTGCATAATACATGACCACGCTCCTTAATAACCACGTAAATCGGTGCTTTGCCTGGCCGCCAGTCCTTCTTTGGGAACCCGTTTCAAAACCAGATAAGTAAGCCCATGCTCCTGGCAGAATTGCCTTTTCTCCGGTACGTCGCCGTCTTCATTTACGACATAATAATCCGGTCTGAGCAGTTCAATTTCCGGCTCGGCATCCATCCAGCCGTTGCCGCTCGAAATCATCGCCTGCTTTACAAACCGGATCGACTGCACCATGTAGCGGCGCTCCTCTGCAGATAATAAGGGATGACCTTCCCCTTTTAGCAGGCGCACGTTTTCATCACTGCCGACCGCTACATACAGGTCGCCATATCCGGATGTCTCTTCAAAGAAGCGCACATGTCCCGAGTGCAACCAATCATAGCAACCGGTGACCAATACCTTCTTTCGGGAAGAAGGGGCCTCGTTTTCAATTGGGAGAATGGGAAAACCCGTCAAGGCGTCCTCTTTTATAATGAAATATTCGATCCCATAAGAGCCGCAAAAATGCCTTTTGGAAAAAGTATCTTCGCTTTCAGGCACCACCCAGACATCCGGTTTAACCCCCTCCACTTGCGGAATCTCATCCAGACTTATCATCCCATCTGCCAGGATCACCCTTTGCACATAACGGACCGATTCGAGGAAATACAGGCGCTCTTGCTCGGGGAATTCAGGTTTTCGCCCGTTCAGGTGATGGTAAGCTTCATCTGACCACAACAGGACGGTGATAGGGCCAATCCTGGTAGCTTCTTCCAAAAAACGGATATCGCTCGAATGAATATTATTGAAACTTCCGCTTACGACAACAGTTTTCATTTCGCAACTCTGATTCTAACTTTAAAACTACCCGGCACCGGTTCATCAGAGACCACATAAAGATAGCCGCCTCCACACCCCGAATACATGGCGCCAATATAGCGATTTTGATAATTAGAAAGGATTTCAACCAGGTCGATTGCAATAGTACGGTGGCGAACCGTACCGGGCAGGATGTGCTGCCAGCAAAGCATGCATTCGTTCATGGATGCCCCCAAAGCCCGGGCGTTCCTGCCAACGATCGCGCTAAAACAATCCCTGCCGGTCTGACCCAGGTGCTGGATCCAATCCGGATCGAGGTTTTTTTCTTCCAGGGGGTCATACCCGGGCGGCCGCTGGTTGACAGGTACCAGGCTGATCACATTTTCCAGCCAGGCCGCCACCTCGGGATCGTTATTTGATTCAACCTGGATGGGAAAATACCCGCCGGCATGCTTGAAGTCGTAGTCCAGGCGGCTTACACCAGGGTAGATGATCCCAGCCATATCCTGGCTGCCCGAAGGTGCCGGTTTTCCCTCATTTTCTGCGTCATAAAGATTCTTCATCAGGACTGCCGGCTCGCCTGCAGGAATCGCGTTGCCCCACAATTGCATGGCAGCCTTGCGAGTGCTGGTTCCCATCCCGCAGCGATCCAGGAATTGGATGGTTGGTTCCAAAGATACCACCACCATCGAGCCAGGTGGCTGCGGGTTATACCGGGATAGGAAAGGTTGATCGATCCACCCCCCCGCAAAAGCCATCCGGTAGGGTATTTTCAGACCGGTTTTATTGGGTTGTATGTTACCTGTCATTGTCTGCCCAAATTATAATGCACCCAATCTCCTGGGGGGTATTCCTGGCGTCCCCTGCGGCACCAGGAACACCCGCCCAATGAGGAGAAGGATGATGTTTTAGTTGTTTCTATAACCAGCCGGGGTCGGTTTGCCACCTTTACGATCGGCATATTGCTGCTTGATCCAGGTATAGGTCTTCTCCATACCTTTCCGAAGCGAAGTATCAGGTTCCCAGCCCAGCACTTGTTGGATGAATGTGTTATCGCTGTTTCGGCCTGCCACTCCGCGCGGAGCCGTCAGGTCATAATGCCGGTTCAGTTTGACGCCGGCGATTTCTTCCAGCAGACTGACCAGGGCATTGATGGAGACCAATTCGTTCGATCCCAGGTTGATGGGGGTGGCGATCAACTTGTCACAGTGCATGATCATATCTATGCCCTTGACGCAATCATCGATATACATGAAACTGCGCGTCTGGCTGCCATCACCCCAAATGGTGATTTCCTGGCTGCCGCTATCCTGGTCTTCAACGACCTTGCGGGACAGGGCTGCGGGAGCCTTTTCGCGCCCGCCGTCCCAGGTGCCGTTGGGCCCATAGACGTTGTGGAACCGGGCAATATGGGTTTCCAGCTTGCGTTCGGCCCAATATTCCTGGCAGAACATCTCCGAAATAAGCTTTTCCCATCCATAACCGCGCTCGGCCATGGCCGGGTATGCGTCAGATTCTTTCAGTGCGCGCACGTTCGGATCGGCTTGCAGGCTGGTATTGTAAGCACAGGCAGAGGAGGAGAAATAATAGCGGGTGACGCCGGCCCGGTAAGCCGCTTCGATCATATGGGTATTGATTAGAACACTCCGCAAACATTCCACCCTGAAACGTTCGATGAAACCCATCCCGCCCATATCCGCCGCCAGGTTATAAACTTCCACCGCACCTGCGACTGCCTTGACGGCATTTTCTTTTTCGCTTAAATCCATGCACAGGCTTTCCACTCCGGGCACGCGTTGGTACCACATGGGCAGGGGTTTCTTGTCGATGGCGCGAATGTGAGTAAAGCCCTGGTCGTGGAAATACCTGACCAGGGATCCGGCTATAAAACCGCCAGCCCCAGCAACAACGATCAAATCGTTCTTTTGGAGGGTGGACAATGCTGTTGGGTTATTCTTCATGGGGGTGCTCCTTGCAATTCAAAATTTTCCGGTAATATTGTTTTAATTACCGGTAATGTTACCGGCATCATTACCGATATTATATTGCGAATTGGATTATATTGCAATAGGCTTACCAACCCCCTGGGATTCCCGAAACTGCCTCTTGAATTATGAATTTAATCACTGTATAATGTGATAATGATACCGGTATTGTTACCGGTAACCATTCCGAAATAATTCCACGCAATTTTAGCTTTTTTTAAGAGGAGGTGCTACCAACTCATATTAAAATCCATCTTGAACCTATAATGGCAATTCCAATTCAAACGATATTCATTCTATGTCAGGAGGAAGAAAGATGTTTATCAAGAAGTTCGTTTCGGTCCTATTTGCAATTACGTTGGTTGGTGGCTTACTGGCGGCTTGTGGTGCGCCGGCTGCTCCTTCTGCCACGGCCGCTCCGGTAGTGGTCACACAAATAGTGGCTGGAACCCCGGAAGTGGTTACAGCCACTCAGGCACCCACCGTAAATCCGTATGATGACACAGCCCCCATCACAGTCTGGATCGACCAACCTCGCCAGCCAGCCATCGATGCCTTCCTCAAGGCGAATCCGGCGGATGCCAGCCTGATCAAGGCTGTGGTTGTCGACCGCGAACAATTCCCATCAAAAGTACTGCTTTTCAATAACACCAGCCAGGGTTGGCCGGATGTGGTCTTTGCAGAGCCACGGCTTGTGGCACGCGTAGCTGATGCAGCCCACAATTTCCCGCTTGACCTGACCAGCTGGGTGCCTGCCGATATGATCGCTAATTATTCCGCAATGAGCAACTGCACCTTCAACGGCAAGGTCTACTGCCTGCGGAATGACCTGGCCCAATTTGTGACCTATTACGACGCGAATCTCATGACCAAGTTTGGTTACACGGTACCGACAACGTGGGAAGACTACCAGGTTCTCAGTGATAAACTTGCCAAGGATCATCCGGGCTATTATATGGGCACCTTTGGAGATGGCTGGAGCTTCCTTTCCTTCTTCGAAGCCAGTAACTGCCCAACCCACCAACTGGTGGATGCCGGCACCCTCAACATCAATATGGCGGATCCAAATTGTACACGGGCTGCGAACCTGGTCGATCATATGATCGCCAACAAGACCCTGTTCAATACCGATTTCTTCAATACCGATTACGACAAACTGATCACTGATCATAAAGTGCTTATGTTTGAAGGACCGGCCTGGATGTGGGGCAGCTTCGGCGGCACCAAAGGTAACTGGTGGGAAACGACCGACCAGAAACTGGGTGTTGCAGC
>Ga0182027_10013382_pt1 | contig 11434 bp, 10 predicted proteins | sample 712E1DmetaG_FD_121300 | JGI IMG/M metagenome (GOLD analysis project Ga0182027, IMG submission 121300) | Permafrost microbial communities from Stordalen Mire, Sweden - 712E1D metaG (Illumina Assembly) | ecosystem: Environmental > Terrestrial > Soil > Wetlands > Permafrost | place: Sweden...
ACGGCGATGTGGCCGGGGCCGTCATGGCCCATCAGCACCAGGTCGTCGTTGAAGTCCATCGCGTAGTACTCGGTAAACGAGCCGCCCGCGCCCAGGCAATCCATGATCTTCATGGCCAGCGCATTCTTCACCTCATACTCGCCGGCCATGGGAATGTGGCGCGCGGTCAGCAGCGAAGCGCCCAGGATGATAGAGCTCATGGTATCTTCGTTGGCCGCATTGCCTGAGCCCTTGTAGTAGTAGGCCATTGCGTCGAGCTCGTGGCGCGCGGCAAAGGCGTCGAGAGCCACCGATGAGCGCGCGGCGCGGCGCAACTCCTCAGGCGGGCAGTCAGCCTGCACGTCGAATGCGGAGTGGAACTCCTTGACGCGCCGTGCAATGTCCGGCTCGGCGACTTCGGCAGCCAGTGCGCTCAACTCGTCCACTTCCACAATCTCAACATGTGTGCCAAAAACGATGGAGACCTGGGTCACATCAGTCATGATGTCGAGCATGCCGCTGTAGTAGTGGCCCATCAGTCCCAGCCGCGCCGATGCAAGCGTGGAACGCACGCGCGCTGCCGCCAGCCATTCCTCGATCTCGGCCCAGGTGAGCTCTTCATCGAGCACTCCGGTAACCTGGTGAAATGGAATGCGCGCGCGTTTGAGCACATTGGCGATCTCGGGAACCGGGCAGGCTGAACAAAAGGCCAGCCATTCTCCGGTCATAGCCGTGCGGTCTTTGAGCTGGTTGAAGGTCTGGTAATCGATGGCTGCCTGGGGCTGCAAATTCAGCACCACCACAGGCACGCCAGCGCGCTGGACCAGTGGCAGGACCGTGTTCGAGAGCGCGTACGTTGTGACGTAGAGAAACAGCACGTCGATGTCTTCGCGGCGGCACTGGTGGCCTGCCTCGCGGGAGCGCCCGGGCGTATCCACCAGGCCCAGGTTGACCACCTCGACGCCGGGACGCGCCAACCGCGCAGCCACCTGCGCCACGTAGCCCTTGAGCCGCGTTTCGAGTCCCGCAAACTGGGGCCAATAAGCGTCCAGGCCGATGCCGCACAGACCAACCCGCAGAGACCGCTCGTTTTTCATCGTGCTGCTCATACCCCCGTATGCCCCGCGCTCTCTTTATGGCAGATAGAAAACCTCTTCCATCATGGGAAACCTCTCGCCGGGACGCAAGCCTTCCATCGGCGCAAAGAACGGCGCCATGGTTTGCTGCCAGCGCAGGTTTACCGGATGGTTGTCGATTTGGCTCCAGGTGGCTTCGAAGTCCACCGCACGCAGCGTAAGAATCAGTAGCTCATCCCGGCGGTTGATGGAGTATTCGCTGATGCCGGCGCTCTTGAGCAGAGCCAGCATCTCCGGCCACACATGGCGGTGCGCCTCCTCGTACGCCTCGATGACGCCGGGACGAAGATGCAGAATGAAAGCGAACCGCTTGAGCGGCTCGCCCGCATCGGAATGACTTGCCGCATTCACGCTCACCAGCTCACCACCGTTACAGCAAAGGGCTCAAGCGTGATTTTGCCGTCTGCGGGCTTGATGCTGCGTGCAGGACCATCCGCGGTGGAAAGATCCACCGTCAACGCGCTCGCCTTGCCGGCATCCGGCAGCGAAATCTCAAGGATGCGATTGCGCTTGTTGACCACCAGCATTTTGCGGCCGGCTGGCGTGAGGTATGCCTGTGCGGCCCAATCCTTTGAACTGACCGCGGTTTCTACCAGGTTATCGCCGGGATGGAAGGAATCCTTGAGCAGCTTGAGCACCCAGAAGCGCGCGTTGGGCTTGTTGTTCTCCCAATTCATCATGCTCACGCTGGGAAACTGCGTCGGATAGCCGATCAACTGCGACTCGCCGATGACGTCGATCTGCAGCTGCGAGAGTTGGATGAAGAGGTAGGCGTAAAGTGATCCGGCCAGGTTCCAGTAGGCCTTCGGAGGAGGCACTTTGTCCGCGGGGTTGTTGTCGGTGGGCAGAATGACTCCGAGTTCGTCGGTATCGGTCTTCGTCTGCGGAGAGAGCCGCTTGCGCATGTTCTCGATGTAACGAACCGTGTTGAGGAACCCATCCGCCTGATCGAAAAAGGTGTATTGCCAGTCGGCAATGGTTTCGGAGGGTGTGGGAGTGGCATAGAAGTGGTAGGAAATGAAATCGAGCGGAATGCCCGGCTTGTGATTCGCCGGATTCAGGAAATACTCGAAAAACTCCGGATGATCGCTAGGCCCGCCCAGCGCCATGCCCATGAACCTGGTCTCCGGGCTGACGCGATGAATGCCCTCGACGATGGCGTCATAGCGCTGCGTGTATTGCTCGGGAGTCGTATGATGCTCGAACTCTACCTCGTTGAGCACCTCCCACACGGGAAATTTGTAGTGGTAGCCGGATTCGTGGCGCACGCCATTCTCATCGGTAAATCCGCCGTTCACATACCAACTGACGAGGCGGCCATAGTAGTCGCCCAACTCCTTGCCGGTAGGGTCGTGCAGCTCAGTGCCCTGCGTGTAGTCCCATACCACCTTGTTCGGGTCGGCGGGATAAGTGACGGGCTTGTCCGTTTTGAAAAGCCAGGTGGGGATGGTGCTGAAGTTCATGACCGGCGAATGGCCTTCGGTGGCGGCGAGAAAATCCTTGGTCATGGGATCAATGACGCTGAAGTCCCAACCGGTCTTCTCTGCGGTGGGCGGCTCCAGCTCGGCCACCGCCAGCCTGGGATAAGGTAGCCAGGGCACATAGCGAACATAGTCCGCGCCCAGCTCCTTTACGGCCTGATAGGAAGCTTTGCCCAGCGGCTCGCCCGGACGCAAGGGAGGATTCACCACCACCTGCAGCGTCGGCGTCGACTTCGAAACCGCCGTGATCTTGTCCCAGTGAACGGTCAATGGCGCCTCTTGCTGAGCTTGCAATGCCGTGACCGCGCCGAAAAATACTACGGCCGCAACCAATAAACGTGTAATGCCACACTCATGCTTCAAGTGCTGAAACAGTCTCATCAACGCCACTCCTTGTGCATTGCATGCGGGCCTTTGTCGCGTTCACAAATGCGCCATCATGGATGAAATGTAACTACCTCCAACTTATACCACTCAGCCAGGGTACGGTCATCGCAGTTTCACTCTAGAACCGCGACAGCGGCATGCCTTTGAGCAGAAACTCATAGCGCGGGCGCAGCGTATCCGGGCCCGAGGTAATGGTGCTGTCCAGGCGAATGAGCGAGTCGTCCTTGTCATACTTCGGCCATACAGGAAGCCCCGGCCCGTTTGGGTCGCCGGTCCTGGCGAAGTTGGTCCAGTAGTCCATCATCTGGTCGCTCAACTTGCGATCCTCGGGCCTCCACACGGCGCCGGGCCGCGAGTCTAGAGTACCGAATACGTACACGATATCGTCGGAGTGGAAAGCCAGCCCGCCTACCTCGAACGTGCTGGGCGGCGAAGGCAGCTCGAAGTGGTAACGATAGACGGGCGATTCGCCTGTTCTCCGATGCGCCTCAATCCACTTCCAGGTTCCGAAAGCGATAAACGCGTCGCCATTGAAGTCGGCCGCTGAGCGCGCCGCCTGCTCATCGGTTTCGCCGGGATAAACCTTCAGGAACTCTTCCGCGCGCTCTTTGAAGTTCTCATCCGCAAATGTCTTCAACTTCTCCGCCGTCATGCCTTCGGAGTTGCCCTCGTCGCGGTTCCATCCGGCCAGTAGCGGCACGTGCGCCTGCCTGCCCGCCGCATAGGTATCGGCGACCGGCTCGATGAGCAGCTTGCCGTCAACATCCTGCCCAAAGCCTCCCCGGCTCTTTTTCCTGCTGGCTTCCAGAATGGTTGCCGCCGGCAGCGCCCGCAACTGCGCCAGCGTCGTCACTCCCAAAGTGGCAACCCACTCTGCATCACTCTCTTCCCGCTCTGCCAGCGAATCATGGCCCGGTCTGCCGTGCCCCAGTGCGCTGCCGCTTTCGCCGATGGCCTTGTGAAACAGTCCCTGCGCCATCGGCGACGCCATCAGCGTGCTTACGGCAAAGGAGCCGGCGCTCTCGCCAAAGATGGTCACATTATCAGCATCGCCGCCAAACTTCTTGATGTTGGCCTTCACCCACTGGAGTGCGGCCACCATATCCATCAGGCCGTAATTCCCTGCCGCTCCGTTGGCCTCCTTGCCCAGGTCCTCCGTGGCCAGAAAACCGAAGACCGCGAGCCGGTAATTGATGGTGACCAGCACCACGCCTTTGGTGGGCAAAAAATCGCCGTTGTGCCGGGGCTCAGAGGCCGAGCCGCCGGAGTAGCCGCCACCGTGAATCCAGAACATCACCGGCAGTTTGCTTTTGCTTTTTGCATCGGCTGGCGCGTAGACGTTCAGATAGAGGCAATCCTCGCTCTCACCAGCGTCCGGAAAGGTCATATCGTTGTAGATGTGGCCCTGGTAGCAATGCCCTCCAAATTTGGTGGCGTCGCGCACACCCTTCCATTTAGCCGCCGGCTCAGGCGCCTTCCAGCGCAGATCCCCCACCGGAGGCGCCGCAAAGGGCAGCCCCAGAAACGCATTGACCTTACCCTCATTGATCGTCTTGCCGTGAACCTTGCCTTGTTCGGTCTTCACCTTCAGCGAATCGGCATGCGCAGCTTTGGATAGTCCCAGAGTGAGCGCAGCAATCGCCAGTGCACAGGCCACTTTCAAACCCAATTGCATTTCATGAATCCTCTGCACAACACCTTAACAGGAGAGACCCGAGACTGCAGGACTCTCACCATAATCGAAAAAGCATTTCAATTGCCCTCTATCGTCATCTCCGGCCCCAGCAGGTCGGCCATCGTCTCCCTGCGCCGGATCAGCCGCGCCTTCGCGCCCTCCACCAGCACCTCTGCCGGGCGCAGGCGTGTATTGTAATTCGAGCTTTGCGCCATGCCGTAGGCCCCGGCATCAAGCAGCGCCATCAGGTCCCCCGGCTCCACGGGCTGAAGCTTGCGGTCGCGCGCAAAAAAGTCGCCCGTCTCGCACACCGGTCCCACCACATCCACCATCCGCGGCTTCCCTGCCCGCGGCTTCACCGGCACAATTTCGTGATGCGCCTGGTAGAGCGCCGGACGGATCAGGTCGTTCATCGCCGCATCGGTAATGACGAAGGTCTTGTTGCCGTTCTGCTTCACATAAAGAACACGGGCCACCAGCGCCCCTGCCTGCGCCACGATGAACCGGCCCGGCTCCACGAGCAGCCGTCCCTCAAAGCCGCGCAGCGCATACTCGATGGCCGCGGCGTACTCGCCCACCTTCGCAGCCGCGTCAAAACTTCCCGCGTGGTAGTCGATCCCCAGGCCTCCGCCGGCATCGATCGCCTTGATCGCAATGCCGTCGCGCCGCAGCTGATTTACCAGCCTGCTGACCCTCTCCATGGCCTTGCCAAAGGGCTCAGCCGAACGAATCTGCGACCCGATATGGACGCTGATCCCGTGCGCCTCAAGCCAGCGATTGCCGGCCACGCTCTTGTAAATCCTGCCGGCCTGCCGGATATCGATGCCAAACTTGTGTTCGCGCAGGCCAGTTGAGATATACGGGTGGGTCTCGGCAAAGACATCGGGGTTCACGCGCAGTGCAAAGCGCGCCTTGCGTTTCAGCTTCCGTGCGCGTGCCGCCAGCAGTTCCAGCTCCGCCTCGCTCTCGACGTTGAATTCCAGGATGCCCGCCGTCAGCGCCAGATCAATCTCCGCCGCCGTCTTGCCTACGCCGGAAAAGACCACGCGACCCACAGCCTCGGGCGCGGCAGCCTGCACCCGCTCCAACTCGCCGCCGGAAACAATATCGAAGCCCGCCCCGCGCTCCGCCAGCAGCTTCAGAATGGCCAGCGCCGAGTTCGCCTTCACCGCGTAACAAACGAGGTGATCCCGGCCCGTGAACGCCTGCTGAAATAATCTCAGCCGCTCCACAATCTGATCGGCCGAGTAGACGTAAAGCGGCGTACCAAAGCGCCTGGCGAGTGCTTCGAGCGAGACTTTCCCGCAGTGCAGGGCGTTCCCTGGCTTTGGATAGAGAAAGGGGCGAGGCGAGGAAGACGAAGATGGATTCACGGATGCGGTCAAAATGAACTTCCAGAGGAAGAGCGTTCTCTTGAGCCTACAGCATTTTGCCGCCGCATTCGAGCATCGCCCTCCGGCCAATGTTTCAGGCTTCGGGTTGCCGCAGCCACTCCGCCAACAGGTTAGCCACCTTCCGCGGTTGCTCATAGGCGGAAAAGTGCCCGGCATGGGGCAGCAGGTGGAATTCGCAGCCGCCCGGTGCGTCGTTGAAGGCCTCCATTTCCGCCGAAGTCACCACGGAATCCTCGCCCCCTGCGATGGCCAGCACCGGCACGTCGATGGTGGCCACGGTGGGCACGGAATCGGGCCGAATGGCCAGTCCTGCCTGCACGGCCACAGCCGCCTCCGGACCCTGCGTCATCCGCGCCCGTAATTCAGCTGTGATCGCAGGGCGGCGCTGGCGCGCCGTTTTCCCAATCAGGAGCTGCGCCATGCCATCCATGAGCACGCCTACGCCCTCAGTTCGCACCTGGGCGATATTGGCAACGCGTTTTGCCAGGTTCGCCTCAGCGTCCGGCTGTGCCTTGGAGCAGACAAATGCCAGTCCCCGCATCCGTTGCGGAGCCTTGCGCCACAACTCCAGCAGCGTATAGCCGCCAATCGAGCAGCCGGCAAAGACCGCCTCCGCCAATCCAAGATGATCGAGAAGAGCAAGAGTATCGTCGGCCAGTTGTTCGATGCTCAGCACCGGCGCATCGGGAACGCGCGCGAACCCGCCCACCGGCAAGTTCCGGCCCAACTCCGAGCTGCCATGCCCGCGCAGGTCGGGAACGATGGCGCGCACACCAGCCAGATCCTCGGTCAGCGGACGCCAATAATCATGATCGAGCGGCGTGGGGTGAAGAAAAACCACCGGCATCCCTGCGCCGGTATCCTGAAAACTCAGCTTCGCTCCGTCCGATGCCTTAAAACTTTTCATATACCACGAGGATAGCTCACGGCAGCGCTAACGGCTCCTCGGGAATCCCAATCCAGCAAGCCAAATAGGCCACAGCCACCAATCCGCCGGAGAAGAAGAACCCGATCACCGTGAAGATGCGAACCACCGCTACATCCCAGCCATAAGCCTGCGCCAAGGCAATGCACACCCCGGCAATCTGGCGGCCCACGCGCGGCCGAACCAGCGGCCTGCCGGGTATGTACTGCGCCACAGGAATTACCGCGCCGCAATTTGAGCAGAAGCGCGCGCTGTAGGGTAACCCTGCTCCGCAACGAGTGCAAAAGACGGTCATTTTCGATCCCCCTCCGGAAACCCCAGACCCACTGATAATACGGTGACGAAGCTACAGCGGTTCCAATTTTCCGGTACTGGGCTACAGGCTGCCGTCAGTTCCCGGTATAGGCGTTGCGCAGATACTTTCTTGCCGTACCGGCGCGGGAAGTATCGGGACCGGCAGCAATGGCCGCCTGGTAATCTCTGACCGCTAACTGGCGTTCCCCGTTCAAATCGCGGCATTCTCCGGCTGCCACGAGCGAGCGGATCTTCAGTTCGGGACCAACGTTCTGGGTCCAGGCCGCTTGCTCATAGGATTGCGCCGCCTCGCCAAAGTGCCGCTGCCCGCGCAACGCGTCACCCAGGCCAAAGTAGGCCAGTTCCAGTTGCGCCGAGGCGAAATAGCCGGGCTTGGTGTTGGCCGTCAGAATCTCACGGTAGGCCGTCACCGCGGCCATTCCCTCGCCGGCGTCCTTGCGCAGGTTGGCTTCTTCCAGGCAGAACAGGAAGTCGTGGGGATACTGACTCTTCAGCCCACGCACCTCCTTGATCGCCTCCTTGTACTTCGCCTCGCGGCGCAAAAACAGCGCAATCGTGGTGCGCGCCTCAACGCTGGTGATCACGCCGCGTTTCCCGGCGTCGGTCAGCATCGCCAGCCCCACGGACTTCGATCCGGTGATTCCCGCAAAGCCAATCAGCAGTTTGAAGGGCCAGGGCAGCGCGCCCACCACATATTCATAGACCCCCGCCACCAGCTTTGCATCCACATAGTCCGGGTCGAGTTCGAGCACGCGCTTGTCGTCGTCCTTGGCCTTCGTGGCCAGCCGGAAGCCGGCGCCAAAGTTCCGCTCCACCATGGCCAGGTAGGTGCACTTCAGGGCTCGTGCCCAGGCGCGCGCATAGAGAGCGTCCACGTCGTTCGGATTCCTGCCCAGCCGCCAGTCAGCCTCGTGGACTGCTTCGTCAGCAAGCCCAAAAACGCGGTCGCGCGTCTTTGCATCTTCGCTGGTGGCGTGCCGTCCGGTCAGAAAGCCGTCATTGGCGTAGAAGGTGGTATCAAGCAGGTCCTGCCGGTAGAGTTCCTGAAAGACCACGGCCTCCAGCAACAGAGCCGTCGGCTGCGGATCGCCGGGATGCATCGAGTGAAAGCGCTCGAACCGCTCCACTGCGCCTGGATAGTCCAGGTTGTAGAAGTGAACAAAAGCCTCGCGCACCAGCGGATCGCGGTTGAGGGGATTGGTATGCACGTCAGATGCCCAGCCCAGGCTCGCCGCGGCCACCAGCACGACTCCCCATCCCCATCTGCGCAACCAAAACGATCCTATCTTCAACGTCAAATCTCCTTCTTGCTCTTACGAAATTTTCCGAATTACCGTAGAGTCACCAAGTATGTACATGGTCAATTTTTCCATAAAGCGTGTTTCAAAAAGCAAGCTTGTGTCAGGGCACGACTTTAGTCGCCGCAGCGACCGGAAAAACTCTTTCGGGTTGGCAGAAGTGTCAGGGCACGACTTCAGTCGTGCCGTAAATGCTGCAAAATCAACGTGGGCTTCAGCCCCTGAGGGATTGCTTGTTCAAACTGACCCACATCGATTCTTCCAGGCTTTCTCTGCATCTGATGCTCAATCAGACTCAGTTTAAAGGATGCAAGGCCCTGAGGGCCTCCCTACCCCCACGAGAAGCAATACCTTAGAATGAAGGTATGCCCATTCCTGAGCGGCTCAATCCCACCTTCGGAACCGCCCGTCAACCGGCAATCGATCCGCTGGAGGAGGCCCGCAAGCGCCTCATCGTCGCCCTCGACGTGCCCGACGCAGCCGCTGCAATCGCTCTGGTGAACCGCCTGGAGGTCAACTGCCACTGGTTCAAGGTGGGGTTGGAGCTGTTTACCGCCGCTGGTCCCGCCGTCCTGGAACCGCTGGTCAAACGCGGCCACTCCATCTTCCTTGACCTTAAGCTCCACGACATTCCCAACACCGTCGCCGGAGCGGTGCGCTCTGCCGCTGCGCTGGGCGTCAAGATGATCACCCTCCACGCCGCCGGTGGTCCCGCCATGCTCTCCGCCGCCCGCGCCGCGCTCGACGGCCTGGCCGACCCTCCCCAACTGCTCGCCGTCACCGTCCTCACCAGCATGGATCAGGCCCAGGCCAACGCCATCGGCCTCGACCGCTCTCCTGCCGAACAAGTGGAACTTCTGGCCCGGATGGGTCTTGAGGCCGGTATTCGCGGCTTCGTCTGCTCCCCGCGCGAGGTTGCTTCCCTGCGCGCACTCACCGGCCCCGAAGGCGTCCTGGTCACTCCCGGCATCCGTCCCGCAGGTTCCGAAATCGCAGACCAGAAGCGCATCGCCACCCCCGCCGAAGCTCTCCGCCAGGGAGCCAGCTACCTGGTCGTAGGCCGCCCAATCACCCAGGCCCCCGATCCAGCCGAAGCCGCCGAGGCAATCCTCAAAGAGATGACGGAAGCGCTCGAACCGTAACTGCAGCAACGAAAAAGCCCGGCAATCTGCCAGGCTCTTTCCCTTCTCAAAGTTCAATTACTACTTAAAGCTTCTCGTAGAAGTCGCACGCAGAGCACGAGATGTAAACTCCGCCTGGAACGCCGCGCTCGCGGTCCTTTACGCGCTTGACGATGCGCGTCGGCTTGTTGCACTTGGGACAGTCGGTCGACTTCGTCGTGTCCATTACCTTCTTGCGGTCACCTGTTTTGGCAATCTTGGCCATCGGTGGGGTGTTTCTCCTTCTTGGGGTGTCTCTGCACACATCCGCAATAGCGGACGGCTTCAACGGCGCGGTCATTAGCTCGCCTCTGATCGTACGAAGCCGAGCGGGACTCGCTGTCTTCAGTCTAACTCAATTGGCCTTATCGGCGTCCGTTGCATGCAACTTCGACGGCGTGGAAACCGGACCGATCTGCACCAACCCCGGAGCAGCTGGCTCGGCCGCCGGTCCCATGGCGGCATCATGCTGGCGGCGTGCGGCAGCGTCCAGGTCCACCGGAATCCCTCCCGGCACAATCACCGGCGCATTGTATTTGAAGTCCAGATCGCGCGTGACCCGGTAAACCACCGGTAGCGCCGCAAGCAAAATCGCAAAGGCCACCCAACTGCCGTCCAGCCCATACCCTCCGCCGGTGAGCCAGAACGACCCCATGGGGTCGCCCTGCACCACGGGCGAATGGCTGGTGACGCCGCTTACCGCGAGCCCAAAGAGCAGGCCGCGGCTTGCCTTCCATCCGAAGTTCAGCCCCCAGCTCAGCCACAAAGCCCGTGTGCGCAGGTAAGCCGTGGAGAGCAGCAGGCTCAGCGCCATGGAAACGGCGACGCTGGCGCGGTTCGACCCCGGCAGAAGGGCCTGCACAATGGCATAGAACGCCGCAAAACCAAGCGTCGCGCCCACCGGCCCTACCGCATAAGCAAAGCGTTGAAATCCGTAGCCGCGAAAGGCAATCTCCTCCGCCAGCGCAGCCAGCGCAAAAAATGCCGCATCGGCCAGCAGCCAGCCCCATGCGGAGGGCTGCAGAACAAGAACAATGGCGATGCCGCCGGCCACCACCATGGGCAGCACACACGCCACAGCCAGCGACCACCCAACGGCCACGCCCAATCCCGCCTCGCCCGGCCAGCCTTGGCGCCGTGGCAATCCCTGTGCGCTCACCGGATGCATCTGCCGGTCCAGCCAGAAGCCCATCCCCGCGTAGCCCAGCAGCAGCAGGAAGACCAGCATGGCCTGCTCCACCAACGGAGTCCACTGCTCATTCGCCAGCCCTATCGCCCCACTGCGGGCTAGCGACCGCACCAGAAAAAAGTAGAGGACTGCGGCAACAAATTGTAGATAGGCGCGAAACCGGCCGCCGGAGCCGGAAGTCGCCGGGGAGATGCTCATCGCAATTAGCCTTCCGTGTAGAACTGCGCGATATTGCGGAATTTCTGCTGCCGCGCGGCCACCAATTCTTCAACCGGCATCGCTTTCAGCTCGGCCAGGTGCTTCTTCAGCACACTCCCCAGCAACCCTGCCCCTGCCTCGTGGTCGGTGTGCGCGCCTCCCGGCGGCTCTGACACAATCTCGTCCACGCAACCCAGCGCGGCAACCTCGGGCGCGGAAATGCGCATGGCCTCGGCCGCCAACTGCTTGTGCGACGCGTCGCGCCACATAATGGCCGCGCAGGACTCAGGAGTAATC
>Ga0182027_10013383_pt1 | contig 11434 bp, 12 predicted proteins | sample 712E1DmetaG_FD_121300 | JGI IMG/M metagenome (GOLD analysis project Ga0182027, IMG submission 121300) | Permafrost microbial communities from Stordalen Mire, Sweden - 712E1D metaG (Illumina Assembly) | ecosystem: Environmental > Terrestrial > Soil > Wetlands > Permafrost | place: Sweden...
CGTAATACGCGTCGTCTTTCTTGGTGCGCGCCGATCCAAAAATCGTGACGCATGGTCCTGCTTTGGAAAGGGTTTCGAACCCTTCAACGAATTCGGCCATGATACGGAAAATCCGCCAGGTGTCTTCGTTGGACGGAGGTATTGATTTCTGGGACGTCATAGGCATGTTCCTCGCTAAGCAATGAAATAGATAATTCCGATATTAAAAAGACAGAAAAAACTTCTTCTTCAGCAAAATCATGGCAACCTGCCTTTGCCGTAGCAGCTTCGCGCAGGCAGGTCATTTTAATCAAGGGAATCTTGGTCAAAAAGAAGATTTTAACCTTGTTTCATGTATTGATTATATTTTATTGAGGACGATATGTCCAGAATTACTTTAAGGGACGGAGCGCCGTGCAGTGCGCGGCGGGAATATGATGCATAAACAGGAAGATCTTGAAAATGTGCAAGCTCAAATTCGCGGCGTGTGCGGCATGGTCCCCGATCGGTATATCATGGTTGACACGGCGCGCCAGCGCCTTGCTGTCATTAATAGCGAAAACACCGAGCTTGAATTTTCCGTGTCAACATCGCGTTTTGGAATCGGAAACAAAGAAGGCTCGTTTATGACCCCGCCCGGGGTCCACCGGGTATGCGAAAAGATCGGGGCCGGCGCGCCGGCCGGAAGGATTTTCCGGGACCGTATCGACACGGGCGAAGATTGGCCTGTCGGGAAACCGGGAGAGAACCTGATTCTTTCCCGCATTCTTCGCCTTGAAGGTCTCGAGCAGGGTCTCAATAAAGGAAAAGGAATCGATTCATACGAGCGTTATATTTATATTCATGGGACCAATAACGAAGACCGTATCGGCCGGCCTCTCTCACAGGGATGCGTGTGCATGAAAAACGACGATATCATTCGCGTGTTCGACTCCATCGAGGTGGGCACCATTGTCTTTATTAATTAACGGAATAGATTGCTCGTCGCTCCACTTTGTAGGCATATTGGGATCCGGAATGAGTGCCGTGGCCCAGTATTGCAGTCTGGCCGGTATCGCGATTTCGGGGTCCGACCGGCTTGCGGGTACCGGTGACGCGAAAGACCTCCGGAAGAAGCTTGAGAAGCTCGGGTGCGTTTTTTTTCCGCAGGACGGATCGGGGGTTTCCGAAACAACACGCGCGATCGTGGTTTCAACGGCCATTGAAGAGGACAACCGCGACATAATTGCCGCGCGAAGCATGCGCATTCCGGTCTTTCATCGCTCCGACGTGCCTGCCGCACTGATCGATACCAAAAGGACCGTCGCGATCGCGGGCACCAGCGGCAAATCCACCGTTGCCGCCATGGTGTTTGAATTTTTGACCGCATGCGGGAAAAGCCCGTCGCTCATCACGGGGGCAAGTCTGATCCGCCTTGAAGAAGAAGGGCTGGTCGGCAATGCCTTTCAAGGCGATTCCGACATTTTAATAATCGAAGCCGATGAAAGCGACGGCAGCCTGGTAAAATACAGACCTGAAGTGGGCGTATTCCTTAATATTTCGAAAGACCACAAGCCGCAGGACGAGGTCATGCGGCTTTTTGAGACCCTGGCGGACCAATCTACCTATGTTATCGCAAATGCAAACGACCAGGGGCTGAAGCTCGCGGGAATTTCAACGACCTTCGGAACCAGTATCCTTGCCCGCTACAAACCCGACCGGATCGATACAATCACGCCCTTCGTGACGTTCTTAAGGGGCGGGACATTGTTTGAACTGCCGCAGCCCGGATACCATAATCTCCTGAATGTGCTTGCCGCGCTGTGCGTGTGCGATTATTTCGGGTGCCCGGATTTCCGCCTTGCCGAAGCTGTCGGCCGCTTTAAAGGGGTAAAACGCAGGTTCAGCATTGTCACCCTGGCCGGCGGGATCAGGGTAGTTGATGATTTTGCCCACAACCCTGAAAAAGTGCGGGCGGCGATGACGACGGCCAAGGCGATGTCCCGCAGGGTTTTCGCGATTTTCCAGCCGCATGGCTTCGGTCCGACCCGGTTCTTAAGAGATGATTTTGTGAAGGTCTTCTCGGAAGTTTTGACGAATAATGACGAGCTCTATATTCTTCCCATATATTATGCCGGAGGGACCGCGCAGATGAACATTTCCGCCGGCGACCTGGCGCAGGGAGTCGCGGGCAGGTCGGTGTTCACGCCCGTTGACCGCGCCGCATGCATCGCGATGCTACGGGAAAAAGTGATGCCCGGAGACATGGTGCTGGTCATGGGCGCCAGGGACCCGTCGCTTTCGGGGTTTGCTTCCGACATAGCAAAGGCCCTGTCGTCTGAAACGCGGTAGCCCACAAAAACCCCAAAGTCCCCGCGAGCATTGTGTATTTTTTATTGCATGCACGACACCGAATTTATCCGCAATTTCTGTATCATCGCCCATATCGACCATGGTAAATCTACGCTCGCCGACCGTTTTCTGGAAATCACGGGGACCGTCAGCAAAGACAGAATGCAGGAACAAATCCTTGACAGCATGGATCTGGAGCGCGAGCGCGGCATCACCATCAAGTCCCACCCCGTCCGTATGACCTACACGGCGCATGACGGGCAGAAGTATTGTCTCAACCTCATTGATACGCCCGGACACGTTGATTTTTCCTATGAGGTCTCGCGCTCGCTTGCCGCTTGTGAAGGGGCGATCCTGGTGGTTGATGCGAGCCAGGGCATTGAAGCGCAGACGCTTACCAACGTGTATCTGGCGCTCGATAATGATCTGGAAATAATCCCGGTCATGAACAAAATCGACCTTCCATCGTCCCATGCCGACGAGGTGGGCAGGCAGATCGGCGACCTTTTGGGCGTTAAGCCGGAAGGCATTCTCCGCTGCAGCGCAAAGAGCGGCGCGGGTGTGCCGGAAATTCTCGAACGGGTGGTGGCCGATATCCCTCCGCCGTCGGGCGGCGCGGAGGAGCGGCTCACGGCCCTGATCTTCGATTCGCTCTTCGATTCCTTCAGGGGAGCGGTTGCCTATGTCCGGATCTTTTCGGGGAAATTAAAGGCTGGTGACATGATCCGCATGATCAATACCGGAAAGGAATTTGAAGTCGCCGAGGTCGGGCATTTTCAGCTCGGCAGGGTCCCGCAGGACGTGCTGGCGGTAGGTGAGGTCGGCTACGTGCTTGCCAATATCAAGACCGTATCGGACCTTAAAATCGGCGACACGATCACGACCAGGCATAACGGCGCGGCGACGGCCGTGGCGGGATACAAGGAAGTTAAGCCCATGGTATTTTCGGGGATCTACCCTGTTGACAAAGACGACTACGAAAACCTGCGGTCCTCGCTTGAAAAACTCACGCTTAACGATTCGTCCCTTACGTATGTGCCTGAAACGTCGGGAGCGCTGGGGTTCGGGTTCCGCGCGGGCTTCCTGGGGCTTTTGCATATGGAAGTCGTCCAGGAGAGGCTTTTCAGGGAATATAACGTCAATATCATCACCACCGTGCCTAACGTCAAGTATAAGGTCAGGCAGACCAGCGGGGACGAAATGTTCATCGAAAGCCCCGCAAAACTGCCCGCCGCCCAGTATGTTGATTCCATAAGCGAGCCCATCGACAAGGTGCAAATCATCACCCCTACGGAATTCGTTGGCGCCATCATGAAACTATGTGAAGACAAGCGAGGCCAGATGGGGAACATGGAATATCTGGAATCGACCCGGGTATGCCTGCATTACCGCATTCCGCTTTCGGAGATCATCATCGATTTTTTCGACAAACTCAAGAGCTATTCGAAAGGGTACGCGTCCATGGATTATGAGTTCGATTGTTTTCAGGAAGACGACCTCATCAAGATGGACATTCTCATAAACGGCACGGTCGTTGACGCGTTTTCGGCGATTATTCACCGTGGAAAGTCGTATTCCTATGGCCAGGAAATTACGTCGAAACTCAAGGAACTTATTCCCCGTCAACAATATGAAGTGGCGATTCAGGCCGCAATCGGGACAAGGATCATTGCGCGGACCACGGTAAAGGCATATCGCAAAGACGTTACCTCAAAGTGCTACGGGGGCGACATAACCCGGAAGCGCAAGCTCCTGGAAAAACAAAAAGAGGGCAAGAAGCGCATGAAGCAGGTCGGGAACGTTGAAATTCCCCAGGAAGCGTTTCTTGCGGTCCTCAGCCGGGAGTAGGTATGGTGCACTATACCGATGGGGCCAAAGCGCCGAAGGACCTGCGCATAGCCGTATACCGCGTGGTCAAATATCTCGTTATCCTTATCGCGCTTACGCTGGCCGTTAAATACCTGTTGCTTGATACTGTGCAGGTAAGAACCGACCAGATGGCCCCGACATTGCTTGACGGCGACAGGGTGTGCATACTTCGCGTCCCGTTTTTCCGTCCGTTTCAACAAATGATTATGCCGCCGCGCTGCGCCCCCGTGATTTTCAAACACCCGCTCTTTCCAAAAAAACTTGAGTGCTTGCGCGTGGCCGGCCTGCCCGGCGACAGCATGGTCATAAGCCGGGGCAGGTTCCTTGTTATGAACAAGCCGGGCGCGATCCTCGGGACGTTGCTTGCCTCCGAGGACGCGCTGCCCGTTGAGTTCGCCCCGCGAGATTCCATGGAACTGTATCGATTGCCCCGGAGAGGCGATACGATCGACCTCGATTCGCTTTCGCTTCGGGACTTTTTTTACGCCTGCGCGATGATACAACAGGAAAACCCGCGGGCTGCGTGCCACGTGCGGGCGGACCTGTTCATCGACGGGAAACCTTCCAACGATTTTAAAATCACCGGCTTTCCCCTCTATAATGGCACGCTTGAAGCGATACCGAAAAAGTTTGAATACGACTGGTTTTTCTGGGGCAGGTTAAAAGAATATTTTTCGCATACGCTCAACGGAAAAGATGTTGCGCTGACATTGAGCCTTTCTAAAAACGGGGTGCGTATCTTCAGGTACTGCCTGAAAGAGAACTTTGTTTTTTTATTGGCCGATGATTGGTGTAAAGGCTTTGACTCCCGGTACTTTGGCCCGGTAAGGGCCGCGTCAATAAAAGGCCGGGTCATCTGCGTGCTGTGGTCCATGCGGCATCCTGAAAAGGGGATCGGTTTCTTGCGGATGGACCGGTTGATTAAAATCATCAGATAATTAATTTTTGCGAAAAAAGGGCAAATACCATATTTTAATTACAGCGAATTTAACATGAAGAAAACAATAAGCCACCGTATTACAGTCAGAAAACTTCATCAGAAGGAAGATCCCGACGATTTCATTATTTCAAAGAATTGTTACGGTTGTTAGAAGAAAACAAGGTTGAGTATTTTCGGAAAGGCGAATGCCATGAGTAAGAATGACCAAATCAGATGGCGGCAAAGGTTTGATAATTTCCAGATGGCTTTTCGTCGACTGGAAGCGGCCTGTGCCTTGGATGAATACTCCGAACTGGAATTCTCCGGTCTTATTAAGAATTTTGAAATAGCTTTTGAAATGGCCTGGAAAACTTTAAAAGACCTTCTTACTTTTGAGGGATTTGACGTCAATAGCCCCAGAACGACGATACAACAGGCGTTCGATTCGGGGCTAGTCAGCGACCTGTCACCGTGGATTGAAGCATTGGAAAGTCGCAACGTCCTCTCGCACAATTACGACAAGAATGCAGCCGCTGGCGCGGAAGCCATCATAAAAGGAACATTCTTGCCAATGCTGCGAGAAGTGATGGAAACATTACGGAAGCGTAAGGACAGAAAATGAATTTCGGATTGGAGGAGAGTCAATTAAGGGAAATCCGCCAAATCACCAGCGAATTTCCGTCAATCGATTCGGGCATACTTTTTGGTTCACGGGCGATGGGAACGTTCTCGCCTTCCTCTGATGTTGATATTGCGATTACGGGCGAGGATGTTTCCTTGAAAGACCAAATCCGGCTGAGGGCGCGTTTAAACGAAAACAGGGACCTGCTTAAATATGATGTCGTGAGATATTGCACGATTACAAACAAGAAATTGATCGATCATATACAAAAACATGGAAAGAAGATTTATGAGCGGGAAAAAGGGGCCGCCTAAAATCAGAACGGGGTATTTCGGCGGCTTCGGCGGACAGTTCGCCCCTGAAACGCTCATGCCGGTACTTGACGAAGTGGAGAAGGCCTATGCCGCTTCAAAAAAGGATAAAAATTTCCGGGCTGAATACGACAGCCTTTTGCGCGATTATTGCGGACGGCCCACGCCGCTGTACTTCGCGCAGGGCTTGACAAAAAAGCTCGGTGGGGCGCGGATCTATTTGAAACGTGAAGACCTGTTGCATACCGGCGCGCATAAAATCACCAATTCCCTGGGACAGGCGCTTTTGGCCAGGTATATGGGCAAGAAACGCGTCATCGCGGAGACCGGCGCCGGACAGCACGGCGTGGCGACGGCGACGGCCGCGGCGCTTTTGGGGCTTTCGTGCGATATTTACATGGGGACCGTTGACATGGCGCGGCAACGGCCGAACGTTTTCCGGATGAACCTGCTCGGCGCCCGCGTGATTCCCGTTGAAAGCGGGGGAAAGACCCTGAAAGACGCGGTCAACGAGGCCATGCGCGATTGGACGCAATCGTGCAGGTCGACCCATTACGTGTTCGGCTCCGCGCTTGGACCGCACCCGTTTCCGACAATGGTCAAGGAGTTTCAATCCGTTATCGGCAAAGAGACGAGGAAACAAATCATCGAGCAGGCGGGACGGCTTCCCGATGAAATCGCTGCCTGCGTGGGCGGCGGGTCGAACGCCATTGGCATTTTTACGGAGTTTATAAAGGAGAAATCGGTCCGGTTGACCGGGGTCGAGGCGGGCGGTAAAGGCCTTGCAACCGGAAAGCACGCGACGCGCCTGACGCCATCGAAAAACTCCCGGAAAGGCATTCTGCACGGATCGTTGTCGTATGTGCTGCAGGACAAAAACGGCCAGATCGCCGATACGCATTCGATTTCGGCCGGACTCGACTACAGCGGAGTCGGGCCGGAGCATTCGTCGCTGTATGCGTCTGGCCGGGTAAACTATACCTATGCGACGGACGAGGAGGCCCTTTGGGCCTTTCGCATGCTCTGCGAACACGAAGGGATCATTCCGGCGCTGGAATCGTCCCATGCGGTGGCGTACGCCATAAAGAAAGCGCCGCACATGGCAAAAAATAAAATATTGATTGTCAATCTTTCCGGCCGGGGAGACAAGGACATTTTTCACGTTGCCGATTATTTAGGAAAAAAAATATGAACCGATATGATCAAACGTTTGACCGGCTTAAGAAGAACAAGGAAATGGCGTTTATCGCGTTCGCTTCCGCCGGAGATCCGGACATTTCCACGAGCGAAGCGATCCTGAAAACGTATATCAACTCCGGCGCGGACATCCTGGAAATAGGATATCCGTTTTCCGACCCGGTGGCCGACGGGCCGATTAACCAGCGCGCGGCCCAGAGGGCAATCGCCGCCGGATTGAATCATGAAGGCTTTTTCAAAATAGTGCGCAACATCCGCGATTACAGCCAAATCCCCATCGGCGTGCTGATGTACGCGAATTCCGCGTTTCATCTGGGCTATGACGCATTTTGCAAGCGCGCCGCCGATGCGGGGATCGATAGCATTCTTATCGCCGACATGCCGCCGGAAGAATCCGGCGAAATGCTCGATGCGATGGAGAAATATGACATGCAATCGGTTTTCATTGTTTCCGAGCTTACCCCTCTAAAACGCATACGCATGATTTGCAGCAAAACAACCGGATTTGTGTACGTTGTCAGCAGGCTGGGCAGCACCGGAATCCAGGCCGACATGGACGCGGGCGTCAAGGGAACGCTTTCAAGGCTTCGCGCGGTCACCGCAAAACCGCTGTGCGTGGGCTTCGGCATATCCACGCCCGAACATGTGGTAAAGGTTAAAAAAGCCGGCGCCGACGGCGCGATCGTAGGAAGCGCGTTAGTGGACATTATAGAAAAAAACCTGCCGGATAAAAAAACGATGCTGAAGAAAATCGCCGGGAGCGTCCGCGCGTTTAAGAAGGCGACTCTGTCGTCTGACAATAATACAGTATTATTAAAGAACTAAATGCAATCTCTAAGAAATAAAACCCGCCAACCATAATATTTACGGAGGTTATATGCTCATCAGCAATCGTGACATTATGGCAAATGCCCGGTCCCAACTGAAAGGAAAATGGGGAACGGTGCTATTGGTTGTTTTCATATATATGTTGATAGCGGTAATTCCCGGATCAATTCCAAAGATCGGCTGGATAATCAACCTGATAATCGGTGGGCCGATTGCTTTCGGCATAAGTTATTATTTTTTATCATTTACAAGGGTGAAGAAGCCCGTCTTAGAGGACTTATTCAAAGGGTTTTCCATTTTTGCCAAAACCTTTATTGCCTATATACTGATTGTGATGTTCACAATACTGTGGGCGCTTTTATTGATTGTGCCGGGTATTATTGCCGCCATTTCATATTCAATGACATTTTACATTATGGCGGATAACGGCGAAATGAGCGGGCAGGACGCAATCCGGAAAAGCAAGGAATTAATGGACGGAAACAAATACAGGTATTTCTGTTTGGTATGCAGATTCCTTGGTTGGTTTTTGCTGGGCATTTTAAGTCTAGGTATAGGATTTCTTTGGATTGTTCCCTATTTTATGGCAAGCAATGCCGGGTTTTACGAGACCTTGATTCAGCCGGAAATCAACAGATTTGATTCGCAGTCAAAATTGCAGTGAATAGGGGTTTTGCCATGGCAACAAATTTGGCCTTAGACGATAACCTGATAGTTCAAGCGCAAAAAATCGGTCATCATCGCACTGTTCGGACGCATTGAATTTAATGAAAAGTATGATTACAAAAAGGCGAGAACAACACCGATTTTTTAATTTGTTCCGTTGCATATTTAGAAAACCTGGAAATATTTACAACGGATTTGGATTTTAAAAATTATAAAAGATACCTGCCAATAGAACTATTTGAAATAGCAAAAAAACATTAAAAATATTTCAAATATTCTGCCTATGCCCGATCCCTTGCAGGACCATAGACTTTTCCAAGGCCGATTTTTCAGGCAAGGGCTTCTCAATCAGCTTTACCCGATGATAAATTAGTTGCATCTTGTCAGAAAAATAGGTAGTTTTATTATGCAATCGCAGAACCATACATAAAATGAGGCATTGTCCGGATTTTCCATGTCCAAACGGCATATTTAATATACCCTTTAGTAAAATATTGGATATATCCTTGTCTGTCTAATACCTGTTAAACTGCAAATAAATGGAGAAAATTATGGAAATACCATTAATCGTGGATATCGCAAAAAAGAGATTTAGTAATTCCGGAAGCCAAATCGTTCATTTTCTCGACGATGAAAAAGGTAATCAATTTCTGAATAATATCAAGGAGTTTCCTCATGCTTTTGTTTTCGCATGTCTAATGGACAGACAAATAAAAGCGGAACGTGCTTGGGCAATTCCATTTGAAATTTATAATAGACTGGGGACGTTTGCAATCGACAATCTCTCTTCCATAAAATTATCAGAATTTGAGAAAATATTCAATCAGGACAAACTTCACAGATTTAATGATACTATGGCCAGCGTTTTCCATGATGCAATACGCCATATAGTATCAAAGTATAATGGAAATGCTTCAAAAATATGGATTAATACCCCAAGCAGCGCATCGGTTGTTTACCGTTTTATGGAATTCAAAGGTAGTGGCGTAAAGATATCAACAATGGCAGCAAATATTCTGGCTCGCCAATTCAGAATCCCTTTTTCAGACTATTACTCGATCGATATTTCGCCGGATGTGCATATTCTCAGAGTGATGAAAAGAATGGGTTTTGTAGACCAAGATGCTACCATTGACATGGTAATTTACAAAGCAAGAGAATTGAATCCTGATTTTCCTGGAATAATCGATTTCTCATGTTGGGAAATCGGAAGAACTTGGTGTAAACCAAAGAATCCGGAATGTTCAGAATGCATAGTAAATTCTGAGTGCAAACGAATCATCAAAACCGCAGCCTAACAAATCGGAAATCATGACCGTCCTCATTTGCAAACAGCTTTGGTTTGCCGGCGGTTGGTTCTTCAAGCAAAATTGGTAGTTTGCAAAGTGAAAATGTGGTCGTAGAGTTAGAGGCAAAATATGAAAAAGACACCAATAAAACCAATTACAAGAGAAGAACTCGAAAGAGTTGCCTTTGACATATGCTACGTTATTATGCAGTCTGCTTCATATTATACTTGGGAATTCTTTATTAAAACCCAATTGAGATTTAATGGAAATGAAAACCTATTTGAAGGGAACAGAGCAATTTTAAGCAATAGTATTTTGGAAGCGTCGCTTTTATTTATTAGAAAATTGAATTCATTTTTTACAAAATCAAAATTGAATAGGGAACAAGACGATGTGTATGCCTTTGATTTTCCAGGTTTTATGAATTATGGATGGTTCTTAAGTAAACCCGAGATGGACGAACTTAGCATTAGAGTTGGGCACATTACACTGCGCGAAGCAAGACTGGGAAAAAAGAAATGGGAATTACATGATTGGATTTTGAAAGCAATGAATAAATCGATTCCATTCTTGGACTATCTTATTGAACCATTTTTTGATGGCAAACCTGAATTGCAGGAAAGAGTAAAACAACACAGGCAATATGCTTTGACAACAGCAAAACTTATTCAGACCGGAAAGCCAATTTTAGAACAAAAAGTACAATTACAAACGGAATCAGGCCTCTAACCAGTCACTAAATCATTATCGTCCGAATCTGTAAACACCTGTAGCTCGCGGGCGGTTGGTTCTTCAAGGAAAAATGGTGGTTTGAAAAGAGAAAATGCGGTCGTAGTCCGGCAAATTAGTTCCTCGTTAGCAATGAATAAAAATGAAAAACAAAAGTAATTACTTAATCATTTTTAAAGGTGTCGCGATAGTTTGTTTAATTATTATGTTTTTCTTTATTCACGTAAACAATAATCTTGAAAAAACTAATGGAATGTTTATGAGATTCGAAAAGAAAAATTATATTGAATCTAGCAGATTTAAAAATATGCGTAAGCTTATTATATGGACAAAATTGAAATATATTGTAAATGAAAAAGAATATTTTATTAAAATTACAAAAGGCTATTTTGAATTAAAAAAAATTAATAATACAATTCCGATTTATTATTATCGCTATTTCCCCGCACTTGGTTCAATTTCTAATTATAATTTTAAAATAATAATCTTATTCATATTTTTTACCTTATTTGGATTTTTGGGTTGGAAAAAGAATATATCAAATTTTATAAAGAAAAAACAAAAATAATTGCTAAGCAATTCAATTTTCACCAGTGGGCGTTCACTTCGACTTCGCTCAGTACAAGTGCCGCGACCTTGCCTTTAGTAGCTTCTTACTTTTCGGGAATAGTTTTACAAAGTTTGTGATGCTGAA
>Ga0182027_10013384_pt1 | contig 11433 bp, 13 predicted proteins | sample 712E1DmetaG_FD_121300 | JGI IMG/M metagenome (GOLD analysis project Ga0182027, IMG submission 121300) | Permafrost microbial communities from Stordalen Mire, Sweden - 712E1D metaG (Illumina Assembly) | ecosystem: Environmental > Terrestrial > Soil > Wetlands > Permafrost | place: Sweden...
ACGTTTTACACGTGTTTTCTGGGCTTTAGACCCTGAATTAGCAGACGCTAGGCACTATCCCGCGATTAATTGGGTTGAAAGCTACAGCGGATACATTAGTGAACTTGCAGGTTGGTGGCATGACAAAGTGGATAAAGACTGGAACAGCTATCGGGAACAGGCGATGCGCATTTTGCAGGCGGAGGACGAATTGAAAAACATCGTTAAACTGGTTGGTCCAGAAGCTTTGCCTGATAAACAGCGCTTAATTTTAGAGACAGCCCGAATAATCCGCACTGCTTTTTTGCAGCAGAATGCCTTGGATCCAGTGGATACTTACTGTTCTCCTCAAAAACAATTCAAAATGCTTAAAATAATTGTGGATTTCCACAGTTTAGCTGAGCGTGTTGTAAGCAAGGGCGCACCAATCTTCAAGGTTACACAGCTGCCAATCATAGAGGAGATCGTGCGCATGAAAACTTCAGTGGCAAACGACAAAGTAAATCTTTTAGATGATTTGGAAACACGGATGAATCAGCACTTCGAAATGTTGGAGGCAAGTTTGAGGTAAAGCGTATGGCAGGCACAGGATTAGAGTATAAAGGTGTAGCCTCGATTTCAGGCCCAATAATCATAGTAGAAAACGTGCGAGAAGTAAGTTTCGACGAACTTGTAGCAGTGAAAACGCAGACTGGAGAAACGCGCTTAGGCAAAGTTATTGAGGTAACTCAGAAAGCCGTAACCGTCCAAGTCTTCGAAGGCACAACGGGCTTGTCGCCTTCGGAAACGCGTACTCGGTTTCTTGGAAGACCCCTAGAAGTGCCTGTATCTACAGAGATGCTTGGGCGCGTAATGAACAGTTTCGGTGAACCCATTGACGGGCAACCCAGATTTTTTACCGAAGAAAGACTTGACGTGAATGGTTTCCCTTTGAATCCGACTGCTCGCGAATATCCAAGAGACTTCATCCAGACAGGCATATCTGCAATTGACGGCTTAACCAGTTTGGTGAGAGGGCAGAAGCTTCCAATCTTTAGCAGTCCAGGCTTATCTCACAATGATCTTGCCGCTCAAATTGTGAGGCAAGCGCAGATTCGAGGAGGAGGCGAAGAATTCTATATTGTTTTTATTGCAATGGGTCTAGAGCATGATGATGCTGCTTTTTTCCAAAAAAGCTTCGAGGAAACTGGCGCAATAAAAAACGTGGCGATGTTCCTTAACTTGGCTGAGGACCCGCCTGTGGAACGAATTATCACACCTAGGGCTGGTTTGACTTTGGCGGAGTATTTGGCGTTTGAGCAGGATTCGCATGTGCTTGTGCTCTTGACAGATATGACAAATTACTGCGAAGCACTGCGTGAGGTTAGCGCTTCAATGGAGGAAGTGCCTAGTAGAAAGGGTTATCCAGGCTACATGTACAGTGACCTTGCAAGTTTGTACGAACGCGCAGGCAGAATTGCTGGCAAGAAGGGATCAATTACTCAGGTGCCTATTTTGACTATGCCAAACGATGACATCACGCATCCTATCCCTGACCTAACGGGCTATATTACTGAAGGGCAAATTGTCTTATCCCGCGCTCTTGAAAAGCAGGGCATTTATCCCCCAATCAATATTTCCACAAGTCTTTCCAGATTGATGAAGGATGGCATAGGAAAAGATCACACACGGGAAGACCATGCTGACGTTGCAAGTCAACTATACTCAGATTACGCTCAGTACAATACCGTGAAGTCTTTAGCTACAATTATCGGCGAAGAAGGGTTAGGAAGCAGAGATAAAGATTACTTACGCTTTGGTGAGCGGTTCGAGCGGACGCTTATTAATCAAGGTAGAAACGAGAACCGGCCAATTGAGCAGACTCTTTCGATTGCTTGGGATGCCCTGTCAATTTTGCAGGAAGAAGAATTAACAAGAATACATCCTGAATTCATCAAGAAGTATTTTCCAAAAATTGTTCAAGAGGTAACGTGACAAAATGTCTCTTGAGAACGTTAGTCCAACAAGAATTAATCTCATACAAACAAAAAAGACCTTGAGTCTAGCTGAGTCTGGACGCGAGATACTTGAACGTAAACGTGACATTTTGCTGCGCGAATTAAGAAACAGCATTTATGACGCTGAAAAAATCCGAATGGACTTATTGGAGGCTTTTGCGAAAGCCTACCAGAGTTTAAAGGAGGCGAATATGGCAAAGGGTTCGGAAACAGTTGCCAACGTAGCTTTGGGCTCAAGTTATGAAGCAGATTTCCTCTTGGATTTCAGAAGCATCATGGGCGTGACTGTTCCTACAGTAGAGTTTCAAAGCGAACCTGACGCAAAGCCTGATTACGGTTTCGCCAATACTAGCGCGGAACTTGATAAAACGTTTAAGCAGTTCTACAGTGTGCTGGAGTTAATTGCTAATTTAGCTAGGGCTGAGGGTACAACCTTTCAAATTGCTAATGATGTGCGAAGGACTCAGCGCCGAGTAAACGCGTTGAATTACGTACTTATCCCCATGTATCGTAATATTACTAAGCGGATTGAACTTGTTTTGGAAGAAAAGGACCGTGAAGAGTTTGTTCGAACTAAGCGAATTAAGCACATGATTAAGGAGCATGGGATAAGATGAGTTCAAGTTTCAGGAATGTTAAAAAAATTTTGATTCCAATCGACGGCTCGGATTACAGCATGCGTGCGGCAGAGTACGGTATCAGCGTTGCCAAAATGCTTGATGCCCAAATTATGATTGTTTATGTCATGGATCAGATTGTTCTTGACCAAATTTCCAAAGTAACCGACCGTGAGGATGTTGAAAGGGATCTAAAGAAGGATGGTCAACAATACATCAATTATGTTCTCGGCTTAGCGGAGAAAGAAGGTGTTAAAGCTGCTTCTTTACTTGCGAAAGGAAGACCGTTCGAGCAGATTGTTCATTTAGCTAAGGGATTAAACATGGATTTAATTGTAATGGGCACTTACGGGCTAAGGGGCGCAGAGAGAATTCTTATCGGTAGTGTTGCCGAACGAGTGATTGAATACTCACCTTGTCCTGTTCTAGTCGTTAAATAACAGCGGTAGGAGCGTAATCAATGTCGAAAAAACAAAAGTTAGAAAAAGACTACAAGAAATTTAACAAGAGCATAGAACGTGAGGCTGAAGATGAAATAAAGAAAATCCAAGAAGAAACTATTGCACTTAAAGAAGAAGCCAGCAAAATAGGCGAAGCTGTCGAGCTCTCCCTTAAAGCGAAAGAAGCCAAGACAACCAAGAAAAAAGTTAATACCTAGACATGCGTTGTTTTTATTGGAGAGCTAGGTTGCTTTGAAAAATAGACTATTAATTTTGCTTTTTTTTCTTCCGCTTGCACTTCTGCCTCTTATCGGAGTAGCCGCAGCATTCACAATTTCCACAGTTCAAACGACTACAACAACAACTACTGGACCGTATGGTACATTGGGCCTAGCAATCGGCGCTGGACTATCTATTGGCTTATCAGCGTTAGGCGCTGGACTCGCGATTTCCGCAGTTGGTAGCGCCGCTATCAGTGCGTTGGCTGAGAAGCCTGACACGTTCTTTAGAAGTTTCTTGATTGTGGCATTGGCTGAGGCGTTGGCGATCTACGGTTTAATCATGGGAATTCTGCTTTGGCTAAAAATATAGAAAACAATCAGGTTAAGGATGACTTGTTTAGGAAAAACTTAAAGAACCGAATCCAACGATAAAGACAAAGTTGGAAATTTAGAAAATAGTAGCGGAAAAACGAGGTTAGCTAGGGCGTTCGTAAGTTTTTGTGAAAGTTTGGCTGAAACAGAAAAGCCCTAAGAGGGATCAACTAATCATTCTTTCTCGTCAGTTATCATTACAGAAAATTTTATTTGTTTAACCGGCTTGTTCGCCTTCAACCCATCAATCAGGCTTTTGAGCCGCTCGGAGGGTCCTTTTACCGCCATGACCTCAAGACAACTTGTTTCAGTTAGATGCGAGTGTAGGTATGCTGCAATCATGTCTCCGAATTCATGCTGTATGTGGAACAATTCTTCATTTTGCTCTGTCTTCTCATAAAGAACCGTTATTGTGGCAATCACATTCCCTTTGATGTTGTCTAACTCGTTGTATTCTGTAATGTAGTTTCTAACAGCCTGCCTAATCACTTCGGATCTTGTCGCAGAGTGTTGTTCACCTAAAACACCGTCCAGCTCTTTGAGTAATTCCTCAGGAAGTGAAACGCTAATTATTTCCACGCAATTCGCCTCAACATTCTTACTGTAACAGGATGTTTAACTAATAAATCGTCTGATACCCTCTCAGATTATAGCCTTAGATGATTGCTGTTTTTAAAAGATGCAGTTTTGTTTCAACGCTGAAAATTGCGTGGAATATTATTTTGTTGGGAAGAAGCCCGTTATTAAAAAATAAGTAAAATTTAATAACTTCTGAGTTCATTGCACATATAGAAAGGTTATGCTATGCGGAAAACTGCGTATATAATTATTGCAACAGTTTTGGTTGTGTTAATTATCGCGGGAGCCTTAGCAAGCGTGTATCTCTCAAACCATACAACTTCCAGCACTACAAGTTCTAGTGGACAGATACAAGTAGTTGCCGCCGAAAATTTCTGGGGCAGTCTGATAACCCAGCTTGGCGGAACACGTGTCAGTGTGCTAAGCATCGTTTCAGACCCCAATGCTGATCCTCACGAATACGAAAGCAATACCGCTGACGCAATAGCAATTGCAAATGCCAGCTTAGTAATCGTCAACGGAGCTGGATATGATGACTGGGCTCTAAAGCTTATAGCAGCAAGCAATACTCCACATCAAGTAGTCTTAAACGTGCAAAAACTCATCAACCAGCCAACTGGTGCCAATCCTCACTTTTGGTACAGTCCTACTTATGTAAATGAGACAGTGAACGCAATGTACCAAGACCTTGTTTCCATAGATCCGACCCACGCTGCATACTATAAACAGCAGTATGCCGCATTGAACGCATCGCTTGGAGTGTACAACGCGCGCATCGCCGAGATAAAGCAACAGTTCGGAGGCGTGAAAGTAGCAGCTACAGAGGACATCTTCGCGTATCTGGCGACCCCCTGCGGTCTCGATCTGGTGTCTCCTGCCGCATTCATGGAAGCCGTCTCCGAAGGAAATGATCCCCCAGCTCAGAGCATCGTGCAGTTCCAGAATCTTATAACGAATGGAACTGTTGCCGTGCTGGTTTACAACTCACAAACGGTGACACCGCTCACTCAGAACATCGAAGCGCAGGCTACTCAACAAGGCATTCCGATTGTTCCAATAACGGAGACAATCCAGCCGCCGACTGCTACGTTCCAAGACTGGATGAATTCGCAGTTAATCGATCTTCAGAACGCACTTAACCAACAAGCCCATGGGAAATAACAATGACCGCAGAGTACGAGATCATCACGTCCAAGAATCTGGTGGCCGGCTACCCGGACAACATAGTGTGGCGAGACGCCAGTTTCGCCATTAATCGCGGCGAGTTTGTAGCGGTTATCGGTTCTAACGGAGCGGGCAAGACAACTCTGTTTCGTTTGCTTCTTGGGTTGCAGCAACCCGTCAGCGGCACCCTCAAGATATTCGATGCAGCGCCCAAACGTGGCAATCCGCAGATTGGTTACGTACCTCAGCGTCACATATTCGACGGCGAAACGAATATTGAATCTCTTGAACTTGTGCGACTGGGATTCTCAGGCAAACAGTGGGGTCTGGGCCTCTTCTCCCAAAAAGACCGCCAAGCCGCTCTAGAAGCGCTGCAAGCCGTTGGAGCGACAGATTTGGCCCATCGTTCTCTCGGCGTGTTGTCAGGCGGAGAACTGCAGAGAATATTTCTGGCCGAGGCGCTGGTAAGCAACCCCTCGGTTCTGTTGCTTGATGAGCCGTTGTCGAATCTTGATATGAGGCGCGAGAGAGAATTGCTACAGCTAATTAATAGGGTGGTTGAATCGCGAAACGTGACTGCGCTGCTGATAGCCCATAACATCAACCCTCTTTTGCCATATCTCGATAGGGTGGTCTACATCGCCAACGGCAAGGTGGCGACTGGGACTCCGCAGGAGGTCCTGACGTCAGAGTGTCTCTCAGCTTTATTCGGAGTCCACGTTGAGGTTCTTCGAGACTCTAGAGGCAACATAGCAATTGTAGGCATTGAAGATTGCCACGGGTGTCAACCAGAATGACCTTCAGCATTAATCCATGGATCGACCTGCAACAGATGCTTCAGTACCAGTTCATGCAGCATGCCTTCGAGGCAGGAACAATAGTCGCAATCGTCGCGGGCATTGTCGGCTATTTCGTTGTATTACGCCGTTCCTCATTCGCAGCGCACGCACTCTCCCACATCGGTTTCTCGGGAGCAGCCGCGGCAGTATTAATCGGAGTCAGCCCAGTTTACGGTCTTCTCCTGTTCACAAGTATGGGCGGACTTGGAATAGCCGCACTTGGTCGGCGCGCCGCCCAGCGTGACGTCCAAATCGGAACAGTTCTCGCATTCATGCTCGGCCTAGGCGTATTGTTCATCAGCCTCTACACTGGTTATGCAACCGAGGCGTACTCCATCTTGTTTGGAGAAATACTGGGCATCAGTTTCAGCGATGTCCTTTTGACCCTCGTTGCCGGCGTGATAATTCTGGTTCTCATCGCGGCGGTATATCGACCGCTCCTGTTTGCATCGCTCGATGAAGATGTTGCGGAAGCAAAAGGAATGCCCGTACTTTTGCTCGGCATAATTTTCATGCTCCTAGTAGCGGTCGCAACTTCGTTTGCGGTCCAAGTAGTTGGTGTCCTTCTTATCTTCTCATTGATGGTCACGCCAGCAGCGACCGCTCAGCTATTGGCAAAACGACCGCGGCAGGTCATAATTATTTCTGTAGCCATTGCTCTGATAGCAACGTGGCTGGGGCTCTTTATCGCTTTTTATGAGCCGTACCCAGTGAGCTTCTTCATAACAAGCATCGTGTTCGTCTTTTACTTGCTTGTTAGGTTCATCACTCCAAAAATCAGAAACTTTATGTCTGATTTTAGGAAAAGCACGATTAAGCCAGATTTGTGATTTTGCCGCAATTCCTTTTTCTGGAAGAAAGGTTCGCAAGCTTATTCAGAAAGGAAAAGAACCCGAAGAAGAATAAGCATAATTAAAACGCTTTCTTGCTCTTTGCTTTTTATACCTTTTCTATGTGGTCTTTTAAGAAGAGCAGTCAAACCGATTTTACTGCAAAGCAGGCTTCTTTTGATAGCTAACTTGTTTTGAGCAAACAAACAATCCAATTTCCGCAAACAAGTTTGGAAACAGCTTGACTCGGCTATTTTTTCTAATAAAGGCTGAATTTTCGATTTGGATGTTTCTTTTTTTGCAGTATTCTTTGAAGTCTGCAATGCCTAAGAAATGCAGGTTTGGGGTGTCATACCACTCGTAGGGCAGTGCTTTGGTTACTGGGACTTTTCCTTTGAAGAATATTTGGAGTCTGGCTGAGGCTTGCACGAAATTGGGGAAGCCGACAATAACCTTTTTTCCCACTCTTAAAGCCTCTTTCAGGGCAAAATCTGGTTTTTTAACTTGCTGTAGTGTTTGGTTTAGTATAACGTAATCGAATGAGTTGTCGGCGTATTCGGAGAGGCCTGTGTCTATGTCTTGTTGAAAAACGCTTAATCCTTGGGCTACGCATCGATGAATGGCTGTTTCGCTTAGTTCTATTCCCTGCACCTGCGCCTGCTTCTCGTTTATGAGGAGAGCTAAAAGTTCTCCGTCGCCGCATCCAAGGTCCAGCACGGAAGCGTCTTTGTTAATCCAGTTTAGGATGATTTTGTGCTCTGTTTTTATCGTTGCCTGCTTCATTGCTTGACACCGTTATGTGCATTTGAAGCTGTGTTGAGGAAATGTTTGATTAACTGGGTTTCTTGCTCTGTTTCTAGAAGGAATGCGTCGTGACCGTAAGTTGAGTTTATTTCGCAGTAGGTGGTGTCGACTCCTGCCAGTTTGCAGGCTTTCACGATTTCTTGAGACTGATACGATGGGTATAGCCAGTCAGATTTGAAGGATATTACAAGCACTTTTGCTTTTAACCCGCTAAAGATGTTGGCAAGGTTTTTTCCGTTGAGAATATTGAAGTAATCTATGGCTTTGGTAATGTAGAGGTATGAGTTGGCATCAAATCGTTTGACAAAGTTGTCGCCTCGATAATGCAAGTAGCCTTCAACCTCAAACTCTGCGCCGAACTTGAAGGGCTCCTTGTCTTCTCGTAGGCGTCTTCCGAATTTTTCAGCCATTGAAGCATCGCTCATGTAGGTTATGTGCCCAATCATTCGTGCTACGGCTAAGCCTTTCGCTGGAACCGTTGAGCCATAATAATGCCCCTTCTTCCAGTCGGGATCAGCCATAATTGCTTGGCGGCCAACTTCGTTGAACGCTATCTGCTGGGGCGTATGCTTCAATGTTGTTGCGATTGGTATGGCAGACCGTATTCTTTCAGGGTAGGAAACCATCCACTGGAGAGCTTGCATGCCGCCCATGGAGCCGCCGATAACCGCGAGAAGCTTTTCGATGCCTAAGTGATCAATTAGGCGAGCTTGAGCGTTAACCATGTCGCCAACCGTTATTAGGGGAAAGTCGGCGCCGTAGGGTTTGCAAGTTTTCGGATTAATGGAAGAGGGACCAATGGAACCTTGGCAACCGCCGATAACGTTGGAGCAGATTACAAAATACTTGTTTGTGTCTAAACCTTTACCTGGACCAATTAAACTGTCCCACCAGCCATCGGCTCCACCTGCATGAGCGTCACCGCTGAGCGCATGAAGCACAAGAATCGCGTTTGATTTTTGAGCGTTAAGCTCGCCGTAAGTTTCGTAGGCAAGCGTTATTGGACCAAGTTTCTCGCCTGATTCAAGAGTTAGTTCCTCCGGTGGGTTAGCGAATGTAAAGTGCTTTATTTCAGAGTCTTGAAGGGCTTGGTTAATTGTTGCTAAATGTATTGCCTCCAAAAAATTCGTAAGGTTAAGGCTTCGCTGATTTTTGTAACGCTTGCTCTATGTCTCCAATGATATCTTCAGGGTCCTCGATGCCAACTGAAAGTCTAATGTAGTCTTGAGTTACTCCTGTTGCCTTCTGTTCCTCAGAGGTTAACTGTTGATGCGTCGTTGACGCTGGATGGATGACTAAGCTTTTTGCGTCGCCAATGTTAGCTAGGTGCGAAAGAAGTTGGACTGATTCGATGAATTTTTTGCCTGCTTCTAAACCGCCTTTTATGCCGAAGCCGATGAGACCGCCATACCCGTTTGTTAGGTATTTGGCTGCTGTTTTGTGGTTGGGGTTATCAGGTAAACCTGGATAGTTGACCCAGCTGACTAGCGGATTGGTCTTGAGATAGGTTGCAACTTTTAGTGCGTTTTCGGAGTGTTTACGTTGTCTTAGGGGTAGTGTTTCTAAGCCTTGTAGGAACAAGAAAGAGTTGAACGGACTCAAGGTTGCTCCTATATCTCTAAGCAGTTGTACTCGTACTTTGAAGATGAATGCAACGTTTCCTAAGCTTGGGAAGTTTCCGAAGGTATCCCAGTATTTGAGTCCGTGGTAGCTTGGGTCGGGCTCGGTGAATTCTGGGAACTTTCCGTTGTTCCATTGGAATTTGCCACTGTCTACGATTATGCCGCCTATGCTGGTTCCGTGTCCGCCTATGTATTTTGTGGCAGAATCAACAATTATGTCAGCGCCATAATCTATCGGTCTAACTAAGCCCACTCCTACGGTATTGTCAACGACCAGGGGGATTCCTGCATCGTGTGCTATTTTGGCGATGACTTCGAAGTCGGGCACGTCAAGTTTTGGATTGCCGATTGTTTCAGCGTAGATTGCACGTGTTTTGGGAGTTATGGCTTTTTTGAATTCTGCTGGTTTTGCGGAGTCCACGAATTTTACGGTTCTGCCAAGTTTTGGAAAGGTATAATGGAAGAGTTCGTACGTTCCTCCGTAGAGGTTGTTTGCTGAAACGATTTCGTCGCCAACCCGCGTTATTGACAGTAGCGCGAGAGATATGGCTGCTTGTCCTGAGGCTACGGCAAGTGCGCCGGTTCCGCCTTCGATTGCAGCTACTCTTTTCTCGAAAACATCGGTTGTCGGGTTCATTATTCGGGTGTAAATGTTTCCTAGTTCTTTTAGGGCAAACAGGTTTGCTGCATGCTCTGTACTTTTGAACATGTATGAGGCTGTTTGGTATATGGGGACGGCTCTTGCGTTTGTTGCTGGGTCAGCTGTTTCCTGTCCAGCGTGGATTGCGAGAGTGTCAAGTTTTTTTGGTGTCGTTTGCTTTTCACCTTTTATGAGGCATTACTGCATAACGGCGTTATATTGGTTTTTGCAAAAAATATTCCAAAAAGAATATTACCCAACACGACTAATTACTAAACTATGTTCCCGACTTTAGAAGACATCGCAAAACGCAGACGCCAACTAGGCCTAAAACAGTCAGAACTAGCCAAAATGGCAGGCGTAAGCCAATCCCTAATCGCCAAACTGGAAGCAGGAACCATCGACTCATCCTATACAAAAGTAAAAACAATATTCGACGTGCTGGATCGATTAGAGTTCAAAACAAAAGTTCAAGCGGACAAAGTGCTCCATAAAAACGTTGTCACAGTCCAGAAAGACGAGTCCATATCAAAAGTGGTAAAAATAATGAAGGAACATGGTTACTCACAGATACCCGTCTTCGATGGCAAACATTCCGTTGGCAGCATATCAGAAAAAGCTATCCTGCGCCAAATTATGGCGGGAAAAGACCTTGATGAGATTTCCAAGTTACCTACCGAGAAAATCATGGAAGAATCATTTCCACAAATAAACGAAGACGCGCCATTAGCGTTAATATCGAGCCTTTTGCAGACTTACTCAGCTGTTTTGGTTTCAAAAAAAGGCGAAGTAATAGGCATAATTACCAAGGCAGATTTGCTAAGAATGATTTAGCAAAATGCCCTACCTATATCTAATTTTTGATAGAGAAATTCTATAACAAAAATGATACCCCTCGCCCCCTAATGCCAACCACAAGCCAGTCCAGTCGTGCTTTCAGTGTCCAATTTATTAAGTATAAAGCTGTTATATTTGCGGAATCAAAATGAGTGCTCGATGTGAAAGCATAGGGAAATTCGTGCTTCCCGTCTTCAGGTCCCTTGTAGCTAAAGAACTAATCAACACTTACCATTTAACACAGGTTGAAGCGGCAAAGAAACTCAAAACAACCCAAGCAGCAGTAAGCCAATACATAAACTCCAAACGCGCAATCAAAGGCGCCGAACAATTCACCGACGTCCTGCCCAGAATCCAAGCAGAAGCCAAAAAAACCGCTAAACAACTTGCAAACCAAGAGACAACTTGGGACGAAGTGACACTTGATTTTTGCAAGCTTTGCCTAACCTTTTACAGGACAGAAGAAAACAAAACAGGCGACAACTACACAAT
>Ga0182027_10013385_pt1 | contig 11433 bp, 9 predicted proteins | sample 712E1DmetaG_FD_121300 | JGI IMG/M metagenome (GOLD analysis project Ga0182027, IMG submission 121300) | Permafrost microbial communities from Stordalen Mire, Sweden - 712E1D metaG (Illumina Assembly) | ecosystem: Environmental > Terrestrial > Soil > Wetlands > Permafrost | place: Sweden...
ACCTTATGGAGCAGGCCACTGGAAGGTTATTGAAAAGACTCTCCCAGAACAGTCTGTTTTAGACTTCCGAGGAGTTCTAGGTATCGTCCCCTCTGGTGGGCCATTCGGAACAGTTCCCGAACTCCTATTTGAGAAGAAGCAACTCATCTTTGCATTACAGCAAATGCTGGTTTCTAAGCGATAGAACTTGCCTCGTACTGCTATGAGATATTGCTTCTCTGTCTGTTAGAGTCTTCGATACAAATCCATAATCTTAAAACTACGCCATCTTTCTTTGGTCTTGTGCCAAAGGGAACGGCGATTTTGCACGTCTATACCGTCGTGAGCCAGTTATTATGTCTGAAATAGTGTGTTTACGTGATCAGGAGTCATACGAAACTTTTCAAGTCGGCTAATATTTCTTGGCGCTGTCCCCACTTCATCTTTAGGAATAAGAAAGACGAATGACTCGTCAAGTAGAACAGATTCTTCATTTCCAACTAACTTGACGACGGCCAGAATATGATAGCTACTTGGAAGACATGCCCTAGAATATCTGTTCCCCCTTGTCGTTTTCACTTGAATTGCACGGAAAATGTTGCCTCGGATTGCAATTAAGTCATTGCCAGAATCTTTAAGCGGAGGGGCTGCTTGAACGTTGTGCTCCAAGAACCGCAACTGAACTAGCAGTTCACCTAACGTGCCTATTCGTATTTGCCTGGTAATGTCATTCATAATTTATGCTACTTTTGGTGCTTGGGGAACCTAAAACGCCCAGATATGTTACTGATAACTCTAACAGCAGTGCTCTTCAACCCATTTAAACACTTCGTAAGTTGCCATTAGGTCTTCACCATTATAAGTTTTAATCTCTTTAAGAATTGCATTTGCTTCTATTAGCGTTGAAGCTTCAAGATATTGGTTGTATCGAACAATTGACCATGAGCCACCATATTCTTCCTGACTTCTTTTAAATCCGACAAAGGCTTCAACTTGTTTAAGGCCATAAGAAGGAACTGGAAGTACTACGGAAGTTAAAGTTGCTCTGTAGAGATCCCATAAATTGTTTAGGACCCGCTGCCCAACAGATTTGGTATCTCCATAATTTGCAATATAATTAGATACCTTTGTTTTTTCATGTGCGCTAAAATGAATTATTGGGATATCGCCATATTTGTTGAATATTTCTGTCATCGCGCCCAAAAACAATTGCCAACCTTTCCGATCCCCGTTTTTTCCCTTAGGAGCAATGACTAACTGTTGATTCATTTTTTTAGAGGTGACTACCATTAGACCCCATAAATATACGTCTACTGGAAGGTCTAGTTCTTCAAACGCAGGCATATTATTCTCGACATCGAAAATAACGATCGGCCGATCACCCGGGGTGTACCCATTGGGGAGCATGATCGTAGCTATTTTCTCATGTTTGTTTTTTGATAAGCAACGAGCTTGACGTATGATTTTGTCTGCTCTTGTATCCCCAATTCGCTGAGTTTGAGAGCCTCTTTGGAAAGTAACATCAGCAATATCGTTAGCTTTTTTAACCAAAATTTCCCAAGTTTTTATCTTTTTACTCCAAAGAGCCTTTGACATTCCCTGCTCAATTCCAGAAATTGTACATATATAACGACCTTCCCAAGCCTCATTCCAACAATGATCGAAGAATTCACAAGAATTACATTTTGACCAACCTGCCATTTCCATGGGTTCTTTAGGGAGGGTGCGCAGTTTCTCAATTAATTCTATGCATCCTAATACTTCATCCCTCTCCGGAACCAAATAAGGAGACAAAACTTCACCATCACCTTTAGCCACTTCTATAACTGGTTGATAGCCAAGTACGTCCTCAGCTATTATCCTGCAAAGTCCCATACCCAAATCTATTTCCGGGTGAGCTGCCAAATTCCTTGCCAGCTTGACGTCACGTAATATATACTTTTTGGTTTTCTTATCGAAAATCAAAAGATCGGGAACTGCCATCCATTGTTTATTATTGCTTATCAGGACACCCTGATATATTACTAGCACTTTGGATTTTATCATTTTGCATGTTTCTTCAAAGCCAATGGGAAATTCAAATTGAGGGTACTCAGGAGTCTCAACCGGTCCTATGGTTTTAACATGAGCTTCTTCAGCGACAACACCTTTTTCTTGTATCATTTGGATAAAGTCAGTGTCGGGGATCGCTAAATCAGGTTTATTAGTAGATAACCAAACTCGACGCTCACAATAATTTGGCTGGAACAAGTCTCTAAAATGGCTCGGACTAAACATATTAATGACTTGCCTCCAATAGTTTCCGCTTCTAATGTAACTGTTTTGTTAAGTTTTCACAAGATGGTGAAAATACCACGTTCAAAAGAGTTCCCTGACCGATATATCACTGAAAGGTTCCAAAGCCAAGACCCACTTATGGGTGGAGACCGCGCACAGCCTAAAAATAATTAAGGCGCCTCTTCGCCAACTTTTTAACCAAGGCTTCATCATACGGAATATTTACCAGAGGCTTTTTCCTAACGCGCAATTTTTTGACTGGGACCGGCAATGTTTGTACAAACTCGTTATAGACAAATTCAGCCAATGATTGTAGAACAACTACATCCTCGAGATTATACCGCAGAAGGGTATCCAGTGCTTTCTTATTTCCTGCCTTATATTCCTCCCACAACCAAACTGCACATTGGCCGTCTAAGCAACTAATTGCATCTTCTCTATCAAAACCAAGTTTAGTTTGTATTACTTTCAATCCACCCATATATCCAAGTCTATGGAGCGGAAACCGTAGGTCAAAATGAGCCATATTGCTGAAGATATCGCCAAAAGAGTCACAGAGAAAAGGAACATCGAACTGTTTACCATTGTATGTTACTAAAAGACCATATTTTTTAATCTCTTTTTTGAAATCTTTAAAATTCTGCCCCCTGACAAAAGTTTTGGTCTCTTTCCCATCAAATAAACCGATTACTGTGATCTCTCCCATCCCTCTAAAACCGGTTGTTTCTATATCAAGGAATGCCGTACGATCTTTAAAATCATCATACATTCGCCATACTTCAGACGTTGGGAGATGATCGCCAAAATATGCTGCATTACTTGATTTAAGATGAGTTTTAGATTCCTTGATATACGACTCCAAAGTCGATGCTAAGGTATAACCACACACGCTTTTTGCCTCGAGTGTGAGACAAGCGTCCCAGTTATGCAAACCCTGTTCCCATAACCAGCGTTCTGTTGTTGCTCCGACTCCAGGTATATGGATGAAGCTATTTTCCAACAATTCTCTACCTCCGATTATTGTGCTTTTCGTTTTGTTACGCTGACTAATTCGCTTTATCGTGTCATTGGGTTGATGTTGAATGTATATTTCATTTAGGCCTATTATTCTTGATTTTTAGTTTAACTCTTTCAGCACAAAGACTGTTTTGATAACAATTTTTACAAATAAAAATATACAATTAATCTATGACTTATTCATGTCACTTGTCAAATACACTGAACATTTAAAATGCACGGCCCATGCAGAGGTAGAGCCTAAAAAACGAATCCTATTGACAAATGGGATTGAAAAACATCAGTTTTAACTTTCTTGACCATCTCTTCGAATACCTTCACACTGAAATCGGCACCCAACGTATTTGAAAACCGCCCCACCAGTACGTACCGGCTGAACCAGCCCTCCTAAATGGTTGCCACAATTCTACCACTTTGGATTGAATTTTGAGACAGGCTTGATTTCATCGACACGAAGGTGATAGCTTCATGAGCCGGGTCAGTAATTTCTTGTGTCAATACCAATTTTGCTAGCGGTTCAAGTCCTTTTTCTTTAGCGATTGTCGCCAGGGTGCGCCGTTTGGGACGGTAGGGAAGGTAAATATCCTCTAATTCCATCATAGTCGTCGCCGAGTCAATGGAACTGCGTAATTGCTCTGTAAGCATATTTTGTTCTTCAAGTGATTTAAGGATTGCCGAGCGTCTGCTATCCAGCGCTGCCAATCGTTCCAACCCAACCCGTATTTCGCTAAGTATGACCTCATTAAGTGACCCAGTTTTCTCTTAGCGATAGCGCGCAATGAATGGAATAGTCGCTCCCTCATCAAGCAGGGATTTGAAAGCCTCTAGTTGCCGGGGTGTGACTCCCGTTTGAGTGGCTATGGTTATAATATGAGTTTCACGCATTGCGTTTTTATCAGATGCAAGACCATTGAGTCATGTTTTGTTAATGAGAAGTGAGGAGATGTATAATGACAATACCAAAGGGACTTCTGACACGAAAGGTCAATAAATTATGGCGTGAGCCCGATCGTCCGATTACACGAAGGCGAATATGTTCGAATATAAAATTTCCATTGATAAAAAAGTGATTGCTATCTTAGGCCCTCATCTGTATGGGGATACTGCGAGCATAATCGCGGAGCTCATCTCGAATAGCTATGATGCAGATGCTGACAATTGCTGGGTAAAGATTAGAACTGGGGCATCACCGGAAATCATCATTGAAGACGATGGCATTGGAATGACACCAGATGAAGTCAACAAATATTTTCTAGACATCGGGTATGACAGACGTGACGCCCGTGCTGTGACCAAAAAAGGGAGGGCAGTGTTTGGTAGGAAAGGCATTGGCAAACTCGCGGCCTTTTCTCTGGCGAAAAAAATCGAGCTCTATTCTTCAAAGGATGGAAAGAAAGCAGGGTGTATCTTAGACTACGACAAGATAACCCGAGAAAATAAAGATCCAGATGCGATACCTGATGATGCTATTTCGTTCGCGCCAGAGAGGCTGTCGCCAGATGGCACCGGTACACGATTAGTATTGAAGGACATTCAAAAGAACGTCAACACGACATATTACTATCTGATAAATCGACTTATACGTAACTTTAGTATTCCGCTTGAAAAGTTCAAAGTACGTTTATCGAAAAACGACCAAGCCCCCAGCACTGTGAATTATTCGGATCTGGATTTCTTCGGCCAAATGGATACTATCATAACAATCGGTAGCGAATTCAAAGAAAAGGGGAACCTTGTAAAGGCGAATACTATAGAAGAAAAATACAAAAGAGTCTTCTGTTATGAGGACGATTTTAAGGATAGTAAAAAGGCTCCAGCACAGGTACCAAGGCACATTGTGGCGCTCGGGAAGGACGGCCAGCAGAAGGAGATAGACTTAGTCTTCAAAGGGTGGATAGGCACCATAGTAGATAAGAAACACCTTCGGGGTTTGGTCAAGAAGGACGGCGCGAGTAAGGAAGAAGAAGAGAGCATATCAATAAACGACAACAGGATAACAGTTTTCTCGCGGAAGCGGATAGGTGAATACGACGTTCTCCCCAAGGTTCAGACGACTGAAGTCAACGATGCCTATGTCATCGGGGAGATTCATGCAGATATCTTTGAAGACGATCAACTCGTCGATATGGCGATCAGTAACCGGAGAGGTTACGAAGAGACTGATGAGAGATACAGGGCACTCATGGGAGAACTGAAATCTCTAGTCAGGTTCATCGTGACAAGAAAAGATGAAGTGATGAGGGCACGGAACGTAGACAAAGATAAGGAGGAGTCTGACAAACTGAAAGAGGCTTTTGCGAGCAAGACTCAAACCATGGAGATCTTAAAGAAGCGACTTGATGATGAAGAGCGTAATGCCGTGGCTGATGAGAATTTCCAGTTCATGCGCGCGGCGAAACTTGGTCAAAATACCAGAAGGATACTAATCAGTCACAACAGCGAAAACAAAGAATACGGTCTTTTCATTATGAGAATATTCGAACTTCTCGGCTTAGATAAGGCCAGCAATTTCATATTCACCAGTGATTCGCTCACCAACGTTCCCCATGGACGGGATATTCACGACTACTTGAAAGACTGCTTCCGTGAAGACATATATGTGATATTCCTCTTTTCGAGACACTTTTACGATTCGAATGTTTGCATTGCTGAAACAGGAGCAGCATGGGCAACGAATAAGAATCACAGTATCATTGTTATAGATATTGACTTTGGTGACATTGACAAGCCTATTAACAATGCCAAATGCGGTTTGGTTTTATCCGACCTAGCTAAATTGGACAAGACCGAAACGACGAAATTCGTAAAGACCGTCTACGAACATCTGAGTCTCATTGCGCCAAAAGATGCCGAGATACTCAAGGCTATAGACCAGACTGTGAAGGAGTTTACGGGGAAGCTTAGCACCGACTCCTTTTTACCTGCGAGGAAGTACCAAGCTCACCCCCTATGCAGTGAACCTACCTGCGGAAACGCGATGATTTTGAAGAAGAGTGGAGTGAGTCTAAACTACGAATGCAAAACGCCCAAATGCGGTAAGAAGTTGAAAGCCAAAATAGAAAGATGACGCCAGTTAGCTCAAGAATGAGATAACTCATACAGGATACGTGAAATGCCATCATCAATCTGGCATTCCCAAACGACGATCGTATGCCATCCGATAGATTCCAACTCTTCGATTTTCCTTCTATCTCTCTCTCGGTTCACCTCTATCTTCGGAAGCCAATATTTCTGATTCGAAGACGGAGGACGAGATTTCTTGCAACCGGGACTATACCAGAAGCAACCATGAACAAATACAGCTATCCTTTTCGATGGTAAAACTATGTCAGGTGTACCGGGGAGGCCTTTCCTATGCAAGCGGAAACGCTTACCAGCTTTATGAAAGGCGCGGCGTACCTTCAGTTCTACACTCGTGTTTCAGTGCGGAACCACTGCCCTTTTGCGACTTCTCGTCGTTGAACTTATGGTATCTGCCATAGGCGAACATCATACTACAAAAGACTTACATCTTGTGTTAATATGTGATGGAACGGGGGATAATTGGGTGAAAATTTCTGCTATTGACCTTTTTTGTGGAATTGGCGGACTTACTCGCGGTCTGATCAATGCTGGGATACCTGTAATCGCCGGATATGATATTGATGAATCATGCCGCTATGCATATGAGATAAACAATAACAGTTCGTTTTTCTGCCGCGATATCACGAAATTGACAGGAGAAGAAATCAATAAGAATTATCCTGAAGATCATCTTAAAATATTAGTCGGATGTGCGCCATGTCAACCTTTTTCAACTCACACTCAAAAGGATAAACAGCGAAAAAATAAGGAAGATTGGAAATTATTATATTCGTTTTCTCGCTTAATAGAAGAGGTTCAACCTACAATTGTCTCCATGGAAAATGTAATAGCAATATCACATTCTCAGGTTTTTAAAGATTTTCTGGCTAAGCTAAATTCGTTGCATTTCCATGTTTCATGGGTGAAGGTGAATTGTCCTGATTATGGAGTACCTCAAACTAGAAAGAGGCTGGTTCTATTGGCGTCGAAATTGGGTGAAATTAAAATTATTCCCCCCACTCACTCAAAACGGGAATATTTATCGGTAAAAAAAACAATTGGATATCTTGAGCCAATAGCAGCCGGAGAAATATCAAAAAACGATTCTTTGCACAGAGCTCTCAACTTAAGCGAAATTAATATGAAACGGATACGCCAATCGAAACCAGGAAGAACCTGGAGAGACTGGGATGAGGACCTTAAAGTGCCTTGCCATAAGAGGGAAACGGGCAAGAGTTATTCAGGAGTCTATGGGAGGATCATTGCAGATTCTGTCGGTCCGACTATCACCACGCAGTTTTTCACATACGGAACCGGGCGATTCGGTCATCCAGATCAAGATAGGGCTCTTTCGTTAAGGGAAGGAGCATTACTTCAGACTTTCCCTCCACAATATATTTTTATTGACCCCAAGTTAGAGTTTTCCATGAAACGGATTGGAACCCACATAGGTAATGCTGTACCAGTAAGATTAGGATATGTAATTGGAAAATCTATAATGGAACATATAATGGAACATATGAAGGAAGTGTGAAGAGATGGAAAATAATAGTCAATTTACGTTCGAGATCTCTTTGAGCATTCTTAATCATTTAGGAAGGAATCTATACAGGAGTTTTGTTACTGTCTTAGGAGAGGCTATTTCTAATTCTTGGGATGCCGACGCTGAAAACGTGTATATCTATATTGACAGGGAAAATAACAGTTTCATCATAAAAGACGATGGCATTGGCATGACCGAAGATGATTTTCAAAATAAGTTCTTGAAAATAGGATATTCAAAAAGAAAAGATGGTAAAACAAAATCTCCTCTTAAAAAAAGGCCTTATATAGGTAGAAAAGGTATTGGTAAGTTAGCCTTATTATCTTGCGCAGATAAAATCACGGTAATGTCCAAAACAACTGGCAGTGAATATATAGGAGGGGTTATTGATAACACAGGTCTTGATAATGCGATAAAGAATGACATGATCCCAGAACAGTATAAATTGGGCAAAGTAAATCCGGTGGTATTTACCGATTACACAGATAACCATAAACAAGGCACACTCATTTTGTTCGAACATTTAAAAGAAGGAATAAACAAAAGCTCAGATTATTTGAAAACTTTGCTTGCTCTCTACTTTCGATTTTCTCTCCTAGACAGCACATTTAACATATATCTTGACGATGAAAAAATTACCACTACTCATTTAAAAAAACTTGGTAAGAATACACAGTTCTTATGGAAAATTAACAAATGTAATGACCCATACCTAAAAGAACAGTTAAGTGACCTGAAAAAGAAGAAAACTATAGCCGTAACGGAAAACTTCCATGGTTTTATAGCCTCCGTAAAAAAACCGAGTAATCTTAAAGTAATAGGTACCGAAGAAAGGGCAACTATCGACCTTTTCGCAAATGGAAGGTTACGTGAAAAGGATATTTTAAAATATATACCGTCTGCTAGAATAGTTGAAAATTATTTGTATGGACAGATTCACTTCAATGGACTGGACGATAAAACCGACAGGTTTTCAAGTAGCCGGGAAGGGATAGTCGCTGACGATCCCAAATTTATAGCATTTCTTCAAATCTTGAAAGACAACGTTTTAAGTGAGATTATCGAGGACTGGGATAAATGGAGATTAGAATTTAGAGAGTCTGGTGATCCTGACAATGATCGAATAACCCAGAGGGACAGAAAATCCGAGGAACTATATAATGTCGTTTCCAGTGAATATGAGCCCCCCGAAGATTCGAAAAATAAAGAGAAGGTGGATAATTGGATGTATCAATTGGCAAGTGATGCAAAATATAATTTCGGATCATATGCTGAATGCTTCATTTCGGAAAATCTAGTAAGAAAATATATCGAAGATAAAAAGATATTACTATCACCTCAAGCAGAGACCGAAATGAAGAAAATGAGAATCAGAGAAATTGAAAACAAGCAGGCAGGGAACTGCAACATAGATATAAGACAAAAAGACAGCGACACAAGTTATCTTGATATGGCATATCTCGCAAATTTAGTGGACAAGCAACAAAATCAAAATTGCCTACCCGCTGATGCTAAAGAATATAAACCTGTTAGGGATGCCCTAATGCACACAGCTCTCTTAACAAATGATGCTAAAATTAAGTTGACATCGGTTTATAACAATATAAAAGGAAGAGTTAAAATTATATTATATCTGTGATGGGCTGTCTATTGATTTTGCGTCGTTTCAATTCTATTCGGTATCTCAAAATAAGTATTATTTGAGATTATCCATCGCTCAAGATTATTCATAATATAAGAAAATATTTCTGGTTTTTCCAAAACACATTGCCAGACAACAGCCACACGCCATCCCAACTGTATCAATTCTGATATTTTTCGGGCATCACGTTCTAGATTGGCTTTACGCTTATCCATCCAGAAGGAAGACCTCGTTGTCGGCAGACGGCTTTTTCGACACCCTTGATGGCCATGCCAAAAACACCCATGTACGAAAATGACTGCTTTATATTTTTGAAGCACTATATCAGGACTACCCGGCAAGTCTTTGATGTGAACCCTATATCGGATGCCATGAAACCAAAGATATTTACGCACACGTAGTTCAGGACGTGTATTCTTGCTCCGAACTGATGACATTATCTCACTTCGTTTTTCGGGACTAATCGTGTCCATATGTTTCTAATTATATTATGGAAGTTCATTTTATCTCAAGAAATTAGAAAAGTTAAAAATTACGTAACTCAGAATCACCGAATGTTTCACAACTTTTTGAATATTTTAGTTTGACAACATAAACATCAACCATTTATTTTTAAAGGCATTAGCGCCTGTTTTTGCCCCTTACAATGGCTTGTCCACGATTAACCACGGGTGTATAATTGTCCTAAATAAAAAGCTGCTGCTAAAAGCCTCTCACACCACAATGAGAGAAATAGATACCGACAAAGGCCTTCCTTATAAGGAACGTCGTCAATGGAGCCCTGGTCAATCATCATGGGTTAATTTTTCCAAAGAGCTAAAACCGTAGAGCAGGAGTAATACTATATGCAAGCGAAAGAGACAAAACTCCAGGACATCATTGAAGGCACGAAACAATATGTCATACCACTTTTCCAGCGCTCATATAGCTGGACCGACAAAGAGTGGGATATCTTATGGAAGGACTTAGTTGAAATTTGCGAGGCCGAAAATCCAAGGACGCATTTTATTGGGTCAATGGTGAATATGCCCACCGTTTCGGTTCCAGAAGGCGTTGCGAAATATTTGCTCATAGACGGCCAACAAAGATTGACTACAGTTTTTATAATACTAATTCTATTGCGTAACCAAGCGAGACAAAACCAAAAACACGAATTCGCAGATGAAATTAATAATACTCTGCTCGTAAATCCATATAAAAAAGATAATGACTATTACAAGATTATGCCAACACAGATTGATCGAGAAGTATACTGCAATTTTATTAACGGAAAACCGAATGCCGATGGAAGTCAACTGACAAAAGCCTACGGTTTCTTCGATAAAAAATTGAAACAGATTAGCTTCGATCACGAAAAGATAAAGAAGGTCATCACCAGCTATTTCTCTGTTGTCAGCATCGTTCTGGATTCGGATGATAATCCGTATTTAGTTTTTGAGAGCCTAAATGCTAAAGGAAGACCATTAACTCAATCAGACTTAATTCGTAATTACTTTTTCATGCGTATTCACATAGACAAGCAACAGGAAGTCTATAAACAATATTGGCTGCCAATGCAGCTTGCCTTGGGGGATACATTAACCGAATACATTAGGCATTTTTTGATGAGAAGCGGCAAAGTTATCAATCAGGCTGATGTCTACTATGCTCTCAAAGAAGTGGTGTCAGCAAGCAATGCCATAGATTATATGAAGGATTTAGCTAAATTTTCTCAATATTACCAACGCCTGATATATCCAGAATTTGAACAGGATAAAGAGATCCAGAAATATTTTCGCAGACTAAATAGGATTGAAGTAACAACGGCTTACCCAATGCTGTTGAATATATATGGCGATTATGCGGATAACAAAATAAGTGAAGCTGACTTTGTTAATATTCTTAAGACCCTTGAGAACTACTTAATTCGTAG
>Ga0182027_10013386_pt1 | contig 11433 bp, 8 predicted proteins | sample 712E1DmetaG_FD_121300 | JGI IMG/M metagenome (GOLD analysis project Ga0182027, IMG submission 121300) | Permafrost microbial communities from Stordalen Mire, Sweden - 712E1D metaG (Illumina Assembly) | ecosystem: Environmental > Terrestrial > Soil > Wetlands > Permafrost | place: Sweden...
CAGCGTCGCCCATCCGAACTTGTCATGCGCGTAGGAGCTCTCGCTATAGATCTCACGCGGCGGTGAATCGCCCTCCTTCGCGAGGTCCAGCAGGCTGTGGCCGCAGAAGGTTGCTGGCGGCTGAAAACCCAGGAAGCGCAGCACCGTTGGCGCAACGTCAATCAGCCCCGCGGGAGCTTCCACCCGCGCCAGGTGGTCGGAAGGCGAAGCTCGAAAATCGAAACTCGAAATTCGCGCCGATCTTCCATCTTCCGTTTTCGAATTTCGGATTTCGGTTGTCTGTGGCCAGTGGATGATGAGCGGCACGTGCAGCGTGCTTCGGTATATGAAGTATCCATGCGTGTTCTCGCCGTGGTCTCCCAGGCTTTCGCCGTGATCCGAGAACAGCACGATGAGTGCCCGCCGGTCGAGTCCCGAACGCTTTAGGAATTCAAGGAAGCGGCCAAGTGAGTCATCCACGTAAGCCAATTCCTGATCGTACTCACTATGGGGAGCGCGGGCACGGTATGCAACGGGCGCGTCGTAAGGCAAGTGAAGGTCAAACAGGTGTATGAACAGCAGAAAGGGATGGCCGGAGTTCTTCACGAGCCAATGTTCCGCACCGTCCAACACTATGGAGGCAGGGCGCTTCAGATCGAGCGCGCCCCTTATCGTGCGCGTATCAAAAGGGCTGTCATAGGTTTGGAAACCCTGTGCCAAACCGTATCGGCGCTCAAGAGAATATCCCCCGATGAAGGCAGCCGTATCGTAATTATGCCCAGCGAGGACCGTCGCGAGAGTCACCGCTCCCGGTGGCAGGACCTGGGCATTCTCCCTGATGCCGTTGGCAAAAGGATAGGTGGAGGTAAAGAGCGAAACGTGCGAGGGCAGGGTGATGGGCGCCTGACTGCTGATCTCCGCGAAGACGGTACCGCCCCGTGCCAATGAATCGACGTGCGGCGTTTGGAGGCGCGTGTAGCCGTAACAACTCAGATGGTCGGCGCGAAGCGTGTCGATTGAAATGAGGATGACCGGCGGAGGCCCGTCCGTCCCCGCCGGCAGTGGCCGCGGCCCCGCATGGGTCGCAAGCGATACCATTGCCAGCAAGACGGGCAGCCATAGTATTCGCGGGAATGCAGATCGGCGCGACAGGAACATATCCGAATAATACCCGACCCTCACCCCTGACGGAAAGTTGTGCGGCGGCCTCTATCGATGCGCGGCGAGCAGGGCGTCAGCCACGCGCACGGCAGGAAGGATGGCGGCAGGATCGTGAACGCGCACGATGTGGGCGCCACCCAGGATGGCAGCCACCACAGCGGCAGCGTCACCCGGCGCGAGGATGGACGGGCTCTGTTGGCGCTTATCGCGGTCGCGCGCAGGTCCGTGACCATGCGCCCCCGCGATGGGCCAGTAACGCCCACCAGAGGAATGCGGTTTTGAAGGATCGAGCCCTTCGCCGGCAACGATCGATTGCACAAAGGATTTGCGCGAAGCCCCAATTAAAAGGGGAAGGCGGAAGCGCTGAAGCCTTTCGAGGCCAGCCAGGATCTCATAGTTCTGCCGGCGCGATTTGGCGAAACCCAGACCCGGATCCAGGATAAGCTGCGCGCGATTCATCCCGGCAGCAACGGCGCGGCGAATCGACGTATCCAAACCCTCAACGACCGAGCGCCAAACGTCCCGTATGAATGGAATGCGCTGCATCGTCTCCGGCCGGCCGCGTGAGTGCATCAGGATAAGCGGAGCACCGTGCCGTCGCGCCACTTCCGCAAGACGCGGTTCAAAACGCAGGCCGCTGACGTCATTCAGAATATCCGCGCCGGCGTCGAGGGCTTTCTCAGCGACTGCTGCTTTTGTGGTGTCAACGGAGATCGGGACGTCACGCAGTTTCCGCCGCAGACTTCGGATAACCGGCAGCACACGCCGAAGCTCTTCCTCGGCGGGAACAGATTGCGATCCCGGCCGTGTGGACTCGCCACCCACATCGATCCAGTCCGCGCCCTCGCGTGCCAATTCCAAGCCGCGCTGAACTGCACGATCCGTGTCAAAGTAGCGCCCACCATCGGAGAACGAGTCCGGGGTAACATTGAGCACACCCATGATGAGGGTGCGAACACCCATCATGACCTTGCGGCTGCTGATCTTGATTTCGAATTCCGGGCGAAGCTTCGTATTCACGGTAATAGAATACCGTCGCTCATCCCTGCGCGGTTGTCAAATACCTGCGGATCCGGGTGCTGCCCTAATTTGGACGCGGCGCTTCCAGCCGTCTGCATGTTCCGTTTACCGCCCGAAAATGCCCACGTACGCCAGCGCCCCACTGGTGCTGGCGACGCGCGACATTCCCATATTCATACTGCCCGGCGCCTGCGTTTACGCCGGCTGGATGCGCTCACGAGGCGGCATCCCGGATGGTGCCGAGGGCTGCGGCTTGAGCACCTGCACGGTCTCCGGTTGTGGAGGCAGAGGCTTGGTGCGGACGAACTCCGGGAGGGGCTTGTCTTCGATCAAAAGCCTCACTTCGCCAGCGTCCAGGACTTCGCGCTCCAACAGAGCTTCCGCGATGCGGATCAGGCATTCGCGGTGGGTCGTCAGAATATTCTTCGCCCGCTCATAGCCCGCGGTGACAAAGATTTTTACTTCCTGGTCGATTTTGATCGCCGTGTCTTCACTAAAATCGCGTTGTGTGGCGATGTCGCGTCCCAGGAAAATTTCCTGCTGGTGCTTGCCGAAAGCCATCGGTCCAAGGTTTGACATGCCATATTCACAAACCATATCGCGGGCGATTGCGGTGGCGCGCTCGATATCGTTGCCGGCGCCGGTGGTCATATGGTGCAAAAAGAGTTCCTCGGCCACGCGCCCGCCCATCAGCACGGCAAGGCTGGTTTCCAGGAACTCACGCGTGTACGTGTGCTTGTCGTCCAGCGGGAGCTGTTGCGTCAGGCCCAGGGCCCAACCGCGCGGAATGATGGTGACCTTGTGCAAAGGGTCAGCCTCAGGAATATTAGAGGCCACCAGCGCATGTCCGGCCTCGTGGTAAGCCGTGTTTTTCTTCTCGCTGTCGGAGAGGATCATCGACTTGCGTTCCGGTCCCATCAGCACTTTGTCTTTGGAAGTTTCAAAGTCCATCATGGTGACGGTCTTGCGGTTCTGCCGGGCGGCCAGCAGAGCGCCCTCGTTGACCAGGTTCGCCAGGTCGGCGCCGGAAAAGCCGGGCGTGCCGCGTGCCAGGATGGGGAGATCAACGTCTTCGGCCAGAGGAATCTTCTTGGTATGGACTTTCAGGATAGCTTCGCGCCCGCCAACATCAGGCCGCGGCACAACCACGCGCCGGTCAAAGCGGCCGGGACGCAGCAAAGCCGGGTCGAGAACATCGGGCCGGTTGGTGGCGGCAATCAGGATGACGCCTTCATTGGATTCGAAGCCGTCCATTTCCACCAGCAATTGGTTCAAGGTCTGCTCGCGCTCGTCGTGGCCACCGCCCAAACCGGCGCCGCGATGACGTCCGACAGCGTCAATTTCATCGATAAACACGATGCAGGGAGCGTTCTTCTTGCCCTGCTCAAACAAATCGCGCACGCGAGAGGCGCCCACGCCCACAAACATTTCCACAAAGTCGGAGCCGGAGATGGAGAAGAACGGCACATTGGCTTCCCCGGCGATGGCCCGTGCCAGCATGGTCTTGCCGGTTCCCGGCGGCCCTACCAGCAACACGCCTTTGGGAATACGTCCACCCAGCTTTTGGAATTTCTGCGGCTCGCGGAGGAACTCAATAATTTCGCCCAGTTCTTCCTTGGCCTCCTCCACGCCCGCCACGTCCTTGAACGTCACCTTCTTCTGCTGGCTGGAAAGCAGGCGCGCCCGGCTTTTGCCAAAGGATAAGGCTTTGTTGCCCCCGGATTGCATCTGCCGCATGATGAAAATCCACAACCCCAAAATCAGGATCATGGGCAAACCGTTGGCAAGCCAGGTCATCCAGGATGACCCGGAATTGTCCTTGATGGTGACATTGACGCCCTTGTCTTGCAGGGACTTGTAAATGTCGGGGAAGTTCACGGGGATCGTGGTCCGGAAGTGTGAGTTATCTTTCTTGAACGTACCGGTGACGTCCGGTCCCACCACGGTCACATCACGGATATTGTCCTTATTGACTTCCGTGGTGAACTCAGTAAAGGTCAGGTCCCGAACGTGTTCTCCGGTACTTGACTTCACAACTGCCCAAATCAGCAGCGCGGTGACTGCCATCACGACCCAGAAGATTATGTTTTTTACTGCCGAGTTCACGGACCGACCTCCTCGAGCCCCGAATCGCCTGTCCCCAGGCTTGGAATCCCACTTAATTTAGATGCAAATCAGCGCCGCACGGCTCATACCTTCTTTGTTTTTAGGCCATCCTCGCAAGATACGGCAAATTGCGATATTGCTCCTGATAACCAAGCCCATACCCTACCAGGAATCGGCCGGAAAGTTGAAAACCTGAATAATCCACCGGAACATCGATTCTTCGCTCATCCGACTTGTCGAGCAAGGTTGCCGTGCGCAACGAGGCTGGCTGCTGCGCCAACAATGTCTGACAAAGGTGGTCCAACGTTATTCCCGATTGCAGAACGCCTTCCACCAGTAACAGGTCTTTTCCCGCCGCCTTAACGGGGGGAATGTACATAATCTCGCGCATGGCCACGAGGCCGGAATCGCTATCGCGCACCTGGGAGCGCACAAAAGAACAGACCACCGGAATCGTGAGCGCGCGTACCAAGTCAGCCATGAAAACAAAGCAGTTTTCCAAAATCCCCACCACGTGAAGGGTCTTCCCGGCATAATCTTTATTGATCTGCCTGGCCAACTCGCGCACCCGCTTGTGGATGTCTTTTTCGCTGACAACGACCTTGAGGCGCGCACCGGAACTCGCGGCGGCACGAATCTTGGAAGGAGCCTTCCTGGGTTTCGCTGCAGCGCGTTTTTTCATATTGGCTTTTCCCGGGCGACCGGCGATGGCCGCGTAGGTTCCTCCTCCAATATCAAGACCTCTTGAGTCTGGTCGGTTGCAGCAACGCCCTTGGCCGGCGGGAATCCGCGGACCCACACGATCTGGCCCGCGCAAAGCAATACAGGCCAACCCTTGCGCCGAGCCTCAGGGATCTTCCGTTCGCGAAAAAGCTCCTTCAGTTTGCGAACCCCTCGGCTTCCAGTAGGGGAAAAACTATCTCCGGCCCGCCAGTTGCGTAAAATCAACTCTCCGCACAACTTCTGCAGGTCAAGGCCCAAGAACTTGCTATTATTATACCCCCTGCCGGGGTCGCCACGGTTAAGTATTTTGGGCCGGAAAGTACAGCCCAACTCGGAGACCACCAATTCAGCCGGAGGCGCGAAAGAATATGAAAAGTCCCCTCCCCCCGGTTCACTGGCAGCAGGACCCACCACCAGCCACGAAAACTCTTTGCGGGCCACCGTGCCGCCGGGGAGGGTTTGGATTTTTCCGCTCTGGGCCTCGGCGGCGAACCGGAGCAGCGATTCGATGTGCGCGTGCGTCAACCCGTGCAATGAGCCCCGCACAATTTGCAGCATCTGCCGCAAAACGCGCCGCGCCAGTGCAGGGGGAAATTCCATCAGGGCGCGAACCGGAATACGCTCTTCCTTTCCCTCATGAATTCGCCAAGGATGTGCGCGGTCCCGGGCCAGGCGCTCCAAACAAGCTTCGTCGTCGCGGGAGCGGTCCGCGAGTTGATTGAGGAGGGAGAAGATTTCCGGGTTGTACTCTTTCACCAGCAGAGGCAGCAATTCCATGCGCACTTTGTTCCGCTGAAGGCGGACGTCCAGATTGGAGGAGTCAATCCGGTGGGGAAGTTCCCGCGCGGTGATTTCCTGCATCACTTCGGCGCGCGTCAGGCCCAGAAAAGGGCGAACAACTTTGCCTTCAAGTACCGGGTAAATGCCCCCCATGCCCCGCGTTCCCGTACCTCTCAGCAACCGCATCAGCACGGTTTCCGCCTGATCATTGGCCGTGTGGGCTGTGGCAACCAGATCCAGCCGGCCCTGGTCAACCAGCGAGAAGAAGTACCTGTAGCGTAACTCACGCGCTACCGCTTCCATATTTCCGCGTCGCTGGCGGGTCACGCGCCCCACATCCGCCTCGCTGCGCAAGTAATCGATTTGCATGCCTTCCGCCAGACTGCGCACCAGGGCTTCATCACCATCGGATTCGGCGCCACGCAAGCGGTGATTGAAGTGTACCGCGGCAAGGGTAAGCCCGCCGTCGCGCGCCAGTATTTTCATGAATTGGAGAAGCAAAACGGAGTCCGGCCCTCCTGAAACCGCTACACCGATCCGCTGGCCGGCGTGAAAGTATTGCTTGCGCCGCATTTCCAGCGACCAGCGAGCGTATAAGTCAGGCCGATGATACATGTGTCCAGTCCGCCCAGAACAATTGTAACACTCAGAATGGCCGGCGATGGAGGCGCCTGTGACGAGCGCTCACCGTGCGGTGAGCAAGTCGGCCAGCGCCGGTAATGGGGTTGAATTTCACCGGTCGCCCGCAGATGCTGCGGATTTCATTGTGAAACGGCGTCCATCGCCATGCCGCGGTAAAACCGTGCCAGCGCCGCAATGTTGTAGTTATTTGCGGAGCGCTTGTCATTTCCCTTGAAAGCGTCGACGGGCTTCTGGAGATATTCGCTAATTGACAGAGGCAATGAGTTGTCCCCAGGTTCGGCAAAACCGTACAAATCCAATTCACGATTCAGCGGGTTGGACAGAAAACTCTTGGCATCATGCTTTTCCCATCCCACAACGTTCTGAATCATGCGGGTTTTGCCCCCTGCCATGTGCCGTCCCATTTCAAACTGCTTGGCATCAGGCGATTCACTCATCAGCCAATCCACTTCCGTCAGCATGGGTGAGCCCTGAATGGAAGGCTTGGTGAAATCGTTGACGCAAAGCCAGAGAACGCATTTCGGGTTGGCCGTATCGCGAGCTTCCTTGATGCGCGCCCAGCAACGATCGATCGCCTTGCGGTCGTACTCCAATTTATCTTCCGGAGCCGGCTTCCCGCTTGCCGGAAAAGGCTTGCCAGTCAATTGCGTAAACAACTTCTGCTCCGCCGGTAACCACCCCTTTTCGCGCAAGAAATTTGCGGGATTCCAAACCCAGTCGATCATGGTGCCGTCCATGCCGGTTTTCCTGATGGCGTCGATTATGGACGCCGCGAGGTAATCGAGATACTCGTCGGTAAAAGGAATATGCATGGTGTTATGCGAGTCGTAACTCAGGTCGGGATGGTCAACGATCCATTTGGAGTTGGCGGCGGCACAGAAATAGGCCATTCCCAGCATTCCCTTTTTGTGGGCAAGGTTCACGACATCGGCAAGGAAATTGTGCTTCAGCCCAGGCTGCGGTTCTACCGTGCCACCTTTGTACCAGGCATAGCCATTGCACGATACCGCAAACGTCTGAATCACATTCGCGCCCAGCCCCTCATACCAGGCCACATGCTCTGCCGGTGAAGCATCCGCCCAGTGTCCCGGCGGGGCAAACTTACCACCCTGCCAATTGAAATCAATACAAAACGATTTGATCTGCTTGGGAATCCCGGGACGCTGTACGGCTGCGGGCGACACGCTCGCTGCTCCCACCATTCCAGCAGCGCCAGCCACGGTTACGGCACGTTCTAGAAACCTTCTTCGGGTTAAGATCACAATTCCTCCGGTAAACTCACTTTTGGGCTGGCGGTTGCTGGCCCGAATTTTGACTTTAGTCTGCAAATTTCATATCGCGATGGCTTTGAACGACGGCGCAACGTCTAGAATCTGGTCCCATAGTTCCCGAGCCCGGCTCTGATTGCTTGACTCGAGGATTCCTCAACCCACTTATTTTTCAATAACATTCTGGCATCCAAGGAATAAGCCCCTTATTTATCATCAACATTCTGGCATAAGGACGAATTTGATTAATATCAAATCTTTATCTCATTTATTATCAATCACATTCTGGGAGAAGCCTGCAATTTTAATATCCCGTTTTTCCGCGCGCTTTATTACTAGGCTACTTAATGCGTTTTTGTTTTCAATAACTTGACGATGGGTTCCACCCCTCACAAATCTCGCATTCCCCTGCCAACCCCTTTTTTATCAATGACATTCTGGCCTTGTGGAGTCTGGGGCTGATTCCTCGGGCGCAGGTTTGCGTTTCGCCAGACTTGGCAAAGGAGGGGGCTTTCCATATTCAGCATGAGTATCGAGTTGCGGTACTGGCAGTCAAAGCGGGGGAAGGTCATGATGGGAGATCACCGGAAATTAGGCGCGCCGGACCTTCAGCGCAACACTAGGCTATACGGTTTGGCTCATTTTGTCAAGAGACAAACTGTCGCAGAAGCTTGGGAAGCGGCGACGGCTCTCGTCCGGCTTCAGGCCGGAGTTCGGGAACAAGAAGGTCATAAGGGGTGTCGAATGAATGTATGCGCGGCTATCATCGCAATCCTTGGTTTCTTACGATAATCAGCATCCTTTTGATGCCTTTCCTCGCGGTCCATGTTCAGGAAATGATCTTTCGTCATCGGGCAGAGCAACTGCTGACCGACATTCGCGTTCTCATGTCCGGGGCGGCATTTTCCGGTATGTGGTTTTCTGTCCATGATGACTGGCAAGGTTTGACGCTCCATCCGAACTACGTCATCGTTGGGGTATACCCCAACACCTGGTACCCGCCGTGGGCAACAAGTACCTACGTGGCGTTCGGCCCACACGCCGCCGCTGCCGACATTGCGCGCCTGGCAAGCTTTGATCTCTCCTGCCTGACGCGTTTGGCGCCGTGCCGCGAGCGGAGTGAGCTCATGCCTGAGGCCGCGGCCCCGCACGCGAAGGAAGAATTCCAGCTTGCAAAGGCACGGAAAGACCACGTATGCGGCCCGGAAATCATCGGATTAATGGCGCGCGATGCTTTATACGCAGGCCTGGTCGCGGTGACGGCAATTCACAGCTCCGCCCCCGCCGCGTGCCCGGCGGAACAGTTGTGGTCTGGCATCATCACGGTGGGTTGAGCGCCGGAGCGCCCCCTCCGCCGCAGGCCTGCCGATGCCCGGGAGGGCGATACGACGAGGGTCACAGCCAAAACCCCATTCCTCTTAAACCAGCATGTGGGCGGCCTCTTCCTCCTTGGGCATTTCCGGCGACAAGTAAGGCAACCACGGTTCTTCGTAGACCACCTGGTAGCCGCAAACACGGGATTCCATATCGTGGTAGTAATGAACGTGCAGAATACTGGACGGCTTGGTCTCCTCCGCCCAATTGTTGAATGCTGCTTCCAGTACCAGCCGATTGGATACGTCCGGAATTACGATCGTTGTGGCCTTAAACGATTTATCCTGCATTGAAGTTGCTCCCTCCAGAAGGTTTCCGCAGCGCGCCCCCGGAGGATACTCTGCCCCCTCCCCCTTTTGGCCAGCGCTCGCAGGCACTGTTCCGCTGCAACTTATGTATCGGCAGTGGGAAGGAGAACTTGAGTTATATGTTTCTCATCTCGGGGGGGGAACTATACAGCGCGACATAAATTGTAGCGTCGATCTCCGATCGACGACGGCGGTCGGAGACCGCCGCTACAACCCGATTCGCAAACATTTATGTCGCTCTGTATGGTCAGGGTGGAAACACAAATGGGCGTTCGCGGAGAAGCTCACCGCGATGCTGGTCTTTCCACGCTAGGAACTTCATCTGTTGCCGTTAACGCGCCCCACATCAGGCGGCGCATTCATGCACAGCTTCATACAGCGCCAGGATATTTGCCGTGGGTGTGTTGGGCTGAAGGTTATGACAGGGGGCCACCACATATCCTTTGCCATTGCGGAAGATGCGGATATTGTCAGCCACTTCCCGCTTTACGTCGCCGGGGGTGCCGAAAGGCAGGGTCTGCTGATTGTCCACGCCGCCGTGAAACACCAACTGCTTGCCAAAGTCGCGCGCCAACTCCTCCCGCCCCATGCCTTTGCAGCGCCACTGAATGGGATTGAGCACGTCGATGCCGATCTCGATCAACTCCGGCAGCAGCGGCCGAATGGCGCCGTCGTCATGGTGCATCACCTTGACGCCGAAGGAGTGAGCCAAGTCGATCATCTTCCGCATCCAGGGCTTCAGGAAGTGGCGGAACGTGGCAGGGCTCATCAGCAGATTGTCCTGCGTGCCCAGGTCTTCAGCGACGTAGATGAAATCGATCAGGCCTTTGCACGATTCCAAGGTGCGCCGAATGACGACCTCGTGGAAGTTATAGATTCGTTCCAGCCCCGCCTCGGCCACCGCAGGATTCATGGCAAGGTCGGTCAGTGCCTGTTCCATTCCCCGCAGGCGGCAATAGAGGTAGAAAGGCTCATAGCACCCACCCAGGATAGGGTAGTCATGCCATGCTTCGCACTTGGGGCGCATGCCGTCCGTGTCAAACAGCGCGGGATCCGGCCAGTCGAAGCGTTCGACGTCCGCCGCCGTTTCCGCTTTCGCCATGGGATTGGACACGGCCTCTTCGTAAGTACCCAATCCCTCGCCGTAGGAAATATTGGTGACATCGACGTGCCAGATACTCCAAAGCGATTGGATGTGCCACGTGTCTTCCGTGGCCAGGCGGTGCTTGGGACCGAGAAGCACCAACTTGTCGATTCCCAGCCGCTCCCAGAGCGCGCGTTCGGTAGCGCATCCCAAATCTTTGCGCAGCCGGTCGGTGACTTCTGCCGTCCCCCAGTAGTCGCACAGAGTCTGCGGTTCTCCAGATAACATCGCCAGCCATCGGTCTCGAGGTGTTGACATTGCAATCTCCCTATCAGTTCTTCAGTGTACGGGGAAAGGCGTGACAAGCCATTAATAGTGCTTAATACCCCTTTGTAGCCATTAGCACTATTAAGACATCACGTCTTTTTGTCAGTGCATTAGCACTACGGTCGCGCAATGATACCACGACCGAGTCCGGCTGAGATTTTTAGCACGTTGAAGGCCAGACTGGCGTCGCCCGTCCGACTATCAGACAATATGTCATCACACGGAGAACTGCGTCCCTAGCAAGTCAAAAGGCGAACGGCAAAAGTGAAAAGCCCCGAGCCAGAATGCCTCGTTTCTTGCGATCTAGCCGCCAATTAATGGGCCCCACTCTTTCCCCGCTCCAACGGCAAAGAAAGCCCGAATGAATCGACAGGCGTCATTAGGCTGAACGGTCGCGGGCGCGCGTTCGGCCTTGGACCAGCGCCGTTGGTTTCTACACGTTTGTTGTAGCTCTGCCAGGATGCGCCACCCTTTTTCCAAGCACCAACCGCAAAAAAGGCCTAAACTCTTACCGGAATCTTCAAGTCAATGGGGGAACGATGGAGTCAAACGGTTCAAATCGATCGCTGTGCGCCGGGACGCGCCTTGGGGTGCTGACGGCGGCGTTCATCTTGCTGCTGTTGCCGGTGCGAGCGTGGCCGTGGGGATGTGAGGGTCACCA
>Ga0182027_10013388_pt1 | contig 11432 bp, 8 predicted proteins | sample 712E1DmetaG_FD_121300 | JGI IMG/M metagenome (GOLD analysis project Ga0182027, IMG submission 121300) | Permafrost microbial communities from Stordalen Mire, Sweden - 712E1D metaG (Illumina Assembly) | ecosystem: Environmental > Terrestrial > Soil > Wetlands > Permafrost | place: Sweden...
ACATGCTCAAGATTCAAACCGATATCATGAGTTTGGAAGATGCGTGGCTGGCCAAGCAACTCCTGGCGGCAGCCGGAAAGCAACCGCCTGCAAGCCCCGACGCCCAATTTGCGCTCGGTGCTTTGAAGGACTGGGACGGCGTAGCGCGCGCAGATTCCGCCGCGACGCTTGTTCTGGAGGTCACTCGCCGCGCTTTGCTCACCCGCATTCTGAAGTCAAAACTGGGTGACGACTACTCCCTGTACCACTGGCCCATGAGCACCATTTTCCTTCAGAATGTCCTGGAGCAAAACCTTACGCGCTGGCTTCCTCCGGGCGATTCAGACTTCTACGTGACCCTTATGAAAAGCCTGGATGAAGGGACCCGGCAGATCCCCTCCCTGGTTCACAGTCAGGACCACGCAGCCTGGAAATGGGGTGAAACCATTCCCCTGACCTTTCACCATCCCCTGAGTGCCGGGTTGCCTCTCCTGGGGCGACTATTGGACGTCGGGCCGTTCCCGCAAGCGGGGACTGCCACTACCGTGAAGGCGACTTCCCCTGCCTCGGGGCCTTCCATGCGCATGGTGGTGGACTTTTCTGACTTGGACCAGTCAATGCAAAACATCACTTTGGGAGAATCCGGCCAAGTCTTTAGCCCCTTTTACCGTGACCAGTTTCCGGCCTGGTACAATGGGCAGAGCTTCCCCATGTTGTTCAGCGATGCGGCCGTCGAAAAGAACACAGCCCACAAGCTGGTGTTGGAACCCGCTCGATGAAGGGATTGTTTATACCGGTTCGCCGCGCACGCCGCATTGCACCTGGCGTTTCAGGGATTCAAATAAACCAAAGGGATCACACCGAGATGAAATTATTGTTGCCGCACTTTGCCTCGAAGGGCCAATCGAAACCTTGCTGGTTAAGTGCGCCGAAGCACCCTTCACGCATTTGCGGATTCCTTCTAGTCCTCTTCTTATCGTGGGGGCACCCCGGCGGGTTGAGGGCCGCTGAAGGGATTACGCCCCAGCAACTCGACCTTGCCTACACGGCTCGAATAGATCGTCCGACCACTCATCTGGCTGAAATCGGAATCGTTGCCCATCAGGTGGAAACATCCAGCCTAAAATTTGTCATGCCGGCCTGGGGACCGGGGCGCTATGCGATCTACGATTTTGCCAAGAACGTGCAGGAGTTTTCTGCCGTGGGCGCCGACGGTCGCCCCTTGCCGTGGATCAAGCTGGACAAGCAGACGTGGCGCGTGGATTCCAGCCGCGCCGGCGGGACTGTCGAAGTCCACTATCAGGTCTTTGCGAATGACCTTACCGGGTCGTTCTCCCAGGTTGACAGCGTCCACGCCAATTTGGACGGCCCCTCGATTTTCATGTATGTTGATGGGCACAAACCCGACCCTATCACCCTGAGAATCGAAGCTCCTGCTCAATGGAAGGTCATCAGCGGATTTTCAACTTCCACAACGGTGCGAGTGTTTCATGCATCCAATTATGATCGGCTGGTGGATACGCCGCTGGAAATCTCCGGTGATTGCTCGCTCGACGAGTTCCAAGAGCAGGGGAAGACCATCGAAGTCGCGGTGCATACTTACAATGAGGATGACAGCGATCGATCGCGCCTTCTCGCAGGAATAAAGAAACTGGTGCACGTCGAGATGGCCGCGATGCCCCCACCCGATTTCCAGCACTATCTCTTTATTTTCCATTTTGTGCCGGATATCGCCATGGGAGATGGCATGGAGCATTTGAATTCAACGCAGATCATCATCCAAGGTAGTGTTCGGGATAGTACGCAGGAAGCGCTGGAAACAGGGGCGCATGAATTCTTCCATACGTGGAACGTGAAACGACTGCGTCCCGCGGCTTTGGGACCTTTTGATTACACCCGTGAGAACTATTCCAGCTCTCTCTGGTTTTCCGAGGGCATCACAACCTACTATGGTTATCTCTTCCTCCTCCAATCCGGACTCTGGACGCGGGAGCAATTCTTGAGTCATCTGGCGAATGAAATTTACACGCTGGACAGGGGACCAGGAAATAAACTCATGTCGGCGGAAGCCTCCAGTTTCAATGCGTGGTTCTTTGACCGTTCGCCGCAGATGCAGGAAACGAATTTCTCCAACACCACGATTTCGTACTACAACAAAGGCGCGCTTCTCGGCATGTTGCTGGATTTGGAGATTCGAGCGCGCACGCAGGGACACAAGTCGCTGTTGGACGTGATGCAATTGATGTATCACCAATTCTACGAGGCCCCGGCGGCAAGTTACTACGGGCCGGGCCGGGGATTTGAGGAAAAGGACGTCGTGAAGGCTCTGAATTCCGTTACGGGATCAGATTTCGCCCCATTTTTCGAGCGTTATGTCAGTGGGACTGATCCGCTTCCCTATAAGGAGACACTGGCAGCGGGGGGCCTTCAACTCCGGGCGGAAGCTTCCCCTGATGCTGCGCCATCCCTGGGTGTTATGGTTCAACCGGAAAACCGAGGGATGAGAATTCGGTCGATTATGCCTGGCGGTGCGGCCGACCGGGCCGGACTCAGCCGCGATGACTTGCTTATCGATATCGACGATCAATCGCTGGCTACGGAGGATCTTGCCACCCGCCTTAAACCCTATCCGGCGGGCGCCGAAGTTCCGATCAACGTGGAGCGGCACGGACATCGTGAGAGAATTACGGTAACGCTTGACCCACCCCTACGCAGCCAGTATTCCATCATCCCCTTGTCGTCAGCGACGCCGGAACAGGTGTTACTAAGGGAGGCGTGGCTTGCTGCCCATTAAACGGGGTTGTGCAATTTCCGGGCCCGCTCGTTTAAATTGGCGACGGTCGATATCACATAAAGTCTACGCATTCGTTTTGCTGGCGGCGACCCTGTGGCCACAAATCGCTCGGCAGGTGCTCGCGAGCCCCCCTGACTCCAACCACTTGGACGCGGGAGTTGAAGAGTTTGTCCAGCAGGGTCACTGGAAGAGGGCGGGCGCCATTCTTGAGCCTCAAGTCAAGGCCCACCCCCAAGACCCCCGAGCTTGCTACCTGCTTGCGGAAGTGAAGATGTCGTTTAACGATTTTGATGGAGCGCTTCCCCTGGCGCAACAGGCCGTCAACCTTAACGGCAGGGCGTCGGACTATCATCTGGAATTGGGCCAGATATTTGGAGAAATGGCGGCCCGAGCCAGCATGTTTTCAGCCGGACCGTTGGCAATAAAATTCCGCAAAGAAGTGGAAATCGCCTTGCAACTCGATTCCAGAAATTTGGACGCGCTGGACTCCATGATGCAATTTAAGTTTCGGGCACCCTATCTGATGGGCGGAGACAAGGGCGAAGCGCGTGCCCTGGCGGATAAAATTGCGACTCTCAACGCCAGTGAGGGATGGCTGGCGCATGCGAAGCTTGCAGAGCTGGAAAATAACACGGTCCAGATGGAAGCATATTATCTGCGGGCTGTACAAGCAAACCCCAGGAATTACGGGGCGCGCACGGCGCTCGCGGAGTTTTACAGTCAATCTTCCCACGCAAAATATGAGGAGTCCGCGAAACACGCCCTATACGCGTTGCAACTCGACCCCACGCAAATTGGGGCGCACTGGATTCTGGCGCGGATTTTCGCGCGGCAGGAACGGTGGGGCGATCTTGAGCAAACCCTTGCCCGATCGGAAAGGGATGTCCCGGATGACCTGCGGCCGTTTTATGAAGCGGCCCAGGCATTGCTGGAGACCGGCAGGGATCTTCCGAGAGCTGAGAGATACGCAAAGAAATATCTTTCACAAGAACCAGAGGGTGAGGAACCGGATAAAGCGGAGGCGCACAGATTGCTTGGGCTCGTATTGGAAAGGGAAGGCCGCAAGACGGAAGCGCGCACGGAAGTCCGGACCGCGATATGGCTTAGACCAGGCTTCAAATCTGCCAAGGACGATCTGAAAAGATTGGAGAAATAACAGGCCAGCACAACTTATGACGCCTTCTTTCGTCGAACCAGGTAAACCAGGAACAGCACCATTGCACATACGCCAATGACCGCCAGCGCGATGCGGTCCATCCGGCCCACGAAGTGGACCAGCGCCTCCCAGCTACTCCCAAACAGAAAACCCACGTACCCGATTACTAGCGCCCAGCAAACCGCACCAGCAAAACTAAAAAGCATGAAGGTCGAAAAAGGCATCCGCAAAGTTCCGGCTAAAATTCCTGCAAATACGCGCAAGCCGGTGACGAATCGTGCCGCAAAAACTGCCCAACGACCGTGCTTGATAAAGGTTTCCTGTGCAGCATGGTATCGCCTTGCAACCCTGTGGTAACGCGGCAAGAACCGATCGACAAGGGAAGTGCCGGCATAACGGCCGAGCAGGAATCCAAGACAAGCGCCTGTTGTGGCTCCCGCGATCGCGGTGAGAATCGCCGGCAGGATGTGTATCTTGCCTTGATAGGCCAGAAATCCCGCGAACAATAGCACGGTCTCTCCTGGAATGGGTAACCCGATATTCTCCAGCATCACGCCGAAGAAGACTACCCAGTACCCGTAGCGCGCGAAAACATCAGACAATAGTTGGAAGATTGTATTGGCCACGACTTCTGCGATTATGCACGAATTTGGGTTTCCGCAGCAGAGGATTCTGCACGAACCCGAACTTCTCACGACTTTGGACGCCGCCGGAAGTGCGGGGCTGAACAAGCTGCGGGAAAATGCCTCACCGCGGTTAACCGCCATGCTGCGGGTGGTGCTGAACCGGGGGCTGTCTGTACCGGGAGTGGTGCTGATCTGCACAGCACCAGCACGTTCTTGCGCCGCCGGTGAATCTCCGCCCTTCCAAACCGCGGTGAGAAATTCCGGCTAATTCCCGGCGTCTGGTGAGAAATGTGGGTCCGGCGAGGAGAATTTGACGCGATTTTACCTACTGGCATGGATAGCCTAGAAATAGTGCTAGGCTATGGCAGCCTTCATGCAGGGGTAGGGAAGGGAGAGCTGTGCCCGGGTGGAATTGCGCACCAGGGATGGCAGAGGCGCGGTCCCACCCACGGGAGCAGTGAAGGGTGATCCCTGACGAGAGGCAGGCAAGGTCTGACGGCGGAAAGGTGGGCAGCATTGTACACCGAACCCATGATGGCAAGCACGGTCGCGGCAGGGTCCAGGAAATGCCAATTTGTCCGTGGAATCCGAAGAAGGCACCCAAACACCGCAAGAGGTTAAAAATGAAAATAGCCCCCAATAACCGATTGATAACAAAGGGCCTCCGAAAGTGCTCCCAATAAGTTATTGAAAGCAAAGGGCGACGAAAAAAAAGATGTTAAAAATGAAGGTTGCTCCCAATAGATTATTGAAAACAAAGGGGCAAAAAAAGTGCTCCGAATGAGTTTATGAAAACAAACGACTTATCCTGTTTTCTGGATGAGTTATTGAAAGTAAATAAGTTAGCTTCAAAACTGCTCACTTAAGCTGACTGTGCCCAACCCGTCCCCCCACCCCAACCCCTCTCCCCCAAGCGGGCGAGGGGAAATGAATCGTTCGTTTGACGTCGCATCCGTGACCGTGCACGAGCAGAACTGCGATCGCCACGCGGCGCGTCTGCTAATTTGGACAGCAGTGACTTTCAGTAGCCCGTGCGCAATTTGACACGCCTTTAGTCCTGGTTTAATCTGGTAGCTCGGGACTTCACCGATAGGGCTTTATCGAGAGACATTTCAAACTTTGCGAAGGCGCCGCCGCCCTCTGGCGGTGAATACACTTCCCTGGCGGAAGATCAAGGTGGCGCACCTTCGAAACTTCAGCAGATGAGGAGGAGTTATGCCGTTCACATTGCCCGCGCTTCCTTACGCTCCCGATGCGCTGGAGCCTTCCATCGACAAATTGACGATGGAAATCCATCACGGGAAACATCACAACGCCTATGTCACGAACCTGAACAAAGCCCTTGAGGCCGCGCCCGATCTGGCGAACAAGAGTGTGGAGGAGTTGCTCGCCAATAATTGCGCGATTGTCCCCGAATCGATCCGGACGGCTGTCTGCAATAACGCCGGTGGGCACATTAACCACTCCATGTTCTGGCAAATCATGGGGCCGAACGCCGGCGGCCAACCCGACGGAGCGCTTGCCGCGGGCATTAAGAGCGCTTTCGGTGACTTCCACAACTTCAAAGAGAAACTAAGTGCTGCCGGCATGGGCCGCTTTGGGTCGGGATGGGCATGGCTCGTCGCCCACGGCGGTAAGCTTGACATCTACTCGACCCCCAACCAGGACAGCCCGGTTATGGAGGGCAAATTCCCCGTCATGGGCATCGATGTCTGGGAGCATGCGTACTATCTGAAGTATCAGAATCGGCGGAACGAATACCTTGCCGCGTGGTGGAATGTGGTGAATTGGGCCGCAATCGAAAAGCGGTTTCAATCCGTAAAGTAACCCGGATAAGTGTAACTTCGGCGCCTTTTCGGAATCACAGGCCATCCGGAAAATGGGCTGGCAATGGGATTCCGTTCAAGGCGCTGAAAGTTACAGGGTCAAGCCTCGACACGGCACGATATTGTGCGTGCGAGCACCCCAAGGAAACCCCAATGCCGGCAAAAAAGGTCATCGCTGTAGTTGGCGCCACGGGAGCGCAGGGTGGCGGGCTGGTTCGCGCCATCTTGAATGACAAGGCAGGTAATTTCGCCGTGCGGGCGCTTACCCGCGACTCTGGCTCCGAAAAGGCGAAGGAGTTGGAAAAGTCAGGCGCTGAAGTGGTTGCGGCCGACGTGGACGACGTCGCCAGCCTGGAGCGTGCTTTTCAAGGTGCATACGGAGCGTATTGCGTGACCTTCTTCTGGAACCATTTTTCCCCGGAGAAGGAACTGGCCAATGCCGCCGCCATGGCCCAAGCGGCGAAGCATGCCGGCTTGCAGCACGTTATTTGGTCCACGCTCGAAGACACCCGGCGCTGGGTGCCGCTCAGTGATAATCGTATGCCCACGCTCATGGGCAAATACAAGGTTCCCCACTTTGACGCCAAGGGTGAATCCGACCACGTTTTCGCCGACCTGGGCGTTCCCACTACCTTTCTGTTGACGTCCTTTTATTGGGACAACTTCATTCATTTCGGCATGGGCCCAAAAAAGGGAGCGGATGGAAAGCTGGCGATCACACTTCCGATGAGTGACAAGAAACTACCGGGGATTGCCGTTGAGGACATCGGGCGGTGCGCTTACGGGATCTTCAAGAGAGGCCATGAACTCATTGGCAAAACTGTTGGTATCGCCGGAGGACACTTGACCGGCTCCGATATGGCCGCTGCATTCAGTCGGGCGCTGGGTAGGGAAGTGGTTTACAACGCAGTTCCCCCGGAAGTTTACCGGGGCTTTGGGTTCCCCGGAGCGGAAGACCTCGGCAACATGTTCCAGTTTAAGCGCGATTTTGAGGAGTATTATTGTGGCGCGCGTGACCTCAAACTCGCAAGGAGCCTGAACCCATCGCTCCAGACTTTTGATCAATGGCTCGCCCAGAATAAGAGTCTGATCCCGATAGGATAGACTTCCCTGGGCGTCCATCCCCACTACCGGTAATGGGGAGACTAAACACCACCTTTCAGTCTGCCTAACGCCCACGCCGCATGTTCGCGCACTAATGGATCCTGGCTGCCCGTTGCGGCTTCCAGCCAGGGGATGAATTGGCGATCACCGGAATTCCCCATTACCACACACAGATTGCGCAGCCAACCACGGTATTTCGCGCGCTTAATGGGCGATCGCGCAAAGACCCGCTTAAAATCCTCTTCGGTGATTGACGCCAGGTATTCCAACGTGGGATTGAAAAGCGAAAATTGCTCAGTGGATGAGCGTTGATGGACTGGCTCGTCATCAGTCGCCGGTTCAGCAATCGATTCGGATGATTTGGTTTCAAGCTGCAAGGGTTGGAACTCGGGAAGGTCGGTCGTCGCCACGCTCCTCTGAGTGGAACCAGCGCCGGAGGCATTCTTGCGCAAAGCATCTTCCCGCAACGGGCCACTAACCACAGATAACGGCCGGCTATTCCAAGGGCAAACATCCTGGCAAATGTCGCAACCGAAGATATTCTTGCCGATCGCCTTCCGAAATTCCTCCGGAATGGTTCCTTTGAGTTCGATAGTGAAATAGGAGATGCAACGTGACGCATCCATCACGTAGGGCTCAACCAGTGCTCCGGTGGGGCAAGCTTCCAGGCAGCGGGTGCAGGAGCCGCAGCGGTCCGGCGCGGGCTGATCCAATTTCAATTCCAGATCGGTAAGGATCACTCCCAGAAAGAACCAGGACCCCTTCTGTTCGTTAATGAGGCATGTGTTCTTGCCCATCCACCCGATCCCCGTGAGTCGGGCGAAAGCTCGCTCCAACACGGGCCCGGTATCCACGTAAACTCGCGTCTCCACATTCGGCGTCAGTTTTTCAACGGCCACCCGCAGTTGTTCCAACTTGCCGCGGATCAAATCGTGGTAGTCCTTTCCCCAGGCATAACGAGAGATCCACGCTCGCGGTTGCACGCGTTTTGGCGGAGTGCCGCCCAATGGTTGAACCGATCCATCCTTGGCAGTTTCGAAGACGTCAGTGGAATAAGGATGGGAAGTGTTGTAAGTCAGTCCAACACAAATAATGGATTTTATTGAGGGCAGGACTCGGCTCGGATCCTCGCGGCGGGGATCCGCAAGGTAGTGTATCTCGCCGCCGAATCCCTTTTTGACCCACTGTGGGAGGAATTCCAAATCCTTGAGGGCCGATGGCGGGGCGATCCCGACCAGGTCAAATCCAACCTCAAGGGCATGTCGTTTAATGGTGCTCGCCAGCAGCATGGACAGTCATGTTAACCCGGCGAGAGCTCATGCCAAAAGCAGTTATTGGGCCGGCGGGAGGAAAGCGAAAAAGCCATGTCCGCTTTTCCTCATCTCGACCTGCTTCCATGCTCCTAGTGGCCGAAGAATTTCTCCAACTTCTCAACCTCGCGCTCCGCCAAATCCATATATTTCTTCGCCGCTACAGTATCCCCGGCATTCATTGCGGCGTCGAATTTATTCAAGTACATCTTCATGCGGGTCTGTGAGGCAGAAATATCCGAGCGCAAGTTGTCGCCTCCGGCGGCCATTTGCTTGCGCAGGTTCTCCACATCATTATTCTCGGCCTGGGCGCGGACTGCCAGCTTGTCGTGCTGATCTGTAAGTTCTTCAAGTTCCTGCGCGCTCACGGCTTTGTTCTCAGCCGGTGGCTGCGCAACCTGGCCTGCCCCACCCGGCACAGGGGACGAAACGCCCTGCCCTCCCCCCGCTGAATTGGGAGGAGTAACCTGGTTCATGGGGGACTTGTTTTCAAAGTGAGCCACGCGCCCACCCCGATTTGCCGGATTCCCGGTGGAAGGCAATCCTGAAGATGGGCTCATTGAAGGTCCCGATCCCACCGAAGCAGGGCTGCCATTACTTCCGGCAGGTCCGCCATTGGACAACGTTGCGCCAGGGGCCGGAGAGGTCGAAGTGGTAGAGGAACTCGTCGAACCGGTAAGCCCCGGCACGGTGGAGTCGACCGTCGGGCTGTTAGGCGCACCAGTATTGGGCGCAGCCGGCGTGGTCACCTGGGCAGTTTGATCTCCACTGGCATGGGTCTTCATGAAGCGGGGAAGTTGCGTTGCGGCCAGCACAATGATCGCCAAGACAATCAAAGCCCCCAGTGTCATGTAGAGCCCGCGATATCCTTTGGAACTGGCGGGCGCCGGGACGCCGTGGGAAGAATCCGGCGGAGGGACCGCCGTCTCAACGGGAGCCTCCGGCATTGGGGCCATTACCGTGGGCAGATTGGCCGTGGGAATGGAACCCCCGGGGGTGGGAACTGTTCCTCCGACCGCCAGTGGCTGCGTGTATGTCTGCGGGACCGGCGTCACTTCTGTTGCCATCGCACCTGTCGTAGCTGCCTGTACTGGGGTCAAATTAAGCGCAGGGTAGATGCTTCCCAAGGCCGCGCTGAAGGCCTCGGCGGTTTGAAACCGATTGGCGCGGTCCTTTTGCAGGGAGATCACGATGATGTCATTGAGCGCTTTGGGCAAGTCGGGCCGCATTTCAATCGGCGGCAGGGGAGCCTGCTGCAGTTGCGCAATCATGATGTCGAAATCACTCTTGCCCTGGAAGGGCCGCGAACCCGTGACCAACTCGTAGAGAGAAACCCCAACCGAGTACAGATCCGAACGGCCATCCAGGTCCTCACCCTGCACCTGCTCACCCGACATGTAGAAGAGCGAGCCCATCGTGGTGCCGGTCTGGGTCAGCTTCCGTTCGGTTTTGGATTTGGCGATTCCAAAGTCCATGAGCTTGATCACGTTGTCGGTGGTCAGCATCATGTTGGCAGGCTTGATGTCCCGGTGAATGACGCCGCGTTTATGAGCGTAACCCAGCGCCGCCAGGACCTGCGTAATGTAAGCGATGGCGTCCTGGATGGGGACCGGCCCCGATTTGATTCTATCCTCCAGGGTCGTGCCTTCGACGAACTCCATGACCATGAGGAGTTGATTCTCCACGCGAAATGCGGTGCGGAGACCCGCAATATTGGGATGATTCAAGCTTGCCAGGACCTTGATTTCGCGCATGAACCGGTCCGCCAACTCCTGGTCGTCAGCGAGATTGGGCAACAAGACTTTCAAGGCATCGATGCGGTCAGAGATGGTGTTCTTGACCTTATAAACCCGCCCCATCCCGCCGGCGCCCAACAGACCAATGATCTCATAATCCCCGACCGTGTCTCCGACTTGAAAGCTCATCGCTGTCCTCCTTTTTGGAGAGCACCTGCTATTGCACCGTCTTCACGACATCGCCCACCTTGGGAGGCGTTGACCCAGTATACGTGCCGGTGGCAGAGGTTTCATCCGCCTCGGTAATGGTCACATCACCCAGTCGGGACTCAATCCTCTTCAATACCTTTCCTGTCGCGGGATCGCGGATTTCCTTGCCTGGGTGGAAAATCCCCAGGTGGTCCCCGACCTTGACTCCGGCTTTCGTGCCCACGTTCAGAGTCAGGGTATTATCAGTAACATCGGCAACCAAACCTGAGACCACCACTTGCACGGTGGGCAGCGAGTCAGCTTTGTCGTCAAGTTGTTGGCCCAGGCTGGCGACGGACGCATTCACGGCTTCGCCGAGGATGCTTTCGGCAAAATTGCTGCTGCCCATGTCGACCTGCCCGCCGCCGCCACCGCTCCAGCCTCCGCCTCCGCCGCCGAGCTTAAAGCCGCCGCGCTTCGATTCTCCGCTGCCCGTTGCCACCGCCAGAATTTCCGCCGTGTTGATATCGATCAGCTTGGCGGTCACGTTCACCACGGCTTTGGACTCATTCTTGCCGACTCCGCCGAGGCCAAACTTTCCCAGACCATAGCCGCCACCGCCCACCCCGATATGCTTATCGTCGCGGCCAAACTGAGTGATGCTTCCGGTAATGATGGCGCTCACGCCCAAAATGCGGCCGATTTTGGCGGC
>Ga0182027_10013389_pt1 | contig 11431 bp, 10 predicted proteins | sample 712E1DmetaG_FD_121300 | JGI IMG/M metagenome (GOLD analysis project Ga0182027, IMG submission 121300) | Permafrost microbial communities from Stordalen Mire, Sweden - 712E1D metaG (Illumina Assembly) | ecosystem: Environmental > Terrestrial > Soil > Wetlands > Permafrost | place: Sweden...
CTCCAAATAACGCAAGAGATCCCTCAATGTTTTCTGGGTAGGTAATAGTTGATCCTTCAATCGTCCCTAATCCGCCACCCTTAAACCGGATAACAGCAATTCCAACATCCTCGGTTTCCATTCGATGCGCAACAGTGTCGGTGTAAGCAAATACACTTTCTACCGGGCCGAGAAACCATTGTAATGCATCAATATGATGAATGCACTGGTTCATTAAGGCCCCTCCATCCATCGCCCAAGTGCCATGCCATCCGTCTTCATAGTATTCCTGAGGGCGATACCACCGAACCGTCGCCGTACCAAGGTAAAGCTTGCCTAACCCGCCACTATTCACCAATTTCCTTAATTCTTGCATGGGAGGATTGAACCGGTTTTGTAAAACAACACCAAGTGTTATTTTATTTTGCTTGCAAACTGATATCAATTGATTAGCATCATCCACATTCAACGCAATTGGTTTTTCTACTAAAACATTCTTCCCTGCCTTTGCTACATCTATTCCTACTTGCGCATGTAAACCAGAAGGGATGCATATCGAAACAATATCTACATCATCGCGGTCTAAAATAAGACGGTAATCTGAATATATATCGCCTCCAAATGTGTGAGAATAATTTATTGCTCTCTTCTCAATGAGATCACAAACAGCTACTATCTTAGTATCTGGAATCGTTTGTAATGCTTGAGCATGCCTTGGAGCAATACGCCCACAACCAATAATTGCAAAATTCATTGTATATCCCCTTTCTTGTTTACTTTAAAGAATTCTTTAATAGTATCAACAACATACTCTATTTGAAAGTCAGATAATTCTGGGTAAATTGGTAATGATAATATTTCTTTTACAATGCTTTCTGTCACTGGAAGCTCGGTTTTTCCTAATCCCAATTTCTCAAACGCGGCTTGCTGATGCAAGGGAATAGGATAATGGATTCCTGCGCCAATCTCATGTGCCTTAAGATAAGACAATAAAGCATCCCTTTTTTTAGTTCGTATAACATATTGATGATAAACTGGGGTTAATCCATCGGGAACATAAGGCAAGATAACATCCATACCTTGAAGCATTTCCGAATAATATGCAGCGCGAGTACAACGCTGCCTGTTCCAATCATCCAGGTGTTTTAATTTAACTTCAAGAATTGCTGCTTGAAGGGTATCCAATCTTTCACCGTAGCCAATAATTTCATGTTCATATTTTCCAGACCTTCCATGATCATGAAGTTTTCGTACCTTTGCGAGCAAATCTTGGTTATTTCCGGTCACAGCGCCTGCATCGCCATAGGCGCCCAGATTCTTTCCTGGGTAAAAACTAAAACAGGCAAGATCTCCGATACTACCACATTGCTTCCCATGATAACGAGCCCCGTGGGCCTGCGCCGCATCTTCAATAATCCAAAGATTATAGCGTTCTGCAATTGCTAATAATGGATTCATATCGGCAGAAAGACCGTAAAGATGGACCGGAATAATAGCTTTAGTTTTTACTGATATTGCTTCATTTACTTTTTTAGGATCTATCAAATACGTTTTCGGATCAATATCAACAAAAATTGGTTTTGCACCTGCGTGCACAATTGCTTCTCCGGTTGCTGCAAAAGTGTGGGCGGTTGTAATTATCTCATCGCCAGGTTCGATTTTACATGCCAAGAGAGAGAGATGTAATGCTGTAGTTCCTGATGCAACCCCCACAGTTCCTTGCACACCAATATATTCAGCAAAATGGTGCTCGAATCGACCAATGGCATTCCCTGAAACAAAATCAGTTTGTTCAATAACTTCCTGAACAGCCGGATCAATCTCATTCTTAATAGATGAATATTGAGCTTTTAAATCAACTAATGGAATATGCATTTTCAATCACTCTCTGGTACGAATCATTGTTCAGCTAACGTTTGATAATCAGGTATTTCTGAAATATTCTTCATAACTCTTGCGGGGTTTCCACTTACAACTTTTCCATCCGGAACGTCATGAGTAACCACGCTCCCAGCTCCAACCAGCGCGTCTCTACCTATGGTAATACCCGGGAGAATTGTAGCATTTGCGCCGACTTTTGCATTTTGCAATATATGAACGCCCTGTAATTTCATTTTTGTCGTTGGGTTAGCCGGGTATAAGGCATTTGTCAAAACAACATTAGGACCAATCCAGGCGCCATCCTCAATAACTGTATATTCAGGAATAAATACATTTGAATGAACACGAACGCCGTTACCAATGCGTACGTGATGTTCAATAACTGAATGAGTACCAATGCTGACCAGATTACCAATGATATTTGATTCTCGTATCAATACACCATGCCCGGTCTGGAAATTATCCCCGATTCGGTTTCCATTATAAATCACCGAATGTGAACGGATTAATGCATGTGTTCCCACAGTTATTAAACTATCATTCTCACTGTTGCTAAGGTGAAGCCCTCCAATAATAACAAATTCTTGAATGATACTATCATCTCCTATCAACGAATTCCCTGAAATTATGGATGTTGGTGATATTTTAGGTAACATTATTAACTATCCTTTCAACAGTTGCCAAATAAAAATATAATTATCAAATTTTCAAACGGTTAGCTTCATTGGATATTACGAGCTAGCAGGCTTGAATCTTGTTCACTTCCATTAGGAATGTCGCGTCGCATAAGCAACCTAATTTATTTGGAATCTTGATACATACCCCAAAAATACCCTGTTCCACTTTGGAGCAAATAAGTAATCTTAACTATTGAATCAGGCACTAAATTCTTTAATTGCACATAATCGCCCCAAATATGTGCTTGATATTCTTGGTAAGCTCCTGGATAAGAATATGAACCTACCAGTGAAACTAATTTTTCCCAACTGGCAATTCCTAAACAGCCATTACATACCCCAGTCCAACTAGATGTTTCTTGTCCATCTCTAAAAACAATATCTTGTTGCCCTCCAGACATTTGGAAATGTAAGGAAAAGACTGGTGTTGCGGGATGCACTAGTTCAGTTGATCGATAATTAGTAAGTATCCAAAACGGTGCATCAGTATCATTTGGTAAGGAGACTTCAATAAAAGGCCTGACATTATCGAGACGCATAAATCCTTTTATATCCCAATCTCTTTTCGAAATAGAGATTGGAAAAGTCAAATCCTGCTCGGGTAAATCCAAGCGAGACGGGACAATTTGTCCAAGATTGCCCGATGGCGATTTATCATAAACAGTGATTTGCGCTGGGAAGAGGGTCATATTGAAGGCAAGAAGGTAATCTTTAACCAATTCTTCTCCGGTTTGATCAAGGTTTCTCACTTGCGAAAGTCGAAAATCATTTGAAGCTACCACAATTCTGGAATAACCTACGCAATTTTCTATATTCTCTACAACTATTTTTGTCCCGTTAGGCGAATAACGTCGTACACTATCCTCTGCTCTCCCATCTGTAACAATACAAGTCTTTTGTGGAGATATAACTGCCTGCTGAAGATACTTAGGCCAATTCATTAGGTCAAATTGATCGTAACTCCAACTTGGCCATATTAGACAGATTAATCCCACCAGGCTTATTGCAACCAACGCATAAGGCATAAACTTCCAGGACTGGGCTCCAATAGCCAAAACCAAAAGCAAGTATGGTATTACAAAGATAACATAATGCGGTGCAGCACCTTGTAGGCCAGATGGAGCAAGAGGGTCAAGGATAAGAAATAGTACCGGGATATTGAGTAACATCAAAATTGCGAGATCGTTTAGCCCATGTGAAGTACGCATTTTCCACAGCCCGATTATGAACGCAACGGATGCAAACAATAAAGATGGCACAGTTATCCACCACCATAAAGGATATACTCGTTCTCCCATGAGAAAAAAGAAAAATGTGATTGGAATTTTTGCTAACATCGCTAAACTTATGCCTCTACTGGCTGTATCCGCGACAAGAAATTTTACATTTGTCATTCGAAAAACAAATTCTATTAAAAGTTGGCGAACTGGCGCAAGTAGTAGAAGAAACAAAACCATCAATAATCCGCCAAACAAATACCAACGTTTTTTCCCAAGCTTGTTCCATAACATACTCAAGAGAGATGTTCCAACCACCAGTAAGCTCAACAAGTGAGAGGTTATGATCAGAAAAAAGCCCAAAAGAACAAAGAGAAAATTTCTGCGATTCGGCTGCACCTGCCATACGCGAAATCGCCAGATCCAGAACAAGGAGGCCGCAAAAAAGAAAGAATAGAAGCGGATCTGGAAACCATACATCCATAAAAAAGGATTTAAAGCGACCAAAAGAATGGTCAGATTCACTATTTTCAGCGGCAATTTTTCGAAATGTAACCACTTGTTCAGCCAATATATCCCTAATCCCAGCCATATTAATGAGAGAATTCGTAGGAACCAATCCTGATTTAATACTCTCATCCATAAATTAAGTTGAGCAAAATATCCGACTGCTTGAGGATTGGAAATTAGCTGTTTCGCTTCCAAAAGCGATGTATATTCATCGCCATACAAAGCAGGAAAAGCATTGGAGATAAAAATAACAAATATGATTGCGAAGAATACAAAAGGGAGATAAATCTTCTTTATCACCGAAGACCTTGCAAAGGATTTTAGCTGGTTAATCATTTTTTATTAAATCCTCGATAATCTGGGTCAATAATTTCTTTCGTTCCTCAACAGGAAATTTTGTTAGGATACGCTGGCGAATTTGCATTCTCTCTACAGATGGAAGTTGCAAAGCAATCCGAACAGATTGAGCAATCGATTCCGGTGAATTCGATTCACAATAAACCCCACATTCCCCCACCACTTCTGGTAATGATCCATTTCTGGTTACTACCGGAACACATTCTGCCAACATTGCTTCAGCGACACTTAGTCCGAAACCTTCATGCAAAGAAGCCTGTATATAAACCGATGCACGCAGGTAATAATCTAGTAATTCTTTGTCACTTATCCGGCCAGTAAGAATCACGTTGGCAGAAGCGATGGAACGTAGGTGATCGATTGAATTATCTGCCCACTCTCCAACCAAAACAAATTTCATATCCGGGAGTAATTTTGCAGTTGTCACAAACAGCTCAAGGCCTTTTCTTTTTAGGTTGGGCCAATCCACTCTTCCAACAGTCAGAACAATTTGATCCTTAGGGCTTCGCCGCACAGATTCAAATGGACCAGGAATTCCATAATAGATGACTTGCACGCGCTGCCGTAGAATCCGGGCCTTATGTTCTGCTTCCTTTTTACTGAAGTAGGAGTTCGTAAATAATCTGGTTGCCAATTTCATGGCTGACCGGCTCACCCATTTGCCCAGACCACATCGTTGATGGCCATATTTGATGTCTGGTAAATTGGCCAGATCGTAGCCCCCGATCACCAAGATGGAAGGCGTTCTTAATAATTTGGCAAAAACGAGCGCCCATAAAGAATTCCAGCTAGCGAACCAACAAAAAACAATATCCGCTTTCTTAACCCCTTGCCAATACCGGCCAAACATGTAAGGGAATTTATAGCTCGCAACGAAATCATCTACATCGGCAAACTCACGGAGGATTTCCCGATCGATTTTTACAAAGGTACCGTTGCCGCTATCAACAAAAAAGATTCTCGGTTTCACAATATTTTAAGAATGGATGTTTTGGGGGGAGGCCAACGGTTTTAGTTGTCCAAATCCGAATATAACCCCAGGAATTCGTTTAGATAACGCTTTTCATTGAATAATTTTTCCACCCTTAATCTTGCCTGGACCCCTAATGCAACTGCATACTCCGGATTATTCACTAATTCCAATATTGCATCTGCCAATTCTCTATGATCTTCTACACCTACCAGAATTCCTGTTTTGCCGTTCTCAATGATTTCCGGTATTCCGCCAACCTTCGAACCGATGGCCGCCTTGCCGGAATATCCAGCTTCTACCAATGTCAGGCCGAAGGCCTCCCTTCGGGATGGAAACACTACGAAATCCATTTCCTGTAGGTATTCTTTAGCAAGCTCGTCATAGCCCATCCAGTGCCAGTTATTGGTTAATCCGCTATCCTCGACTTTTTTCTCCAGCTTCATTTTGTAATTTTCTTCACCGAACAGCGCCCCCCCAAAAATTACAAAGTGAACATCTATATTCTTGGATATAACCAGCCTGGCAGCCTCAATGAGAGTATCTAGCCCTTTGACGTAAGTGATTCTTCCTAATGTACCAGTCAGAATTGAATGTTCAGGTATGCTCAGACGTTGATATAGTGGAATCAAATCCTTGCTTTTGTTATCCTTCATATCTGGCGCACACGGATAAATGACCCTACCTTTGAGGCTTGAAGAAAGCGGTTTCAGGACTGCATACGAATCAGCCACAACCCGCATTGGTAGAATGGAAACCAAAATGCGCCAAATAAGGGCGATCAATCCTGCCAGGCGACCTGGTTCCACCAGGTCATGAAAATACCAAATACTCGGGATTTTTAATGCCCGGGCTGCTATTCCACCGTAGATATGTGAGAACAGTGTGTTTGTCTGAATGATGTCAATTTGCAGGTATCGTAATTTCTGAATGAGCTGCCAAGACCCGACTAGAAGACTGGCCCCATCCCAAAGCACCGCAAAAGGGTTGATTATTTTCCGTTTCCCCCAGACCCAACTGGTGGAATAAAACTTTGGCAGGGATACGATCTCCGTTTGAATTCCAAGCTGGCCTGTTTCCGTTACAAGCCGGCCTGCCTGTCCACATATAAGTATTGGGATGATTTCCTCGGCTGGCAATGAGCGGAAAAGAGTTAGGAGGAGATGCTCAGCACCTCCCATTTCCCCGGTATGGTCGATATAAGCGATATGCAGCGGTCTATTCATTTACTATTGGAGTAATTTTCTATTTCATACAAACGCGTATAAGTCATGAAACTGTAAAATGCATGGTAGACAGAAAGATAAAAGCCCCTGAAGCCTTCCCTAATTCCCCCGAATTTAAAATAGTAGAGGAAAAATATTGCCATGGGACGAAGGGTCACATCCCACCAATGCCAATGGCGACTTTTCTTGACCAACTCATTCGATTCCCACACAACCACCTGACGCGAGAACTGCTGCAGTTCCGCGCTAATATCGGTCATGTCTTGATGAATAATATGATTCTGCAGATCGGTCACTTTTTCGATTCCCTGCAAGTGGGCATGCACTTCCCGATCCGACCAGCGTCCTTTTTGGGTGCGGAACAAGCGCACCTGCGCACATGGATATAAGCCGCAGCATTTTACCCATTCACCCCAGATAAGGTTTTTTATCCGGATTCGGAAGCCATCCGGTGGATCATCCCTAGTCAGAGCGGATAATATTTCATCCCGCAATGCCGGCTCTACTTCCTCATCGGAATCCAGATGGAAGGTCCATTCCGTTTTTATCTGATCCATCCCCCAATTCTTTTGGCGGGCCGAGTATCTATACTCATGCTGTACAATCCATTCGGTGTATTGCCTGCAAATCTCCAGCGTACCATCCGTACTGAAAGAATCTATTATGAAAATTCGGTCAGCCCACTTGACCGATTCAAGGCAGGCGCGAATGGTTTTCTCACAATTATAGGTTGGTATTAATATTGTGATCATGGAACGATCCTGTTGGAGATAGTAGACTATCCTTCTTTACGGAATTCGGGAATAAATCAGGCAAATACCAGGATATTGCCAGGATTGGCCAAAAGGCTACCGCCAAGGGAGGGGTTTGAAAGATCGTTTCGACATTTAATTGCACGATCCATGTGATACCAATTGCCAGAAAAAGCCAGCCATACCGGCGCGCGTCTGGTGTTGATCCATTTAACGCGACCCTGGCAATACGGATAACTAATTGGATGATAAAAACAAGGAATGCAATCGCCGGAATGACCCCGATGGTACTACCTATTTCCAAGAAAATATTATGCGTCAGCCAGTGCCCGTACCCGACTCCCAATAAGGGGTTGCTAATAATGGCATTGATACCCCAGGTCCAGCGATCAGATCGCTGTAATAAACTGGTGTCAACGATAGCTCCGTTCAAGGCTGTCACAAGCGTATCTGCACGGGCAAAAAAGACCGGTGGAAGGATGGTGCTGGCAGCCAGTAACACACTTAGGGGGATAATTCCCTTCAATTTAGAAGAAAGACTGAGCAAAATGATTGCCAACGCGAGACCAAGCCAGGCAGAACGCGTGCCTGAAACATAAACCGCCACTATCCCAAGCACAAGGATAGCAATAGACATGAGTCTCAGTAAATTTTCTTTTGACCTGAGAATATTGTCGTAGGCGATTAACACACCAAAAACGATAACGGCTGCTCCCGCGGGATAACCCCAAAAACTAAAAGTGCCTCTGACAAAACCCTCCTGTGTATTCAATATAGAGGATGTAAAGAACCAGGGAAAATGGGCAGAGATCCCCGGGAAATAGAATTCAATAATTTCACACACACTCATAAAAGCGGCTACTGCAAGAAATATTAAATTTATGGTTTCAAGTCGGTTCTTATCTGCAATCAACCGGCGAATTACCCCAAAAACGGGGATACCAAGGAGGAGTGGCAAAGTCCAGGCTGCAATTGAATCCAAGGGTATTCCCATTAGCACATTCGCGAAACCATAGATCAAGCACCATATAGCTACCAGCACCAACATTCCGGGCATGGATATGTGGTTTTTTTTATTGGGTAATAGTAATAATACAATCCATAAACCAAAGACGATTATCTCGAATGGTACCAAATAAGTCGCATTTCCCACGTGGATGCTGCGATAGCCAAATGCAACACTGAAAGTTCCGAGACAAAACAAGATCCATCGGCTCTTATCATTTGAGAGAAGCAAAGCCAGCGCTGCCACACCAACAACTATGATGATCAATAACTTGGGGTTAAGCCTATAAGTCAAGGTGGTATAGCCAACAATCGCCACAGTGAGCAATGCACCAAAAAAGAATGGATAGATATATCTTCGCAGAAGATTGGTCATAAAGTTACTACAGATCCATCGGATTTTCGGACAAAAAAGTGAAATTTTTCATAAACCATCCCGCCCCTCCACGCAATTTGATTGAGAAACAAAATAAATAATGCCCCCAATCGATCCATCCAGGTCTTCATGAGCAGACTATTATTAATGGGCCGATAAATAATGGCGGCAAAGAAAAAACCTGCCTTTACTAGATCTCGTAAAGAATGGATTCCATGCGGATACACACAGTACATTTCGGGCCATTTGCCCCGCACATGGTAATAGGCTCGCCCATACATAAAAAACTGGCGAACCATTCCATTCATGGTTGGGCGGTGATGGTGGATCACCTTGATCGCAGGTGTGTAGAAGATCTCGTAACCCAGTTTCTTGATGCGCCAATTGAAGTCCACATCCTCGCCGCGAAAAAGGCTTTCATCTTGGAGGCCAACCAGCTTGAGCACGGCTCGCTTATAGGATACATTCACCCCCGGCAAGGTCCGAACATAGGCTGGCGAGGCGGGGGAAGAAAACACCGCCGTATCCGCGATCCGGCTCAACAGACTCTTATTACTATCAGAACCCAGAACCGCACCACCCACCCCACCTGCTTCAGGATGCTCAGCATGCGCCTTTTTCATCTGGGTCACCCAATCAGGCAAGACTTCGGCATCATCATCGGTCATGGCTACTATATCCCCCGTACAATGCCCCAGGCCGATATTGCGACTGGTGGCCAGGTTCTTATTTACCGTGTTGATCACTTCGATCTGAATGTCCGTCTTACTCGCATAATCATGGGCAATTTTATCGGATCGCTCGTCGCCGCCATTGACGATCACGATCTGGTCCGGTTTCTCGACCGTGCGGTCGATCAAGGCTTCCAGCGCCATGGCAAGCATCTCCGGGCGATTATAGGTGCAGATCAAAACAGAAAAAGTGGGCATATTTACTGTCGAAACCGTTCCCGACGAAGTTGCATAAGATCCGATTCTGCTCCGTTCCCCCAGCGGCTTGATACACCCACTGCGCAGGCATACCCAGCCTTCTGTGCCGCCAGGCGGACGCGCAGATCCTGAAAACCGCCCGGGTATGCCAGGGCCGGCAAGATATTTGTAAGCCGTGCCCGCAGCATTTGAAGCGAAACCGTCAGTTCATCCCTTAAGGTCTCATCTGCACATTCGGTTAATGCGGCATGGTGCACGGTATGGCTTCCAAAAGAAACGTTCCACTGCTGGCATTCTTCCAACTGCTCCCAACTCATTAATGACTTGCTCTTATCAAAACTATCCCAGCTAGCTTTTCCCCCCACCATGCCTGTCGGTACGAACATGGTCACAGGGTGATTAAACTTTCTAATTACAGGAAATGCGCTGGTATAAAAATCCAGCAGTGCATCATCAAAAGTTATCACCCAGGTGTTTTTTAGTGAACAGCCTTCGTTCAGTAGCTCCAACCCTTTTGCCAGTGAAACAACATTCTTAGCTTGTAAAGACAGCATCTGGCGTTCAAATTCAGCCAATGAGATAGCATGCGAATCCATAGGATCATCGGCAATACTGTGATACATCAGGATACGCAGTCGGTCGCCAATCAACCAGGCTGGTAAAGCGCGCCAAGGGATGTTAGACAATCGGCTCAGAGAATAATTCATGAATTAGGGCTTGCAATAAAAATATAATCACCGCGTGCATCATTTAGTCCAAGGTAGTCAAAGCTGTCAACATTAAAACCGGCCTCAAGAATTGCATCCGGAAAATCGCTTCCAAATCTACGCAATGGAGTGCCTGAAAACAATTTAACTGCATCGAACTCTAAAGTCTTCTCCTGCCCATAAAGGTAATTTTCAGATAGGATTGCTTTCCCTGATTTTAATAATACTCGTTGGAATTCATTCAGTGCGCGTTGCCAATCTGGAACAAATTCCAAGACGTGAAAACAAATAACCACATCGAAATATCCAACAGGAAATGGTAAAGATTGAACATCACCAATTATCTGTGCATGAATATCACCAAGATCTAAGGAAGTATAATGAATTTGCTTTGTATATAGAAATTCTTTGAACCCATTCGTAGGTGCAATCTCTAAATAACGGAAATTTGGCACAAGTAGATTTAATTTTTCCAATAAAGCAACTAAAGCCCTATATCTAGGGAGGGAACCGCAAACCGGGCAGAATCCATTCGCCTTGTAATAAGTCATCGTTGCATAGGACTGGAATCGCCAGCCTGACCATCCGCATATATTACAACGGCTGGAATTAGAAACACCTGACCAATTTACTACTGAATTCAATACGTTATCAATCCCAGCATGAATTTTATGACGAAATTGCGTTTTCAAAAGCCAGAATGATATTCGACGGCGAAATTCTTTATCTTTGAAATATCGCCTTATGTAGTCTTCAAAACGTTCCATTGTCATTTGATCATATTTCCCGAATTATTTTGGCTTGTATATTATTGCCAAAACAGGCTCATTAATTAGAACCTATTA
>Ga0182027_10013390_pt1 | contig 11430 bp, 7 predicted proteins | sample 712E1DmetaG_FD_121300 | JGI IMG/M metagenome (GOLD analysis project Ga0182027, IMG submission 121300) | Permafrost microbial communities from Stordalen Mire, Sweden - 712E1D metaG (Illumina Assembly) | ecosystem: Environmental > Terrestrial > Soil > Wetlands > Permafrost | place: Sweden...
AGTTACTGCCTTTGCCAGCGAGCAATAAACCTGCAAATTGCTCTGAAACCCGCATGATGTATACACTGCGTTTATTATTCTTTTCTTTTCATATTATACATATCTACGTACATATCAGAAGTTGCTGAACGATAGTCTCTGGAAAATTGTATTGTATTTCCATCAGTCGTTAAAGCATATTTTCCAGAAAGAATTAAGCTCCAATCGAATTCAGCAGTCCATGCACACTCGTTCTCAAAGAGGATTGTATCACCTGTGATTGAATAAGTCCCATTACAAAGAGCAGGATATTTACTTTTATTACTCACACCTGACCAGGTACCCGAAGAAAATGTTATTGTAATTTTAGCTGTATCACTATTTGACCAGACAAGTTCACGTTGAAAAGTACCCTCATAAACCCCATCCGAAAATTGGGTAAATCTTTTTTCATCTTTTTTACAACCCAAAAAGCTTATTAAGCAAAAGATTAATAACAAATACTTTTTCATATTCAGTTTTCTTTAAAGATGAAGTGTTTTATATTTTAGTTGCCTTTGTCAATATTTAAAAGCTTTATTGCAATCATGGTTAAACTCTCCGTATCAAGTTGCTCAAAAGATAAAAGCGTTTCTCAATAACCGCCCGGATTCAACTTCACCAACTCCCTCTTAAGATCGCCCCCCTCCTTTGGAGGGGCCGGAGGAGGTTGGGAAGGTTAGAAGCGACATGGGATGTAAGCAATCCACTTTATTACACGCGTCAACAAACAAGAATCAGATTGGCAAGTCAAAAAAGATTAAAGACTACCAACCGCCGTACAATCCGTTTTGAAGCGCCTTCTGATAATTTTCGAGATTGAATTCATAAAGATAAGGTGCTTTATGGGCCCCTCCGGTTTTACGTTCTTCTAACTTGTTTAGAATACTGTATGACAATATTTTTCGTTGGAAATTACGCCGGTCGAGTTCTTTCGCAAGAATGGTCTCATATAACCGTTGAAGCTCGGGCATGGTAAATTTTTCGGCAAGCAGGTTATAGCCCAGGGGTTGATAATTCAACTGCAACCGCAACGTTTCGAGCGCTTTATTTAGTATTTGAAGGTGATCAAGAATTAATGAATCTACTTCATCCAGATTTTTCCAGGCGCACAGATCGGAAATACTATCGGGCGTAGGCTCAACTTTTGAAAAATCAACCAGGGCATAAAAACCCACTGAGATAAAACGCTGATCAAACCATTTAAGATCAGGATTTGCACCGGAATCGATTAAGTCTTGCACGATTGGGTTCCTCTTTGCCCGTTCAGGCTCACTAAATACGTTAAACTGTTTGAGGAAAATGTCATCTAAACCGGTACGCTCCTGAAGAACACGGTTTGCAGCAACTTCAATCGATTCATCCTCACACACGAACCCTCCTGGTAATGCCCATTCTTTTGTGTATTTTCTCCTGATCAACAACACTTTTAACTGGTTGTTGTGGAAACCGAAAACAACGCAGTCAAGCGAAATATGGTTCAGAAAATGTTGATCGGTGAAATTGGAAATTTGTGTCACTGCCATTATTGTTTAAACAAAAGTAAAATATAATCCTTCTTTTTTTGATTTCTAAAATAAAAAAACTATCATTGCGTCGATAAGACACAAACTTAATAAATCATTTTTAATTCGGTGTATCAAAATGACCAAAAAATTTTTAACCAGCTTCCAATTTTAAATAAACACACTAATAATAGCACCCTTAAATATTGATCTTTAATATTAAAAGAAATGGAAACAAAACGTGATTTTCTGAAAAAATTGTCTTTACTAACTGTTGGCGGCATTGCTGCAGCAAGCACAGCTTCGGCATTAGACAAAAACAGCCCATCATCTTCAGCCGCAGCAAAAAAATTGATCGGTCTGCAGATCTATTCCCTTGGAAAAGAATTAACCGATAATGTCCCAGCAGGGATGAAAAAAATTGCTGAAATCGGTTATAGTACAATTGAACTGGCTGGTTACGGCAACCGCAAAATGGGCCAATACGAAGTAACTGAATATCGCAAAATCGTAGAAGAGTCCGGATTGAAGATTACCAGTTCGCATGTGAACCCACCTGAAAGGAAATACACCAAAGAAAATGTTGCCGGGATTGCCGAATTTTGGAAGAAAGCGGTTGAAGACCATGTAAAACTGGGTGTCAGCTATCTTGTACAACCAGGATTACCAACAATTGAAACCCACGATGATGCCAAGCTTGTCTGCGAAGTTTACAACAGTGCAGGTGAGATTGCCAAAGCTGCAGGTATTAAATGGGGCTACCACAATCACAACATGGAGTTCAAACGCATTATGAGTGACGCAGAAAAAGCACAGACACCAAGTCCGTCAGATTTCTTCCGTCCAAAAGGTGATGTTATTTACGATCTTTTAATCACAGGAACAGATCCAAATCTTGTATTATTTGAAATGGATGTTTACTGGACCGTTATGGGACAGGCAGATCCAATTGAATATTTTGATAAGTATCCGACCAGATTTCCACTGTTACATATCAAAGACAGGTTAGTTTTAGGACAGTCGGGTATGATGAACTTTGAAAACATCTTCAATAAAGCCTTTGCAAATGGTTTAAGCACCTATTTTGTTGAAATTGAAAAAACAAAAGAAGGCATGACTCAATTCGAAGGTGTTAAAGGATGTTATGATTACCTGAACAATGCCTCTTTCGTCAAATAATTAGAAAATTCAATCCAAAAAAATGAGAAAACAAATTTTATTCGCCATTGCATTTGTTATGACATTAAGCATAAGTTCATTCGCCCAGCAAGCTTTATGGGGAGCTCCAGGAATCGTTTCGCCGGAAGTAAAAGAAAACAAAACTGTTACCTTCCGTTTTCAGGCACCCGATGCAAAAGAGGTTAAAATCTCCGGCGACTGGATGCCCGCGAAGGATTGGATACCCGGCTCGGAAGCGATGACCAAAGACGAAAAGGGTGTGTGGAGTTATACAACTCCAGTCTTACCATCCGATTTGTATGGTTATTCTTTCCTGGTTGACGGACTAAAAACGACGGACCCCAACAATGTCTACCTGATCCGCGATGTGGCAACGGTAACCAATGTTTTCATCGTTAGCGGGGGCAAAGCTGATTTATACAAAGTAAATAAAGTTCCCCATGGAACCGTAGCACGCCGCTGGTACGATTCGCCCGCCATCGGGATTACGCGCCGAATGACCATTTACACACCGGCCGGTTACGAAACCAGTAAAGTGAAATACCCGGTATTGTATTTGTTACATGGGATGGGTGGCGACGAAGAGGCATGGATAGCTTTGGGTCGCGCCTCACAAATTCTCGATAACCTGATTGCTCAGGGAAAAGCAAATCCAATGATTGTTGTAATGACCAATGACAATGTAGCACAGGAAGCAGCTCCGGGTGAATCAACGCTGGGAATGTATAAACCCACTTTCCAATTACCCAATACAATGGATGGCAAATTTGAAGAGAGTTTCCCCGATGTGATAAAATTTATCGAGGCCAACTATCGTGTGAAAGCAGAGAAATCAAGCCGTGCCATCGCCGGATTATCGATGGGTGGATTTCATTCGCTGCATATTTCAAGGTATTACCCAAACACCTTCGATTATATAGGCCTGTTTTCAGCGGCCATTACACCCGATGCAAAGGTCAGTTCAAAAGTTTATGAAAACATCGACAACACATTGAAAAACCAACTAAAAAATGGATACAAACTATATTGGATTGGGGTTGGAAAAGCCGATTTCCTTTATAAAAATGTAACCGAATATCGTGCAAAACTTGATAAACTGGGGATGAAATATACCTATCGCGAAAGCGAAGGCGGTCACACCTGGACCAACTGGCGGGTTTATCTGTCCGAATTTGCGCCATTGCTTTTCAAATAGAATGTACAATTAAATAAAAGGCATTGTTGCATATCCTAAGCAAAATAAGATCAATAAATATTTATAAAATGAAAATTCAGCACAAACTCGAAATTGGATTGTTTGTTTTACTCCTGATATTCAGCGGAGTAAAAGTACAAAGTCAAACAATAAAAGCATCTTCAACAATTGACTCAAAGGTTCAAAGTATCATTTCGAAGATGACACTTGAACAAAAAGCACAGCTAGTGATTGGCACCGGAATGTTTTTTGAGCTTCCGGATTCGATAAGGGCAAAAATGCCTAAGGGATTCGACGGGAAAGTCGATTCAAAAGATCCTAAATATGTTGAAATGGTCAATAAAATCAGGAAATATCTTCCAGGTGCTGCCGGTGTCTCTTCTGAATTTCCTGAATTGGGAATTGCATCACAGGTTTTAACCGATGGACCTGCAGGATTGCGTATTCAACCTAAACGCAAAGGTGAAGAGAAAACCTATTATTGCACTGCCTTCCCGATTGCCACTGTGCTGGCCTCAACATGGGATACCGAACTGGTTTACAGTGTTGGAAAGGCTATGGGAAATGAAGTGAAGGAATACGGATCAGATATTCTGTTGGCTCCTGCCCTTAATATCCAGCGCGATCCGCTTTGTGGTCGTAACTTCGAGTATTATTCCGAAGATCCGCTGATAGCCGGTAAAACAGCCGCTGCCATGGTAAGAGGGATTCAGTCAAACGGTGTTGGAACTTCCATCAAACACTTTGCTGCCAACAATTCGGAAACCAACCGGATGACGGTAAATACAATTGTGAGCGAACGGGCATTGCGCGAAATTTACCTCAAAGGATTCGAAATAGCAGTAAAAGAGGCTCAGCCATGGACGGTAATGTCTTCTTACAATAAGGTTAACGGTACCTATACTTCCGAAAGCAATGATTTGCTGACTAAAATTCTGCGTAAAGATTGGGGCTTTGAAGGTTATGTGATGACCGACTGGGGCGGTGGCAGCGATGTCGTTGCCCAGATGAATGCCGGAAATGACATGATTCAGCCTGGTCAACCAAAGCAGATTCAGGAAATTATTGATGCCGTAAAAGGTGGCAAACTCGACGAAAAAATTCTGGATCTGAATGTCAGCCGAATCCTGAAAATTATGTTGAAAGCACCCCGCTACAACAATTACAAATATTCAAGTACTCCTGATTTAACCGCCCATGCAGCTGTTACCCGTCAGGCGGCAACCGATGGAATGGTTTTGCTTGAAAATAAAGGAAATGCATTACCTATTCAATCAACAGTTAAAAATATTGCAGCTTTTGGGAATACTTCATACGACTTTATTGCAGGTGGAACCGGAAGTGGTGATGTGAACAAAGCCTACACCGTTTCGCTGATCGAAGGTTTAAGCAATGGCGGATTTACCGCAATCGATGAGTTAAAAAACATCTATGATGTTTATGCCAAAGATGCTGTAACCAAAAGAGGTCCTTCAAAAAATCCGCTGGCATTCATGGGAGCAAAAGATCCGGTTGCTGAAATGGCAGTTTCCCCTGAACTTGCAATGCAGGTGGCCGAAAAAGCTGATATGGGACTAATTACTATTGGACGGATATCTGGAGAAGGAAGAGACCGAACAGCAACCGAAGGAGATTTTTACCTGACCTCAACTGAAAAAGAGATGATTAAAAACGTTTCGGAAGCTTTCCATGCAAAAGGTAAAAAAGCCATTGTTATCCTGAATGTTGCAGGTGTTATTGAAGTAGCCAGCTGGCGCAACATACCTGATGCTATTTTACTCGCATGGTTACCTGGTCAGGAAGGTGGAAACTCGGTAGTAGATGTGTTGTCTGGGAAAGTTAATCCATCGGGTAAACTGGCGATTACATTCCCGATGACCTACACCGATGCGCCAAGTGCAAAGAATTTCCCCGGAGTTGCAGAAAAATCGGATAAAGTCGACAAAGCTGCTGATCTTTCCGGATTCTCGTTTATGCGCCGTACACCATGGGAAGTTGTTTATGAAGATGATATCTACGTTGGTTATCGCTATTATAACACCTTCAAAGTTCCCGTTGCCTACGAATTTGGATATGGACTTTCGTACACCAATTTTGAATTCAATAATTTTAAATTAAGTACCACCGATTTCAATGGTGAACTTTCGACAACGGTCGAAGTAAAAAACACGGGGAAAGTTGCCGGACGCGAAGTTGTACAGTTATATATTAGTTCACCAAATGCCAAATTAAAGAAACCGGAAGAGGCATTGGCCGCTTATGGAAAAACAAAATTGTTGAAACCGGGCGAATCACAAACCATCAGCTTCAAAATCCAAACCAAAGATTTCGCCTCATTCGACGAGACTTCTTCATCATGGATTGCCGAAGCCGGGAAATATAACCTGAAAATTGGCGCCTCTTCACTGGCTATCAAACAAACAGCAACCTTCAAAATTGCCAAAGAACTCGAAGCAGGTAAAGTAACCAAAGCATTAGCTCCAACCCGCGAAATCAACAAACTGGTTTCGAAATAAGATTACAGATTGCTTTCTATATTTGATTGACCAAATTCAAATCCCCGCTTTTAACTTTCACAATTTAATTGCGGGGATTTTTTCAAAACTTTAACTCACTGTATATCATGAAAAATAGAAACATTTACATTAAAACTTTTACTTTTTTGACCTTTTTTATCTTCCTTGGTTTTACCTCCATTGCAAGTATTAAAACACTATCAGACACGGTTCGCATCGAAAGCGGATTAATATCCGGTTCACTGGATGCAAAATCGGAGGTTGTTTCTTTTAAAGGAATTCCTTTTGCGGCTCCTCCTGTGGGTAATTTACGATGGAAATCGCCACAGCCAGTTAAAGTCTGGAATGGAGTGAAGGCATGCAAAACATTCTCAGCCAGCGCAATGCAGTCAACACCAACCCCATTTTCAATGTGGACTGCTGAATTTATTGCGCCAGCTGAACCTCTTAGCGAAGACTGTCTGTACCTGAATGTGTGGACTGCTGCTAAATCTTCATCCGAAAAACGTCCGGTAATTGTTTTTATTCATGGCGGCGCATTTACAAGCGGTTCTGGTTCTGTTCCGGTTTATGACGGAACCGCAATGGCTCAAAAAGGGATTGTTTTTGTCACAATCAACTACCGTGTAGGCATTTTCGGATTCTTTTCGCATCCCGAATTATCGAAAGAATCAGCCAGTAAAACATCCGGGAACTACGGATTACTTGACCAGATTGAAGCACTCAAGTGGGTGCAAAAAAATATTGCTTCTTTTGGTGGCGACCCCAATCGGGTATCGATTGCCGGACAATCTGCAGGAGCATTCAGTGTAAATTATTTGGTAGCTTCACCTCTTGCAAAAGGGCTGTTTCAAAGGGCAATTGCCGAAAGTGGTGGGGCTGTATTACCTACAAATCCTTTGTCCGGTCAACAAGATTTAAAAGATGCAGAACAGCGAGGCATAGAATTTACCCATTCTTTGAAAGTCAATTCCATCGCTGAATTAAGGGCAAAAACATCAGCGGAAATAATGGCAGTCCGGGCAATGACGTCACCCATTGTTGATGGTTATGTGATTCCGGAACCTCTGTATAAGATTTTTTCAGAAGGAAAACAAAACGACGTTCCGGTATTGATGGGATGGAACGCCAATGAAGGAAATTTTGGTGGTCAACTGCTGAATGCTGAAAAATTCAAACAACAAGCAAAAGAAAAATATGGCGAAAAAGCAGGTGAGTTTCTGAAATTGTTTCCTTCAGAAACTGACGCAGAAGCCGAACAATCACAACTGATACTTAGCGGACTTCAAATGTTTGGCGTTCAGGCTTACGCATGGATGAACCTCCAATATAAAACCGGAAAATCACCCGTCTATATGTATCATTTTGAACGGGCGGTTCCATATAATAAAGATCAAAAACCCTTTGGGGCTTTTCATACAGGCGAAGTACCATATGCCTACAATAACCTTCAAATGAGCAGTCGTCCATGGGAGCAAACCGACATTCAACTGGCCGAAACCATGTCGTCATTCTGGGCAAATTTTGCAGCAAATGGGAATCCAAACGGACCTGGTTTGCCCGATTGGAATGCCTGTTCTCCAAAAAAGTTGAAGGCGATTATTTTAGCTGAAAAAGTTGAAGTAAAGGAGCTTCCTCAACGAAACGGACTGGATTTTTTAGAACAGTTTTATATTTCAAAATTGAAAAAAGATTAGTTTACAACTAAAACAACGATGAAAAAAATAATGAAAATCGGTGCAGGTGCACTTTGGGCAATCCTCCTTTTAGGATACGGTTGCAGTCCAAAATGGACGGAGAAAGACAATGGAACTTTTAAACTGATCAGTAACGAAGGAGGACAAACATTAGGATATTCGTCAACTTCAGGAGTCAAGATACTTACGGTTGATCGTCTGGCATTCAAAGATTTGAATAAGAATGGCAAGCTTGATGCTTACGAAGACTGGCGTTTACCGGTGGAGGAACGAGCTAAGGATCTTGCCGCAAAAATGTCGATCGAACAAATAGCAGGACTGATGTTATATAGCGGACATCAGTCGATTCCGATGATTCCGAATGGCCCTTTTGCAGGAACATATGGTGGTAAACCTTTCGCCCAAAGTGGTGCAAAACCGGGTGATTTAACTGATCAGCAAAAAAAGTTTTTGACAGAGGATAATCTTCGGCACGTTCTGATCACTTCCGTCGAAAGCCCTGCTATCGCGGCACAATGGAACAACAATGCACAGGCATTGGTCGAAGGAATCGGTCTGGGAATTCCCGATAACAATAGTTCAGACCCCCGTCACGGCAGTGATTCATATGCCGAATTCAATGCAGGGGCAGGTGGTAAGATATCGATGTGGCCTGGATCTTTGGGAATTGCAGCTTCGTTCGACCCGAAGTTAATGAAACAGTTTGGAGAGATTGCTGCCACTGAATATCGTGCTTTTGGAATCACTACAGCGCTTTCTCCGCAAATAGATTTGGGTACTGAACCTCGCTGGAGCCGTTTCGATGGAACAATGGGTGAAGATCCGACACTGGCTACCGATATGGCCAGGGCTTATGTCGATGGTTTTCAAACATCAACCGGAAAAGCTGAGATCACAGGTGGCTGGGGGTTTAAGAGTGTAAATGCGATGGTAAAACACTGGCCGGGCGGAGGTCCCGAAGAGGGAGGTCGCGACGGCCATTTTGGTTATGGCGAGTATGCTGTTTATCCGGGTCACAATCTGAAAGATCACCTGAAACCATTTACGGAAGGGGCTTTCAAACTCGATGGTGCAACCAAAATGGCAGCAGCGGTGATGCCATATTATACCATCTCGTTTAATCAGGATACTATGAACAAGGAGAATGTTGGCAACAGCTTCAATAAATACATCATCACCGATTTGCTTCGTGGCAAATATGGATACGAAGGCGTTGTTTGTACCGACTGGATGATCACCAAAGATGTGATGGCCATTGATCAGTTTAGCGGAAAATGCTGGGGTGTCGAAAAGATGTCTGAAGCACAGCGTCATTACAAAGTGATTGAGGCAGGAGTAGATCAATTTGGGGGTAATAACGAAATGGGACCCGTGATTGAAGCTTATAAAATGGGGGTAAAAGAACATGGCGAACCCTATATGCGTAAACGGTTTGAACAATCGGCAGTTCGTTTGCTCCGGAATATTTTCAGGGTTGGATTGTTCGAAAATCCTTATCTCGATGTAGCTCAAACCGAAAAAACTGTAGGTAATCCTGAGTTCATGAAAGCCGGATATACAGCACAGCTGCGATCGGTTGTGATGTTGAAGAATCAGCAGAAAACGCTTCCGCTGAAAAAACAGTTGAAAGTCTATATTCCAAAGAAATATATCCCTGCCGGACATAGCTGGTTTGGCGCTGAAACACCGGAAAGCTGGAAAGATGCGGTCAATCCTGATGTTGCGAAGAAATATTTCGCCGTAGTTGAGAAACCGGAGGAAGCTGATTTTGCATTGGTTTGCATCGATAGCCCCAAAGGAGGAGTTGGTTATTCGCAGGACGACCTGAAGAATAAAGGGAACGGATATGTACCGATTAGTTTGCAATACAGTCCTTATAAAGCTAACTTTGCCCGCGAGACGAGTATTGCCGGTGGAAGTCCGATGGAATGTTTTACCAACCGCTCGTACAAAGGGAAATCAATAACAGCCTCCAATACGAACGATATGAAAGCGGTTGTCGAAACCAAAGCAAAAATGGGAAGTAAACCGGTTGTAGTGATCATTAAAGTATCAAATCCAATGGTTTTCTCCGAGATCGAAAAGAGTGCAAATGCGATTTTAATCCATATGGGAGTTCAGGATCAGGCGATCATGGATATTCTGACCGGTGCAACCGAACCTTCAGCATTGCTGCCCTGCCAGATGCCGGCAGATATGAAAACTGTTGAGGAACAATCGGAAGATGTTCCACGTGATATGAAATGCTACACCGATTCAGAGGGAAACACCTACGATTTTGCCTATGGATTAAACTGGCAGGGAGTAATCAACGACGAACGCGTGGCCAAATACAAAAAATAAAACAATAAATATGAAAAGAATTAAACTGATACTAATCTTGCTTCTAACCGTTTCGGCACTCTTTGGACAAAAGACAAAAATGGATGCATTTGTTAACGAGCTGATGAGCAAGATGACTTTGGAAGAGAAATTGGGACAGATCAATCTCTCTTCAGGTTTTAAAGGTGCTGTTATTTCGGGTGGCGAAGGAATGCTCGATAATATTCGCAAGGGTCAAATTGGAGCCACCGGAGGTTTTACCTTGGAATCGGTTAAGAAAATGGAGGCCGCATCGCAGGAATCGCGACTCAAAATCCCGGTTTTAATTGGTGTCGATATTATTCATGGCTATAAAACCGGTTTCCCTATTCCGCTTGGATTAGCTTCGACCTGGGATCTGGGCATGATTGAAAAAAGCGCCCGTATCGCAGCCATTGAAGCAAGTGCCAATGGTATTTGCCTGACCTATTCACCAATGGTCGACATTGCCCGCGACCCGCGTTGGGGACGGGTAGCGGAAGGTGCCGGAGAAGATCCATGGTTGGGTTCGCAAATTGCCAAAGCGATGGTCCATGGTTACCAAGGCGACGACCTTTCGAAAGACAATACCATCATGGCTTGTGTCAAACACTTTGCCTTGTATGGAGCGGCCGAAGCTGGTCGCGATTACAATACGGTCGACATGAGCCGGCTTACCATGTACCAGGATTATTTACCTCCTTACAAAGCGGCTTTCGATGCCGGTGCAGGGAGCGCCATGGCGTCATTCAATGTAATTGATGGGGTTCCGGCCACGGGAAATAAATGGCTGTTGACCGATCTTCTGCGCAAAGAATGGGGTTTCAAAGGTTTTGTGGTAACCGATTATAATGCCATCAATGAAATGATGTCGCACGGATTAGGCGATTTACCAACTGTTTCGGCATTGGCACTAAAAGCAGGTGTCGACATGGATATGATGGGACTCGGATTTCTAAATACTTTAAAAAAATCGATGA
>Ga0182027_10013391_pt1 | contig 11430 bp, 9 predicted proteins | sample 712E1DmetaG_FD_121300 | JGI IMG/M metagenome (GOLD analysis project Ga0182027, IMG submission 121300) | Permafrost microbial communities from Stordalen Mire, Sweden - 712E1D metaG (Illumina Assembly) | ecosystem: Environmental > Terrestrial > Soil > Wetlands > Permafrost | place: Sweden...
GAAGCTGCTGCAAGTATTAGATATTTAATTGCAGCTTCAACGCCAGATGCATTATTTCTTAAATATGCAACCATTACATAAAGCGGAACGCTCAAAAGTTCCAACCCGATAAAAAAAGAAGCAAAATGCTGCGACAAAATCATTATAGATGATCCCAATATAGCGACATTTAAAAGTACATAGTATTCTTCCTTCTGCTCATCGAAATTGCTGAAATAATTAAAACTTATTATATTGATAAAAATCGCAGATATTGACGTTATTTCAAAATAGTAAATACTTAAACGGTCATCAAGGATTAGACTGCCAACCCATGAAGGGAGATTATCTGAGATAAAAAATATAGAAATTAGTGTCAATAGCAAACCAAATAAAGAGATTAATGCGATTAGATTATGATTTCGGTAAAACGAAATAACAAGCATTTGCAAAGTCAACGAAATGCTAATAATTATTAATGGGACAAGAAGTGAAAAATGGAACATATCTTTTTTAAATCAGAATTTTTCAAACTTTATTTTTCTTTAATACTGACAGAAGCCTCGTTTTTATTTACTTTAATAGGGAAATCCTTAATTGGCGCTTCAATCTTAAGTATCTTTTGAACGGTAGTTTTCGACCTGTCGAAAATAGGCTTGGGGTATAAACCAAACCATAACAGTAGTACCACAAGACTTCCGAGTGAAATTTTTTCTACACTTGAAAAATCTTGTATTGGCAGATTACTATTTTTATGTCCAACAAAAGCTTTCTGTATAATTCTTAGGGAATATGCCGCTGCTGCAATTAATCCCAATGAAGCAAAAACAGCTGCTACTACATTAACTTTAAATGTACCGGCCAGGATAAGAAATTCTGCAATGAAATTTCCCAAACCTGGTAATCCGAGGGAAGCTAATACAAAAAACGTCCCAAATCCTGACATTACAGGGCTTTTCTCCCAGAGTCCACCTAATTGACTGACATTGCAAGTTCCCGTCCGTTTAATTAATGAAGAAGCTATTAAAAGCAATGCACTTGTACTAATTCCACTAACTATCATTTGCATTATAGTTCCCTGTAATGCAGTTTCGTTAAAAGAATATAGCCCCAACAAAATAAAGCCCATGTGACTGATACTGCTGTAAGCAGCAATAAGCCGGAGATCATCCTGGACAAAAGCCATAAAAGCCCCATAAAATATTGTGATTATTCCCAGGACAAATGCAGCATTCGTTAATAAACCGAAGGCATCTGGAAATATTGGGATAACAAACCGTATAATTCCATAAGCGCCGGTTTTTATCATTAATCCTGTAATTACTGCTGTTATTGGTGCATCGGTGAACGAACCAGGCAACCAGCCGTGAAATGGCAATACTGGTAACTTTACAAAAAATGCGGCCAAAAATCCAAGCATTATAACCGATCCAACTTTTATTCCATAAGAATAACTTAAAAATCCAAAATAGTCAAATGAATAAATACCGTTATTTCGGCCATGTATAAAATATAAACATAAAATAGACAACAACATTAACAAACCACTCGCCTGGGTATAAACCAGAAATTTAAATGAATTCTTTGATTCGCTGTTTTTACCAAACAACACCATAAGCAGGTAGATCGGGACAAGCATCATTTCCCAGAAAAAGAAAAACAACAATAAGTCGAAAGCCAGGAAAATACCAGTTACTCCGGCAATCATCAACAATGTATTGAAATAGTAAAACCCTTCGTCATCAGTTTTAGGCGATGCTAAAACTGAAATAAAACCAAGGATTAATGTTAGCATAATCATTATGAAACTCAATCCATCCATTGCTAAATGTATACTGGCGCCAACTGAATGAATCCATTCTGTTTGATATTCAAACATCCAACTACCATGCTTGAAAAGTGAAGGAAATGCAACAAGGTTCCAGGAACCAAAAAGTAAAATAACATCAACTGCTAAAGCAAGCAGGGCAATATAACGCGGTAATGAATTACTCCAATTTGAAGCAATTAAAGATACGATAGCCCCGGTGATAATAGTCAATATCAGAAATATCATTATCATAAGAAAAGCATTAATGAAATTGTTAAAATTAAACCTATAACAATTCCCGTTAAATACCAGTTAAGACGGCCATTTTGAGTAAATGAAACTACTTTGCTAAGTTTGTCGAATGCTATCCCGATTGAATCAAAGAAACGATCTACAACATCTGACTTGTTGGAATTGGCAATTGCTACAAAAGGGCGAACAAATAATGTATCGTAAAGCTTGTCGAAATTCCATCCATTTAGGAAGAATTGCTGAAATGGTGAAGGATTGTAAGTTGAAACAGTTTTTTTCAAGAACATTGAATAGGCTATATATATGCCTGAAAGAGAAATAATGGCCGAAAGAATTTGGAACAACCATTCATGTGCTTCAACGGATTTTAGTACTGTTTGCGGCAATGTATTTTCTATCAAATTTGAAAAAATTGTAACATGCCCAAAATTTCCGGGCAATTGAATAAACCCGCCAAAAGTTGTAAGAATGGCTAAAACAATAAGTGGAATTGTCATCAATTTACCAGGATTATAATGGACATGTGTTTTTTCTTCACCATAAAAAGTAAGAAAAACCATACGGAAAGTGTATATTGATGTTAGAAAAGCTCCTGTAAACCCTGCCAACCAAAGCCAAACACTTCCATTCCCGGCTGAAAATGAAAACCACAAAATCGCATCTTTACTATAAAATCCTGCAGTTACAAGCGGCAAAGCGGCAAGTGAAGCAGAGCCAATTAAAAAAGTCCAGAAAATTACGGGTAGTTTTTTTCGTAGCCCGCCCATTTTAAACATATCCTGTTCATGGTGCAAAGCCATAATAACAGCGCCACCTGCAAGGAAAAGCAAAGCTTTAAAAAATGCATGGATCATAAAATGAAATATCCCTGCCGACCATGCGCCCACGCCCAACGCGAGAAACATATATCCAATCTGACTGATAGTAGAATATGCAAGTACACGTTTTAAATCATATTGAAAAAGGGCACTAATTCCGGCAAGTAAAAGTGTCAATGCACCGACAATTGCAACAATAGTCATAGCCAAAGGTGATAATGCAAAAAGCACATTCGTTCGTGCAATAAGGTATACACCGGCAGTGACCATCGTGGCTGCATGTATCAATGCGCTTACAGGCGACGGGCCTGCCATAGCATCGGGCAACCAAACCTGCAAAGGCAATTGTGCCGATTTGCCAACTGCCCCGCCCAACAATAACAACGCAATAGTGAGAGCCAAAGTTGAACCAATAGCAATTGTACCTGGAGCTGCCGTCAAAATATCATGAATATTTAAAGTCCCAAAATTTACAAACAAAATGAAGAGGCCAACGAGCATTGCAGTATCGCCAACACGGGTTACAATAAATGCTTTTCGGGCTGCATAATTATTGGCCGGATCTTTATAGAAAAACCCAATTAACAAATATGAACAAAGACCAACGCCTTCCCATCCGAGATACATCAACAGTAAATTATCAGCTAGGACTAATGTCAGCATTGAGCCAACAAATAAATTCATATAGGCGAAAAAACGGGCATAACCCTCATCGAAACTCATGTATTCAATAGAATACAAATGAATGAGAAAACCAACAAATGTGATTACAAAAATGAAAACCAACGATAATGAATCGAGATGGAAAGCTATTGAAGGTGAGAATCCGGAAATACTAAACCAGTTCCAAAGTGTTTGGTTAAAAATCTGTTCGTGTGAAGGAAGATTTAAAAATTTTATTCCAATACTAATAACCAATAATGCAGCAACACCAATAGTTCCGGAACCAATGATAGCTTGTATCTTTTTAGGAAAATGTTTTCCAAAAAGCGCTAAAATTAAAAATCCTGAAAATGGTAAGGCTGGCACCAGCCAAAGCAATTGTAACATATTATTCTTAATAAATTTTATTACCTCAACCCCTTAAAAAGGGGCTATAACTATGAAGTGCCTTTAATCAGCACATTAACATATTAACACATCAGCACATCATTTTAAGGTATTCAAGCTTTCTGTATCAACTGTTTTAAAATGTTTAAACATTTGAATAACCAATGCAAGTGCGACAGAAACCTCAGCCGCGGCTACAGCAATTATAAATATGAACATCACTTGTCCATCCGGTTGTCCAAAACGGGAACCTGCAGCAATAAATACAAGTCCGGCGCTGTTCATCATAATTTCAAGCCCCATCAACATGAATAATATATTTCGCCTGACCAATATCCCGACAAAACCAATCATGAAAAGAGTTCCGGCCAATATTAATTGTTCTTCAAAAGTAATGCCCATTTTGACTTTAAAATAAGTTGTTTTTTTCTTGATTCTTCTATCTTATATTCCTATTCGTTTTCTTTTATGTCCGATTCTTGTGAAACTTCCAAATATCTGTGAAGATTTCTTTTTTTTGTCCTTCCTAAATGATACGCACCAACAATTCCTGCAAGTAATAAAATTCCTATGAGTTCGGCACCCAATAAATAGGTTGTGAATAAGCTTACAGCGATTTGTTTTACCCCAACAACTTGCACCTTTGCCTGCAAAGGGTTATTGGTTAGAAAAGCATAAATAAACTCCACAATTAAAACTAAGCTTAATACTGTTGGAACAATCCAGGTTTTGTAGCCGGTTTTTGACTTTTCATCTTCAGGGCTTTTGTCCAGGTTAAGCATCATAACCACAAAAACAAAAAGTATAACTATTGCACCGGCATAAACTATTATTTCGAGCGCCGCTGCATAAGGAGCGCCTGAGATATAAAATACAACTGCAACTGCTAACAACGATAAAACAAGGTAAAGCAATGCATGAACGGCATTATGCCTCGTAATTACCATGATCGATGCAATAATTGCAATTAATGAAGCTATGTAAAATAATATGTTCATTTAGAAAGCCTCCCCTGACCCCTCCAGAGTAGGGGAAAATTATTATTGTAAAATTTATTTCTTTGTTTCATTCTATTTTTCTAATTTCCTCTTCTTTCTTCCCTCCTCTGGAGGAGAATAGGAGAGGCTTATAATAAATCTCTTACATCGGTTGGTGGCTCTTCATTTGCACCAGTCCCTTTTTTCTTCCCAGATATTTCAACACCAGACTGGCTGTAAAAATTATAATCATGATATTTCCCGGGGCCACTGATTAATAAGTTTTCTTTTTCATAAACCAGATTTTGGCGCTTGTATTCAGCAATTTCGAAATCGGGCGTAAGCTGAATTGCATTTGTAGGGCAAGCTTCTTCGCAATAGCCGCAAAAAATGCAGCGCGAAAAGTTTATCCTGAAAAATGCCGGATATCTTCTGCCAGTTTCGTCCTCAGTTGCCTGTAAAGATATGCAATCGGTGGGACAAGCTGCTGCACATAAATTACATGCCACACATCTTTCGTTTCCATCGGGGTCGCGTGTAAGTATTATACGTGCGCGATAACGTGCTGGTAAAAAAGGTGCTTTTTCAGGATATCCCTTGGTTTCCCTCTTTCGGAATGCATGTGTAAAAGTTATTAATATACTTCGAAGAATGCTAAACATGTTTTCTTATTTCATTAATAAAATCGCGGCTGTTACCATAATATTGACCAAAGTCAAAGGTAAAAGTATTTTCCAACCTACTTCCATGAACTGGTCGTATCGTGGGCGCGGCAATGATGCCCTTAATAAAATTATAAAAGCTATAAAACAAAATGTCTTGAACAAAAACCAAAATACCGGAGGCAGCAATGTTGCATAAGGGATGAAAGTTGGAGCCAGCCATCCTCCAAAAAATATGGTTACTACCATTGCTGAAACCAAAGTAATTCCGAGGTATTCGCCAACAAAAAACATTCCGAACTTGATACCTGAATATTCAGAATGGAACCCTGCGATCAATTCACCTTCAGCTTCGGGCATGTCGAAAGGCGCACGGTGCGCTTCGGCAACTGCGGCAATTAGAAAAATGCAAAAGCCTACAAACTGTGGGAAAACAAACCAGACATGCTTTTGGGCTTCCACGATTCCTTTAAGACTAAATGTTCCAGACATCATTACAACACCTAGTAACGAAAGTCCCATAAAAACCTCATAAGAAATCATTTGTGCTGCTCCACGCATACCACCTATCAAAGTATATTTATTATTAGACGACCAACCTGCAAGCACAATACTATAAGCGCCTAATGAAGAGTTTCCCAAAAAAAACAACAAAGCGATATTTGAATCTGCTACCAAAAAATCAGGTGCAAAAGGAACCAAAGCAAAACTGAATAATACAGTTAACATTATTGTAGCCGGGGCTAAAATAAATACCGGTTTGTCTGCAAATGGCGGAATCCAGTCTTCTTTGAGGAATATTTTAATCATATCTGCCGGAACCTGCATGATACCGTGCCAGCCAGTGCGGTTCGGCCCATGGCGGTCCTGCCATAAACCAAGTAACCTGCGTTCGACAAAAATATTTGCAGCAGCAATGGTAATTACCATCAATAATACTCCGGTTATAATAAATCCAATTGCCATAAGTGAAGCCCCCTAATCCCCCAAAGGGGGACTTTTTAATCCGTTTTATATTTAATTATGAACTTTTTACAAACCTAAACTTTTATAATCTTTAGTGGTGCGTGTTTGTAATGCGTGCCTTTATTTCAAATAAAAATTCTAATCCCTGTTCCTTTAGCTTTTAAAGCGTTGTTCAATTCTTTCAAGTATTTATTCGATGCCTGCACCGAATTCCATCCCGGAGCCCAATAGAATGATGTCAATGCTGCAGGAGGAATTGATTTACTTCCTTCCATAGAATATGCAAGCGCTGAGTTTTCATCCTGAGCTGGTTTTGGTTCACTTACATTTATATTTGCAAGTATGGATGTACGTCCGCTAAAACGCGGAGTTTGACGTGGAACCTTCAAACCGTTTTCACGATAATTAGCATCAGGGGCAACATCTTTTATTGATGCAAGCAATGAGAATTCAGTTGAAATTTCATTTACAATGCTATCGAAATCCTGTTTCTTAGTTCCATTTTTTAAAGCATAAATTTCACTGAGCCATTTCCAGCTTTGGTGAATTTCATCTTTTGCCGGCAATACGCTGAAATATCGTTGCATCCTTCCATCGGAATTTACCAATGTTCCTTCACTTTCTGCAAAAGTTCCTGAAGCCAGCAACAAATCTGCATGATTTGAAATTTCAGATTTGGTATGATCAAGAACGATGATATTTTTTACTTTTTCAAAAGCAGTTTTAATATTTTCTTGATTCGTCCTTTTATAAATATTGTTTTCAAGTATGACGACATTGTCTGAATCGTTATTTTTAATGGATTCCATCGCCTGATCAAGATTTTTTTCTGAGAGGATACTTAATCCAAGGCTATTGCATTCCGGGACAACAAAGTAAAGACTAACTTTTAGTTCATCGGTTTTTAATGACAAAGCTACGTTCAATGATGCTTCAATTAATTCTTTGCTTTTCAATTGAGTGCCTGAAATCACAACTACTGATTTGCAACCTTTGAGGATTTCGGCAACTTGTTTTATTTCTGAAGATATTTCATTTGAAACATTTTCATTTTTCAAATAAGCTACAATTGTCTGTCCAAACTGAATTATTCCTGCCGGATCCTTTCTAAATGTTAAGGTTGCTATATCATCAATTTTAGTTTTTTCCGGAGTAGTAACAAAAAGTGGCCCTTTCACATCCACGATTGCATTATTTGCAGCAATATTGTTCCAATCTGGAATGTTTAATTTTGCTGCAATCGACATCGGTTTATTTTTTACCGATTGACGCACTGTTAATGCCAAACGTGGCGCTGTTTGTAAAATATCTTCACCAAGAATTAAAACAGCTTCAGCTTTCTCAATTTCAAGCAGGCTGGGAACATGAACTTTCCCACTTTGATAAATATTTTGAATTTCTTTTAAGAGTGAAAATTCAGTTGCATCAATTCCGGCGTAAAAATTTTCTTTACCAACTAATTTTTGTAATGTATAATTTGATTCTAAAGAAGCAGTTGGCGAACCAATACCAATTGTTTTGCCGGTGGATAATATATAATTTACCCTCTGAACGGCATCGTTATAATTGATAGGTACTTTGGTCGACTTTGTAGCTTTATAAATTGATTGCTTAATCCTCATTTCGGCATCGTTCACAAATTCATATCCAAAGCGGCCACGGTCGCATAAGAAATAACCATTTACTTCTTCATTATAGCGGTTAAGTGTCCGCCTGATTTCTCCATAACGTTCGCCAATAATGGTGTTGCAACCAACGGCACAATGCGTACAAATACTTGGGGCATTTGTCAAATCCCATTTCCGGGTATAATGTTTTTTTAAAGTTTTATCTGTAAAAACGCCGGTTGGACAAACCTCAACAAGGTTTCCGCTAAATTCGCTTTCTAATGCACCGTCTTCAAACCGGCCAAAATACAAGTGATTGTGTGAGCCAAAAACACCTAAATCTGTCCCGCCTGCATAATCTTTGTAATATCTTACGCACCGGTAGCACTGGATACACCGGTTCATTTCGTGGTTAATGTAAGGACCGAGGTATTGGTTTTTATAAGTACGTTTTTTAAATTCGTACCTTCTGTAATTATGGCCTGTCATCACAACCATATCCTGTAAATGACATTCGCCGCCTTCATCGCAGATCGGGCAATCATGCGGGTGATTGGTCATCAGGCTTTCGAGAATAGAGGAACGGAAATCTTTTACTTCATCATCGTTGATAGAAATAAACATTCCATCGGCAACAGGTTCCATACAGCTCATCACAATCCGGCCTTTGGTATCATTTGCATCGCGATAGCGCTTCACGGCACACAACCTGCAAGAACCAACCGAACCTAATGCCGGATGATAGCAAAAATATGGAATATCCAATCCGATTGAAAGACAGGTTTTGAGTAAGTTTCCCTGTGGTTCAACCTGAACTGGTTTGCCGTCTATGTAGATTGTTATCATAAATTGTTAAAATTCAAATTCGCTAAAAAAGAAATTTTAAACGCCAAGACGCTAAACCGCAAAGCAAAAAATTGACAAATAAATTTTGTGCCTTTGTGTCTTTACGTTTGAAAACTAACTTTTCCAAGGGCATCTTTTTTCTTTAATATGACTTTCAAAATCATCAGCAAAATATTTTAACCCGCTTTGCAGCGGTTCCATTGCACCGGGCGCCAAGGCACAAAAAGTGTTTCCGGGGCCAAGGTATTTTGTGTGAAATTTTAAAATATCAATATCTTTTTCAGTTCCATGTCCTTCTTCAATTTTCATGAGTACTTTTTCAACCCAGGGCAATCCTTCGCGGCAAGGTGTACACCAGCCGCAGGATTCATTTGCAAAAAATCTGATAAGATTGTGAATAAAAGCAACCGGACAGGTTTTATCGTCCATTACAATCATTGTGCCAGTTCCCATTCGGCTCCCGACTTTTGAAACTGATGAAAAATCCATTGGAACATCCAAGTGTTCTTCAACCAGAAAATCAGTTGATGCGCCACCCGGGAGCAATCCACGAAATTTATAACCATCTTTCATTCCACCGGCATGAATTTCGAGCAATTCACGAACTGTTACACCCAAAGGTAATTCCCATACTCCTGGTTTTTTAACCTGGCCACTTACTCCATAAAGTTTTGTCCCGCCTTCTCCTGTTTTACTCAAGCTTTTGAACCAAATCGGGCCATTTTTGATAATATGGGGAATATTGCAATAAGTTTCAACATTGTTAACAATAGTAGGTTTTCCAAACAAACCACTAAATTGCGGGAATGGTGGTTTTGCACGAGGTGTAGCCCTTTTCCCTTCCAAAGAATTTATCAATGCTGTTTCTTCACCACAAATATAGCGACCTACAGAAGTATGTAAGTGTAGTTCGAAATTAAATCCTGTTCCTAAAATATTTTTTCCGAGATATCCGGCTTCGTAAGCTTCGGCCAAAGCTTTTTCAACAATTTTATGTGCTTTTTTGTAAGCCCAGCGGATAAAAATAAATCCTGCACTGGCATTAACAGCCCGTGCTGTAATGATCATGCCTTCTATTAACTGGTGCGGGTCACCTTCGAGAAGTAACCTGTCTTTAAAAGTACCAGGTTCCATTTCATCGCCGTTTGAAATTACGTACCGGGTTTCTTTAGGATCATCAATTTTAACAAAAGACCATTTCATGCCTGTATTAAAACCCGCACCACCACGACCCAGCAAATTGGAATCCCTGACTGCCTGTGTAATTTGTGGCGAAGTCATTTCTGTTAAGGCTTTTGCAACACCAGAATATCCTCCAGTTTTAATATAGTCTTTTAAACTGCATGGGCCTTTTTCGGGATTTATGTTTTGTGTTAGCGGAGTTTCCATAAGCCTCCCCAAACCCCTCCAAAAGAGGGGATTTTAGTACCAAACATTCTATTTTTAAATTTTATCTTCAACTTATTAATTCCTAAATTATAATTAAGGCCTTCTTTCTCCCCTCCTTCGGATGGGTTTGGGGAGGCCACTTATTATTTATATTTCTCTAAAATTTCATCCAGCATTTCTGGTTTTAGTTTATTGTAATGGTCATTATTAATCATCAATGCTGGGGCATGGTCGCAATCTCCCAGGCATGGGTTTGGCAGAAGAGTAAACCGATGGTCAGATGTTGTTTCTCCAAATTTAATCCCAAGCTTTCTTGAAATATAATTGTAAACCGACTCGAATCCTAACATGTAACATGTAACTGAATTGCATATAAAAATAATATTCCTTCCAACCGGTTTACGAAAAATCATGGTATAAAAAGTTGCCACACCATCAACCTCTTCGGATGACATTTCAAGAATTCCGGCAACATCTTTAATGCTTTCATCCGAAACCCAACCTCGATGTTCCTGCACAATTTTTAAGGCTTCAATGCAAGCTGCACTATTAACCGGATAAAGGTTTAATTCGTGTTCTATTTCTTGTATTTCTTTTTCTGTTAACATAAAAAGCCTCCCCCCTGCCCCCTCCAAAGGAGGGGGAGCTTAAAAGGGTTTATTTTTGTAAATTGTCAATCATTTAATTTTATATTTTGTCGCCTCTTCTTTCTCCTCCCTTTCGGGAAGGTCAGGTGGGGCTTTATTATCTGTCTAAATCAGCCAAAACAAAATCAACTGCTCCCAGGATTGCCAATAAATCTGGGATTGTATATCCTTTGCTTATATATGGCACCATCTGGATATTTGGAAAACTTGGTGTACGTATCCTCGAACGATAAGCCGAGGTATTATGGTCGCTTATCAGATAATATGCATTGCTGCCTTTGCAAGCTTCAATCTGAAGCATCGCTTCTCCGGCAGGAATAACTGGTCCCCAGGTCACTCCGAGAAAATGTGTTATTAAAGTTTCAATATCTTTTAAAGTATTTTCTTTCTTTGGAGGAGTTGCCAATGGATGTTCAGATTTATAAGA
>Ga0182027_10013392_pt1 | contig 11430 bp, 8 predicted proteins | sample 712E1DmetaG_FD_121300 | JGI IMG/M metagenome (GOLD analysis project Ga0182027, IMG submission 121300) | Permafrost microbial communities from Stordalen Mire, Sweden - 712E1D metaG (Illumina Assembly) | ecosystem: Environmental > Terrestrial > Soil > Wetlands > Permafrost | place: Sweden...
GCAGGCGCCGCGCTTGAAAAACTTTATAAAGAGAGTGGGTCAGCGTTAGACCCAAAGAAGGTTCTTGCAATCTGTGAGAAATACTGGCCGGATGTGAAGCAACCGACGCAGGATAAAACATCAAGTTTTGAGTGAAACACATTGCTTCTATTGTAAAGGGGCAAATTTGAAACGGAAATAATTAGTTCCGGTAAGATATTATACATACTCCTTAGGAAAGGAATTGCAGGTGAAGGCTTTTCTATTATTTTACAAAACCTGTTTGAAACTTCAATAGCGTTTACACGGTTTACGTTAACGAATCCAGCACCGATCCGGTAAGCGTAAGCTCTCCCACGAGCGCGCAGTAAATTATTTGAGAGTCACTAAGGTCGCCCCTTCCCCGCCTTCCTTGGGAAGCGCAGCACGATAGCCGCGTATCGCCAAAGTGTACCGGTATTCCAGGCATTCGCGCACCAATTTTTTAAGCACACCTTCCGATTGACCCGAATGCTTCCCCCAACCATGGATTATAAGCAGCTCTTTAATGCCTTTTTTACGGCATTCGTCCATGGCTTTAACCAAGGTAAGTTCGGCGTTTTCCGAATTCATCCCATGAAGGTCGATGGTTTTACGAAGACCCCGTTTTTTTGTTTTGTTAATGCCCGTATCGACTTTTTTCGGTCGATATAAAGACGCCGCGTCTTTGTTGCTGACGCCGTGCTCGTCGATATAGCGAAGGATTTTTTCGCGGCCTTTAGGGTCCATGCAGCAAAAATACTTATTTACCGCGATCTTCAGAGGTTTTGGGCTTTAAAAAGTCTTTTGACAAACCGATCGTCAGGCTAGCCGCAATGGCCTTGGGGCCCGTAAGTACCCCGCTCCAATTACCGATATTGACAAAAAGGTCCAAGCAAAAGATACTCTTTTTAAACCCGATTCCGGCGTTGAGCTCAGCATTGACCGCTCCCAGGGGATATTGCGTGATGGTGTCTGCCACTTGTTCGGAGACCGCGTTTATCCGATAGACCATTCCTGCCCGCGGTGTTATTTCGTCGAAAAAACCTATCGATGCAAAAGGCTTTTCAATCCCAACGCGAAATGCATGATACACGTATTCTCCGTTGATGTTTAATCCGGTCGTCGTGTTCGAATCGACAATTTTGTCGTGTTCAAACGTCACGTCATATTCTAAAGCGAGCGTAACATCGGTAAGTAGTTTTGCGGTAAATCCCGCGTATACATCCCAAAAATCAAACCAGTAATCGGGCGAGTTGCCACGGTTTCCTTGAAATTGAAACCGTTCATCCGTTTTATATGCTCCCGCTATAAATGTCGCGGGTGATGCATCCATTCCGATTTCCGAACCGATGATGGAATAGGCATTATTAATGCATGACATAACGCCAACGACCGAATCTGTGCGCGTCCCCGAAATCGAGGGAACTCCATAACCCAGTAGCGGGCATATCCAAAAATTCCCCAGGGAAATATTGGCGTTGACCTTTCCTCCGATGTCATAAATCCCCTCGTTCACACTTTTGTCGGAATTGACAAAAGACTTTTTAAAATGAGACGCTTCGACAAAGCCTTCACCCGCGAGGCTTATAGGCAAGGGATCCAAGTCGACCCCGATGATAATATGCGGAACCATGGGAAATGAAGCGGGTAAGGCCGAACTTGAATCCGGATCCAGGAATAGCCGCGCGTAGGGATAGAATTTGCTGCGCAACACGCTGCTGCCGTTTTCGTTTACGGTATTTGCCACCAACCCGATGGCAATATTTTTCCCTATCGATTTTTTCGCCAGAAAAGCTCCGAAATACTGGACATCCATGCCGCTTGAGTCCTGGTAGCTACCCGATGTCCCCAATATCTGGTCGGGGAAATCATTGATGCTTGCGGGATTATACACGACACGGCTGAATTCGTTTAATATGGAAATTCCTCCCATGGCATCGGTACGCGCGTCCTGCGCAAAGCATGCGCTCCAAAAACCGGCCGCCGCGCAAAAGATAAGCGCTGACCGTTGCTGAAATTTCATGGGGTTATGAGCGCGCGGATTTTCCACCAGACACCATCCTTTTCCAACCTTTCCCCAGAAGCTCCGTTATTATGAACACCAATAGCATTGACACGATCGACCCCGCGAATCCGAGATTGTTGATATAAATAACCATCCACCCGATAACGATCCATTGCATGCAATACAGCACAGTGACTTCTTTGCTCCAATAAGTCAACCTTATAAACACTTTATTCGGAGGGATACGCAGTGAGCAAAATTGGTGAAAGGAAAGCGCCGCCAGCAGTATTCCAATTTCGCATAGTACCATCCACGGATGGATTTGCCCCTCATTGTATTCGCCCGACATCCAGGATTCCATGGTGAAATCGGAATAGTTATAGGCCATATATCCCCCGACAATGCACAGAAGAATGCCGATGGTAGTGGTTCGGGGAAAGAATTGTCGCGGGTTTTTCGCATGTTTCAGGAAATATCCGAAAACCATCCCGCCTATCGGATAAACCAACCACGGGAATATCGGAAAATGGCCATACGGTTCAGTTTGCCATAAAAAATTAACGAAATAGGTAACGACGGGGGAAAAGCCTTTGTGACCATATACCAGCGGACATACCAACAATATTCCGACGCCGAAGATAAGCCACCCCTGCCATTTTTTTACGAAATGCTTTAGGGGGGAAAGAATGATCAAGGCCACTCCCGCGAAATGCAGAATATCTATTTCGATGGTAACATACAAAGGGGAATACGGCTTCAGGTCTTCCAGGGTAAATTGGTGCGTCAGCAAACCCGCCCAGGTAGGAATTGTCCCTCGAAGAACATTTAAAATATAGGCCGCCACAAGCAGCTTAGCGCCGCGCAGCATTTCGCTTTTTATGGTTCCGCGCTTGGAAAGACTCAGCCCGACGCCCATTAAAAACATGAACATGGCCGCCGCGAACATGCTGGTCCCCATATTGAGAACGCCCCCAAAGACCGATTCCTTGACGTGCTTTGAGGACAGTTGTTCAAGCACATGGATGACCACGACAAAAACCATGGCCCAACCGCGCGCCAAATCCAGTGAAAGCAAGCGATTGTCGTTCGGGAAACCCGAAACGATCGGGGAGCCCGTTTGATTATCGGTCGTTGGCATTACTTCCTTCCGCTTCAATCGGTATACCCGTCCACCGAGTAAACGGCGGGAGAATTTCGCTTTTCATTAAAAGCGACAGCGGACCGATGGACGACCCGTGTTTCATTTCCGAATCGTAAAGAACAACCGACATGTTCCCGGTTGAGCATTCATCGCCTATTTTAAGGGTAGACGCCTTAAATATACGGTCCTCAAACAAATGGTTTTGAATAATAGTGTTATTATTGAGCGCTGCGTAGTCGCCGATTTCAACAAGATCAAATTCTCCGAATAGGGCGGTTTCGATAAACGTATGTTTCCCTATTTTACACCCGAGAAGGCGCAGGTACCATGCAATAAACGGCGTCCCGAAAAAAAGCGACATAATCGGCGCGGAAATAGCCTCATAGGCGCCGTTGACAACTTCGTTAAGCCAAACAAAAGGAGACCACAGCGGCTTTATAGTCGGCGTAAATACGCCGATCAAAAGACTTTTTACGCCGACAACCGCAAGAGCGCTTGCCAGAAAAATAATGAATGTTATAAACGGCGCTGATCCAAGAAAAAGCGGCACCGGCAAAAATCGGTACGAAACGTATAAAAGCGCCAAGTAGGAAATAAGCCCGGCTATTTCAATAAGGCTTGGGATGCAAATCCGCAGGGCATCGATGCACAACCGTTGAGCGTAGAGTTTTTTAGTGGGCCTAAAGGTCGAATTTTCCGCGAACCCCTGGACTTTCCGCCTGAAAGGCAAGGGAAACGAAGGGGACCCAAGCCATTCCGTTCCATCCTGCGTAACGCCCTTTGCATTTTCGGGCGGAGACGATAAAACTCCCAAAAGGCAATTGTCCCCAATAACGGCCCCTACCGGAAGCACGGCGCTATTGCCGACAAACGTTCTTTTGCCGATTTTATTCAGTGCAAGCTCGAACATGCCTTTATAAAGCCGCATGCCGCCGATAATCGCACCGTCGGCCAAAAAACTTTCTTCGCCCACGATAGCCAAATCCGGCTGTAATTGCGAAATAACCGAGAACTCGGCGCGGGGGCCGACCTTGGCCCCAAGCATCCGTATCCAGGGCAAATAGTACAGCGTCGTATATACCGGAAGAACGATAAAACGGCTTAGGTTTAACAAGGAATCGATGTACCAGTTGCGGACATAGTACATGCCGTGCACCGGATAAATCCCGGGTTTTGCCTTGGTCATGACCAAAAACTTGACAAGAACGAGCAGGAGGCAAAATGAGATCTCATAAAGCGGTATGGCGCACAGTATCATCCCGGTCCACAAGTAAAGGTTGTCGATTTTATAGGCGCAATAGGCCAAGACCGCGGTCGGGGCCGACGCGCATACCATGAAAAGTTCTATTCCGTAAATCGCCATGATATGCAAAAAGCCGAACAGTATCGGGCGCCGCCCGACTTTTGACTTTTTAGTCAAGGACTCGGGGACCCTAACGGCGCCCGGCTTGCAAGGGGAGCCGCGCCTGGACTCTCCCGCTTTTATCGTGTCGTTGTCCGCAAGCAGCGACAAATCGTCGAGACGCGCGCCGTCTTCCATGGTTGTGTTGAGACCGAGCGTTGAGCCGATTCCGATGAAACATTCGTTTCCGATTTTTTGGCGTCCGATTTTAAGCAGCCCGTCTTCCACGCGATAACCCAATAGCTGCGTTTCCGAACCGATGCTCGAATCGTCGCCGATTGAAAGTAAATCAAAAATCGAACTCTGCGCCGTATTGATCAGGCAATGCTTCCCCACGCGAGCGCCCATCAAGCGGTAATACGCATTAATCAAAGGCGTTCCCGCGAGAAATCCCGCGCCGCTCAAACTCTCGATTCTCGTCACCAGCCACCACCGGAAATAATACATTCCCCATACTTTGTAATAACCGGGTTTAAACCGGCCTATTATGATCCATTTTGAAATGATACTCAGCCCCAGCATAAAGGGATAGGCGACAATGCCGAGTACAATGCCGATTTCAACGATTTCCCGCATGGACACCATTCCGTTTTTATAGCCGAAGTATAAAAACATTGAAATGACAAGCGGTATCGTCGCGATCGCATACATGAAATAAAGCGTTAAGGATTGAAGGCCCACGCAACACCAACGAACCGTCTTGGGAACACTCTCAAATACCGCCCGACTCGATTGTTTTTTTCCCGTCGCCGGTTTGTCCAAAACGCTGGGTCTTGAAAAAGCGACAGTTAGGGATAGGTGTTCCGAAAACCGTTTTATCGTGGGAAAACGGTAGATGTCGCGAATGGTAATTTCGGTTTTTAATTCATTTCGCAACAAGGAAACCATTTGCGCCGCAAGTAATGAATATCCGCCCAAATCCAAAAAAAAGTCGTCCTCGATGGACAAGGGGGACGTTTTGAAAACTTTTTCCCAAACAACCGAAACTTTCTTTTCCAATTCCGTTTGAGGCGCCATCATCGTCCGGTTTAACCGCACGAGCGGGGACTTGGGCTTGGGAAGAAGCGACCGGTTTATCTTTCCGCTTGTCAATACAGGAAGCGCTTCGACGTAATCAAGATACGCCGGAACCATATAGGGGGGCAAATGTTTTTGAAGATGTCTGAAAAAGTCGGCGGCTTCGCCGGACCCTGTTTTGTCCTTCGGCACAACATAGGCGGCAAGCTCTTTCAATCCATCTCGCTCAACCACCGAAACCGCGGCGCCCATAACCGTGGGATGCTTGAGCAAAACCGACTCGATTTCCGCGAGTTCGATCCTGTAACCGCGGATTTTAACCTGAGTGTCGATTCGTCCGAAAAAATTCAGTTCGCCATCTTGGTTAAGTGAAACTAAGTCGCCGGTTTTATAGAGCCTTGGAGACGACGATTGAATATGGGGCGGTTTGCGGACAAAAGCTTTTGCGGTAATTTCCGGCAAGTTCATATAACCGCGCGAAAGACCCGGTCCGCCGATATAAAGTTCCCCCGACTCGCCCGCCGACACGGGCCGCATTTTCTCGTCCAGGATGAATAATTCATATCCGTCAAGATTCCCGCCAATAGTAACCGACTTGCCGGCTTTGCAGAGTGCGGCGGTAGTATTGACCGTGGCCTCCGTCGGCCCGTATACGTTAAGCATCCGGCGACCGTTCTTTGCCCAAATATCCACCAATTCCTGCGGACATGCCTCCCCGCTCAAGACCAGCAACCGCACGGTCGGGAGGTCTTCCTTGATCATCGAGAGAAAAGTGGGGACCGTTGAGAAATACGTTACCTTCATTTTTGTCATGTACTGCGCGGTTTCCGATGGTAACTTTGCGAAATCCTCCGAACCCGTAACCAGGACCACTCCATTTGAAAACGCCATCCAGATTTCTTCCACGGAACCGTCGAACCCTAGCGAAAACCCTTGGAACACGCGGTCTTCGGGTGTCAAAGCGCACACTTTTTTAAAGGCATGAACGAAACTGACGATGTTGCGGTGTTCGGTCATCACGCCTTTGGGTTTTCCGGTACTGCCGGAGGTGTAAATGATATAACAAAGGTTCGAGTCGTCAATAGGCAAGTCCTCGGCCGAAAACCGCGCGGCCGAATGCACCTTTATGGCGTCGTCATAAGCGTCAAGAAATAGGATTTTTCCCGAAAACCAGGGGAAACCCCGGTTAGAAACGCCGCTTTCGGAAAGGATGATTTTTATTGCCGCGTCATCGACGATATGACGCACCCTTTCTTCGGGGTAAATGGGATCAATCGGCACGTAACCCGCTCCGGCTTTTAGAATACCGAGTATCGCAAAAATCGGCAGCTCCGACCGGGCGAAATAAATCCCCACCAAATTGCCCGTGACCACGCCTTGGGCCCTAAGATAATGCGCTATTCTATTGGCGCGTTCATCGACTTGTCGATATGTATATGAGCCCAAAGTTCCTTCAATCGCCGTGGCATCGGGGCTCACGTCGACCTGATTTTCAAAAATATGGTGCAGACACCGCAATTTCCCGTTCATGGATGCTCCTTGCCGCTTGCTTTCAAAAACCGGTTGGACGGTCATAGGGAAACTTCTTCTATAAATTGGGGAATAAAAACGTCCCGGACCTTCGAAGGATATGCGTAGCGATTTCCTTCGAAATTTTTAAGGATTATCTCATTTTCCGTCTCGCGAATGACCGGATTGGGAATCAAGGCGATTTTCCCTCCGCCGCCCGGCGCATCAATAACGTAATGCGGCACCGCCAAACCTGAGGTAAATCCCCGAAGGCTCCTGATGATTTCAAGCCCTTTGCTTATTGACGTGCGGAAATGCTTGGTCCCTTTTACCAAATCGGCCTGGTAAATATAATAAGGCTTTACTCGAATCATGAGAAGCCGGTGCATAAGTTCCTTCATGGTTTTCGGATCATCGTTTACCCCTTTCAAAAGAACGGTCTGGTTTCCTATCGGAATACCCGCGGCGGAAAGCATGCCGCAGGCCGCCTTTGATTCCGGAGTAATTTCGCGAGGATGGTTGAAGTGCGTATTGATGAAGAGCGGATGATGTTTTTCAAGTATTGCGCACAGACCCTTCGTGATCCGCTGCGGGAGCGTGACCGGGACACGCGTGCCGACGCGAAGGATTTGAACATGAGGAATTGCGCGTAAACGCGATAGTATGGAGTCGATGTTTTCATCCGACAACATAAACGGGTCTCCGCCCGACACGACCACGTCGCGAATCTCGGTATGCTCCCGTATATAATCGATCCCGTTTTGTATTTCCCGATCGCTTACCGAGCTGGGGTCGCTTACCTTTCTTTTTCTGGTGCAAAACCGGCAATACAGCGCACAGGTCGCGCTTACGTAAAACAGGACCCGGTCAGGATAACGATGGGTAATGCAAGCAACGGGGCTGTCATGCTCTTCATGGAGAGGATCGTCGTGCCCTTCGCCCGAAAGTTCCCGGATATCCGGAATGACCTGTTTCCAAATAGGGTCGCCCTTTTTGCGTATCAGGCTCAGATAATAATGATTGGCGCGAAGCGGGAATGCGTCGTTAACGGTTGTAATTTCACTTACGTCAACATCAAGGATTCCCGCAAGTTCTTCGGGGCTTGTAATTGATTCTCTCATTAATTGTTTCCATGTTTCCATATAGCCTCCGGCTGATAGTGTTCGCTAAATCGACTCTTTTGACATGCCTTCATCGGATGAAAACGCTGAGGCGCGGTCGCCTTCTGGTACAGCGCCGAATTATGCTCCGGCAATAAAAAAGGCACAACGGGAATGGGCGCCCATTGTGCCTTTTTTTATCGATTCCAAGATAGCTAGTCTCGAAACCGGCCGGAATTTATTGTGCTCAATTCGTTGCGATGATTCTTATCGGCAACGAAACTTAATCCTTATTTACGTCACACGCATTATCGTTTGATAAAAATGTTTCAGGGACATTGTTGCGACGTTTCCCAATCGGGTTCAAGGGCGGTCACCCACGCCGAAAGCGCGGGCGATATCCCGCATAATTTATTATTGCTCAAATCAAGCGATTGCAACGCGGTCAATGAAACGATCGAATCGGGAAGCGCGATGATTTTGTTATTGGACGCATTAAGCGTCTGGAGCTGTCGCAAATTGCCGATGGTTTGAAAGAGTCCGGTCAACTGATTGTTGCTGAGCGTCAAGGTTTTAAGATTGCGTAGTATGCCCATGGAGTCGGGAAGCGCGCTGAGAGAGTTATCGCTTAAATCAAGGACCTGTAAAAAGTTTAACCGCCCCAAACCGAAAGGAATAACGGCGATACCGCGCCCCTTTAAATTGAGTCCCACGATCCTGCCGCCGCCCACCGTGGCCACCGAATCCACGGGTACGCTGAAAAGCTTTAAGCTATCAAGCAGCATGCGCACCGCCATCGAATCGCAATTGGAATACGGACACTGCATGGGCGGCATTGAAGCATAGCCCAAACGAAATGACCCGATGTTTCTCGGCGGCGCATTAGGCAAAACCTTGAGATTGACATCCATTTGATTATCGGAACCCGTATCCGCGCTTATTTTAAGGTCAAGATTTCCCCAAGGCACTTTTAACACAAATTTCCCGCCGCTATCAGGCCTTACGCATCGATCGAGCCCGTATACCTGGATTTTCGCGGTAGTGTCCCGGACATTATTGCTGTCAACTGCGTCAATGGAACCCATGATGACCGATAACGGCTGTAGCGTGTCCTGCGGTAATTTTTTACAAGTGTCCATTGAAAGAACTTTACAGGAAATAAGCGTCCCTATGGAGTCATTAAGGTCCACTTCGATTGAAAAATTCCCCGTATCGATGCGAACAAACCGGAATTTTCCCCCAAGACCCGTCGTTGTGTCGGCAATCGTTCTTTTGCCGGCGCTTGCCACGGCGAAACTATCGGTCCCCGTTGATAAATAATTATCCGGCCTTAAGCGGACAATCGCCCCAACCACCGGATTGCCCTGCGAATCAACGACATTGCCCATGACCGCGCAAGCGCTCAGCTCCGTGCCGGAAGCCCCGCTTGTGATCTGCGTCGGCGCACGACTACACTGGGCCGTCAAAAACAACATACAGCAAACCATGAAACGTAAAAGTGTCCTTGGCATCATTGCAATGTACTCCGGCTTACGGGAAACATGTTTACGGTTATTTGGTAGGCCCGGGTCTGATCGTTTTCTATTCTTGCCATTTCCATGATTTCTCGCTGAAATTCCCGGGCGCGAAGCTTGATTAGTTCAAATGTTTTTTCCGAGATCGAGAACGTTGTCGATGTGCTCATCCGCTGAAAGAGCGGAATATTATCATATGCCTTCATCGCCACCTCAAGCATTTCCAACTGGAACTTTTGAACGTTAAAAGTCTCGGTCGGGCCCGGTTTGGTTAAAATTAAATTACTCGTTTGATGATACAGCCCTTGGTTGTCTTTTTCGACGAACCCTAATTTTTCAAGCAGCTTAATTGATTCTTTTGCTTCCTTTTCGGAAATAGGCGGGATTAAAAATTTCCCGAGCCCCGAGAAATTATCTTGGAAATTATAAAAAACGACTACTTCACGAATAACGCTATGGTACCATTTTGAATAATATTCATACCGGTCCTTGTCCACGTTTTCAATATCAAGCGGACGCCGTACTTCAATGAGCCTGCTATAGTAATACGTCTTTTCCGAAATCGTGTCGGCTTGATTAAAAAAGACAAGGTTTTCAAAATACTCGCTTTCTTCCCGGTTATGCCCGATTGCCCCGGATATTTTAACGATAGTGTTTTTAGTAAGATTTTTTTTCCCCTGTATTACATGAAATAAAAAAGAAGATGTGTTTATATTGGCTTTTTTTGAGAATGATCGATAGGAAAATGACTTTTTAACGGCCTTTTGCTCATTATAGTATGATCTGAGATATTCCCGATAATTCTGATGTTCAAAAATATTAATCATTGTTCTCTATAAAATCGATAAAACTTGAATCAGAAAAAATATATGCTTCAATAATATAACGAAAAAAGTATAAATTACATAACAAATAAAATACCCATGTTCTCTGAGGAGAACACGAACAAGAAAATATTAATCAAGAAAAAGGGGAAAACACAATGCGCGGGCTATTTCTTCAACATACGGATGTTTTTGTGGATGATCGAAATATGCTGGATTTCCTCATAGATGATTTTATCGATTTCATTTTTTCCTAAACGTTCGGGGACCATGCTTTTCATGGTCGTGTACAATACGACGGAATCTTTTTCAAAGGTCAAGGCCAATTCCAATATATCGAGCGCCGATTTTGCGTTTTCGACCAGGGTGGAAATTTCCTTGGCGCCGATGAAAATATGGCTGTCGGCCGCGGCCTTTAAATAAAGCCCCAATTCATCGTCGGGATCGTAAACCGGTTCATGCCCAGCCGAAGCCGGAAGCTGCGCCTTAAGCTCCTCAAAAAGCGCCACATGTTTCGACTCCCAACTTCCGAGCTCTTCGCAAAGCTTTTTTGCTTGCTCGTTCTTGGAGGCCTTGGCCGCCGCCGTATAGAACGCCAGGCCGTTTTTTTCGATTTCAATGCCCATCTGAAAAATTTCTTCCGCATTATAGACAAGATCCATTGTACGTGCTCCTTATTTTTTTTATATTGGTGAGCGCGGCCGTCGTACCGTGCAAAACCGGCCATACGATTCGAATTTCACCCAATCGAACTGAAAACCCGACATAGGTTGTTGTCCGCGAGGATAGGTCCCCAGCTGATAGGTAATTGCTTTTTTGGGGTGTGGGAAGCTGTTTAAGAAAATATCCTTTACACACTCCATAATTTCCCGCTCTTTTCCCAGCCTTTGCCTCTTCTCCATCGACGGCATTCATGAA
>Ga0182027_10013393_pt1 | contig 11430 bp, 8 predicted proteins | sample 712E1DmetaG_FD_121300 | JGI IMG/M metagenome (GOLD analysis project Ga0182027, IMG submission 121300) | Permafrost microbial communities from Stordalen Mire, Sweden - 712E1D metaG (Illumina Assembly) | ecosystem: Environmental > Terrestrial > Soil > Wetlands > Permafrost | place: Sweden...
CAACCGGGAGCGGTTGGACAACCTGGGGTGGTAAAAGTATTGTCAGAACCAATTCCTTCATTAGCCACAGAATCTTTTGATCTAACACGGAAGTGATATGTGGTACACGAGATTAATCCATCGAGTGTGACTGAATGGCTATTTACTCTTGGCAAAGTATCCGATTCCACAGTTGAACCCCCATATGAGTCTGTTAAACCATATTCAACTTCAGATGATGCTTTTTCACTGGTAGTCCAAGTGATAGATTTTTGGTTGATTGAGGTTGATACAGTTGAAACAGATGAAATAGTAGGAGGGGTAGTATCCTGAAAAATTTGGACTCTATTCGCAGCCGTATCTGCAACAATTATCCTGTTATTGCTGTCCACTGCCAAAGCTACATTCCCATTAAAGTCACCGTCCGCCGAGCCGGGGAGACCCCACTTGGTGATGAAGTTGCCGTCATTGTCAAACTCCTGGATACGGTTATTGGCATAGTCATTAACATACACATTGCCATATGAGTCTGTGGCTACACCTGTGGGCTCATAGAATTTGCCATCATCAACTCCACATCTTCCCCAGGACTTTACAAAGTTTCCATTTGAATCAAATTTGGTGATGGTACAGCCAAAGTCTGAAGTGAACATGTTTCCATTTGAATCAAAAGTGACACCATCATCCTTGTCATTCATTGCCCAACTGGTTATATAGTTCCCGTTTGGATCAAATTTTTGAACTCTATAATTATTTGAGTCTCCCACATAAACATAACCATTTTTATCAACGGAAATCATAACGGGGTTATTGAATTGTCCCACACCGGAACCTTTGCTTCCCCACTTTAAAATGAAATTTCCGCTTGAATCAAACTTCTGGATGTTGTTATTTGCTTGGTCACCAACATAGACATCTCCATTATTTTTGTCTATGCCAATACCCACCGATCCTTTGAACTGTCCGTCAGATACACCATAGCTACCCCATTTGAGAACAAAATTACCACTTGAATCAAACTTTTGGATACGATAATTATCGCCATCATTAACATAAATATTGTTTGAAGAATCCACCGCCACTCCATACGGGCGGGATAATTGACCATCGCCGGAACCGTTACTGAAGAATGAAGCAGTAAAATTGCCGGTGGAGTCAAATTCCTCAACACGACGATTATTCGGATCAGTAACAAAAATATTATTTGCTGAATCAACCGCAATTGATTGAGGAAGCGTGAATTGTCCGTTTCCTGCCCCACTGCCACCCCATTGAGTATTATAATTTCCATTTGAATCAAACTTCTGAATACGATTATTTTTTCTGTCAACAACGTAGATATTATTTAAAGAATCACTCCCTATCGATTGGGGCGCGTTGAATTGTCCGTTTCCTGCCCCACTGCCACCCCATTGAGTATTATAATTTCCATTTGAATCAAACTTCTGAATACGATTATTACCTTTATCGACAACATAAATATTGTTAGCTGAATCGATCGTTATACCACAAGGACTAGAAAATTGTCCGTTTCCTACCCCTCCACCACCCCACTCCGTAATATAATTTCCGTTTGAATCAAACTTCTGAATGCGGTTATTACCTGAGTCGGCAACATATATGTCGTTAGATGAATCAACCGCCACCGAACTGGGGCTGTTAAATTTTCCATTGTCAGATCCGGTACCACCCCACTTGATTAAAAAATTACCATTGGAATCAAATTTCTGAAGACGATTACGACTGGAGTCTACTGCATAAACATTACCACCGCTATCAATTGCCAATCCGTCAACGTATGAGAACCGTCCATCCTCATTACCTAATTGATTTTGACCACCTCCACCAAAGCCGTTATATTGGTTACCTGACAAATCAAATTTTGTGACAACATTAGAATTATAATCACCCACATAAAGGATATTGTTAGTTTTATTAATAGCAATGGCATGGGGTTCATAGAAATAACCGGATGTTGCCCCGCTTGGAGTGCTATAAATTATTTTTAATAAATCCGGTGCAGTGTAACTATTAATTGTAGGAGCTTGTGAAGACATAGGAACATAACTATCAATTCCATTATATTCATATGGACCGATATCATATGCTAATCCTTGGGGGCGGGACACTCCAGCGTCATCTACCAGGACATCAGATAACACAGTTCCTGCATCGATAGATGGAGAACCACTCTTGGGATTAAAATCTCCAATCGCTGAATTTACAAAAAGAGGATCGGCATTAACATCATGTGCGCCGGCTACAGGACCATAGGCATAATTTGTACTATTATTCCAAACCAAATTGTAATCGGCTGTATAGCCTGTTGCTCCATTATTGGCAACCATTCCGAAAATAATATTGTTTACAATAATGTTATTTTTTATATCTATATTGCTGGTGAGGAAATCTCCCACAATAATACCGTAATCATTTCCGCTTAAAATATTGTTATATATCTTAATATTTGTCGAGGAGACGTAAACCTGTACGCCCGATGAACAATTTGTAATATTAAACCCAATTATTTTTATATATGATTTGGAGCCTACAAAAAAACCTGTTTTCGTCCAGCCATTTCCATCAATTGTAGGTAAACCTGTCCCAGCCCAAGCTTGATAGGTAATGTAGTTTCCGGATGACCCCGAGTGAGCAGGGCTAACTTGTTCGTAATAAGTTAGACCTCCTTTAACGTTCACAGTATCACCTGCAACCATATTTGTGGCTGCCGTTTGTATTGTTTTCCAGGGAGTGGAAGTACTTTGGGCTTGGGTAGTGGTATAACCATCACTTCCAGTGTCGCCCGCTACATAGTATGTAGCTGCATGGACTGAGGATGGGGCAAGAAGGAAGAAAAGGAGTAATGTTACAGCACCGCTAACGATATATTTTTTACTCATATATGTATTGGCAGTAAAACATTAACGGCGAAATAACTTTGAAAATAATCCATTCACCCAAGTGAAGAAATTAAAAGAAGTGGATGAAGAGGTAGGGTAAGTGGAATTTGGTGCAGACGATGGCAGAATATGAGAAACCGCCTCGGTAACCGTATTAGTAAGTGAAGTGACTGCATGGACTACAGTATTAAAAGGGGTGGATTTTGTATTGATGAAAGTCGGCGTGTTCCCTTTGTAATTCATCTTTAAGAAGAATGTCGTTGAACCACTCCTATTGCCTGCAGTGTCTGTCACTGTAAGGAAAACCTGATAATAGCCATCCTTGAGAAGGAACGGTGTTTGAACATAGAAACGCGTTTCTTTGTCTGTCCCTGAAATATCCTGAATACTCGTGAGAGGGTAAGTTTGAGTAAGATAACTGGTGTACGCCTTGGTATTCTGATTGTATACATTCATTGTTAGAGTCACTGTAGCAGGACCAGAGGAAACTGGGGCGAAGGTGTCTTGGGAACCATTAGAGTTAGTTTGAGTGCTTCCTTGATATGGGTCTGTTACCTTCCCGGAAAATGCGGGCATTCTGTTGGTGATAGCTAATGGATATACTCCGTTAGGAGTAATAATGGAGACATTTGCTACTGCAAGCTGGGAGAAACTGGGGGACGTATTGTCAATAAAGAAAAATTGAGAATTTGAGGTAGAGTTTCCTGCCTGATCATAGGCTGTGACGGTCCAAGTGTGCCATCCTTCAGAAAGTGATTGAGTGTTTAATCCTTTGAAATATACATGGATTTCGTCATTGGTGGAATCACTATCATTTTCATTGAGATATTCCACACGGGTAGTGGCATCATCTCTCCAAATATCATCCGATGTCCCATTACCGGCAGAAGGAAGACCACTGATGCTATAGTTTTGGTTCTTTCCCGAGTCTAAGGTGACAGCATAACTACTCATCCCGGATGTTGCATCTGTTGATTTCTTAAAAACCAAGGTTGGTGTGGTACTCGTCATGTATCCTGCCGGGGATGTAAGAGTGGGTGCGGTGGGGCCGGTGGTATCAACCACAAAGGTGGTCGTTCCATACAAACTACTGTCACTCGTGTTTCCATAGGAATCGGTAGCCCAAACGTGGATGGTATGGGAACCATCAGACAATGCCGTAGGAAGCGTGATGGAAAACGAACTGGTTCCAGTGACGCCATTACTGGTCCAGCTTCCGGCGTCTACCGAATAGGAGACGGAGGAAATACTGGCCGCACCAATGGTGGAGGCGGTACCGGTAATGGTAGGTTTGGTATTCGTACTGGGGCTAGTAGGAGTGGACGTCAGGGCGACCGGAATATCATAATATTCGTAAGATCCTATGTCATAGGCAGATCCTTGAGGACGGGCAACGCCTAAAACATCTGTGGTAACACCGAAGGTAGTTAAATCGACTCCGGCATTAACGGCTGGAGAAAGTTTTCTGAGAGTGAAATTGTTATTTACTGAATCTACAAACAAGGGGTCAGAATTAACGTCGTGGGGGGAATGGGGAATATCGACACCGATACTCCCGTTATTCCAGATTAAATTGTAATCTGCGGTATAGGTAGAATATCCATTGTTTGGATATATTCCACCAAGATCGTTATTTATTACAATATTGTTATAAGCAACATGATTAGTCCCAATAATATTACCTATCGCTAAACCGAAAGTGTTGCCGCTTATAATATTATTAAACATATTTATATAGTTATAAGACGCTTCTATGTTAATTCCGTTTCCAAAATTTTGTATACAAAATCCAATAACATTTATATAACTATTCCTAATATCAATGCCATTCCCTGTTTTGGTACCGACCACTTTTATTATCGGTAAACCTGTTCCTGACCAAGCTTGATAGGTAATGTAGTTTCCTGAAGTTCCTGAATTAAATGTCGTAACGTGTTCAGCATAAGTTATTCCTCCCTTAACATTTACCGTATCTCCGGCTCCCACAGTATTAGCAGCATGCTGTATTGTTTTCCAAGCGGTTGTTGTTGTTTTTCCGTCATTTGTATCCAATCCATTAGTTCCATCTACATAACAATTACCTGAACTTGTTGTACAGTATGTAGCTGCATGGACTGAAGATGGAACAAGAAAGAAGAGAGTTACAAAGAAAAGTAAAATTGAAGAAATTTTTAAAACTTTTTTAGAAATATTTTCCATATCTTCAACACCAGTAAACTAAAATAAATTTAACACATTTCATGGGTGCCAACAAGTACAAATCACGTAATTAATTTTGGAATGTTTTTACTTCTTGCCACTGATAATTTGTAAAAATCCAATCTATAAGTTCTTTAGTTTCTCCAAATCTATCTTCACTTCCTAAAACCGCAATTACAACCTTATGCGAAGCACCATCCTGATTATCTCGTTCAATATAAGTAACCAGATTTTCTCTGGCATTCTCCGTCCAACCGGTTTTAACCCCGACAACTCCGGGAACTACACCGAGAAGTTCGTTAACATTATTAAGATTATATTTAACCTTACCTGTAACATCAGTTATTGAAATAGATTTTGTTCCGACAATCTTTGCAAACTCCGGATTTCTCATTGCGACTTCCGAGGCGCGGACCAAGTCTCTGGCTGTTGTAATCTGATCCGGATTATCTAGTCCGACAGGGTTTTCAAAATGAGAGCTCTCCATAGAAAGTTCTTTTGACTTGACATTCATTGCCGTGATAAACGCGTCATATCCGCCGGGATAATCAATCGCCAATGTCTCCGCCGCATCATTAGCCGAATAAACCAAAAGACCATACAGCACATTTTCAAATGTCATCTGTTCTCCTTGGTATAGCCCCATTTTTTGACCGTCAACTGATACCCCTTTGGGGATGGTTAGTATTTGATTTAAAGAATAATAATCCAATGCTACCAATGCGGTTACAATTTTTGTAGTTGAGGCAGGAAGAAGTGTTGCATCTGGATTTTTTTCATAAAGACTCACTCCAGAATCCAAATCGACTGCCAGAGCTCCCTGGGCCGAAAGTACAGGAAAGGTGGCATCTGCGCCGAGGACTGGATTGTCGGGAAAACTTTTTTGAATTAAAAGATTTGATGTAATATTTTTAATTGCTTCCGGAAGACTTTTTGAAATAAACATCGCACTTGTAGAAATAAATACAAAAACGAGAATTAATAAATACAAAAAATTGTTTTTTTTCTTAAGAAGTTTCATAAAAGTCAAACGCAATACTTTCAATTGTAATTTTAATCATTGAGCTTGACAAGTGGCCATAAATCTAATGTAATAAACACACATTTATATATGGAACGAAGTCTACTAGAAAAAGCAGAACAGATTAAAAAAGAAATGGAAGAAAAAGCCCAAAAAAACGGTTCAGAAGCTGTATTTGAAGTTGAAACTGTAACAATCGGATGGCACACAGGAGAGGTACAAATTCGAAAAGAAAAACCGAGCGGAGAAGTGATAATTTATCCTGTATCTACTAATTAATTTTCTTTCAAATCTTTTATTTTTAGCTGTATTGATTTATAACCGTTCCAAGTGTTTTCTTCAATTGAATATACGATATCGATTTTTGATCCTATCTTCAGCACTGAGTACATTTCTCCCCCACCAAAAAATATTGAACCAAAAATATGTTCATCTTGTTTTAATTTCAGTTTAAGATGCTTCGCTTCATGACCAACAGATTTTATATCAATTACTTCAACTTTTTTTGACACAAATACCGCTCCGGGGTTCCCCAATCCTGACGGTTCAAATTCTTTAACCTCCTTCATAAGTTCCTCATTAATTCGTTCGAAATTTATTTCCAAATCAATTCTTAGTTTTTTCTGCAACAGCTCGTCTGTTAACAGCTTTGAGGCATATTTATTTATCTCTTTGATAAATTTTCCAACCTTACTTGTCTCTATAGAAAATCCCGCAGCCATAGGGTGGCCGCCCCCCTCTTTGTGGAGATTTACGCTCCTTATTGCCTCAATAATATTGAAGCCCGAAATGGAACGTGCAGAAGCTTTTGAAATTTCTCCTTTTACCGAAATCACAATCGCAGGTCGATAAAACTCTTCTACCAGACGTCCGGCTGCAAGGCCAATTACCCCTTCATGGTAATTTTCACCGGAAATAACAATAACCTTTTCATTAGTTACATTTTTACGGGCAAGCAGTAGTACATTTTCAACAATTTTTTGTCTTTCAGAGTTTGTTTTATCTAAAAGTTCGGAAAGTTCCTTTGCCTTGGAAAGTTTTGTTGTACAAAGAAGCCTTAATGAATCAATTCCTTGGGCAAGACGACCCATTGCATTGAGGCGTGGAGCAATAATATAGTTGATCTCATACGTACCAACGTTTTCTAATTTTGAAGAGTCTATTATTGTCCGTAGTCCTGGCCTTTTTGTCTGATTCAATTCGGTAAGTCCATATTTAACAATTGAGCGGTTGACTCCGATTAGAGGCATTTGATCGGCAACTGTTCCAATTGTTGCCAGCTCCAAGCCGTTGTCAAATCCGAGTTCTTTGGCGAAAAAATATGCCAAGGCAGATCCGCAAACGGCAGTGTTATGAATCACGCTATAAGCTTTGACCTTTTTAATCCCTTTTGTGTGATGATCGACAACAATAACATCAATTCCCAACAAATTTGCCGTTTCAATTCCCCCGTACCCCACGATTCCATTATCAACAGTTACAATAAGTTTTAAATTTGGAATTTTTAATTTGAGGTTTTTAATTGACTGATCATTAATTCCATAACCTTCCTCAAATCTATCCGGAATATGGGGCAGCACATCAAGTCCAAAGGCATGCAAAGCTTCCCACATAATTGCCGTTGCTGTAATTCCGTCCGCATCGTAATCACCGTAAACAATCACGTTTTCTCTGGATTTTTTGGCTTTTTTAATTCTTGCAATCGCTTTTTTAACCTCAGATCCTTTAACACCGAGCGATTCCAGGGAAATTTTTACCGGATCAGTTGGATGAAAAAATTCCTCTTTGTCTTTTTTTGTCTTTATCCCGCGGTTTTCAAGAAGCACCTGAACTATTTGGTCGCTACCTTTAACTTCTTCTTTGTTCTGAAGCTCCCACCTTTTTGTTTTACTTTGCATAATTCTTGATTCATGATTCACGAATCGATTTAAAGTATAATCATATCAGTATGGATATCAAACCCCAACTCCCAAAATCTGTCAATGATATATTAGAAAAATTCGACTTGGCCGGGTATGAGATTTATATCGTAGGGGGAGCTGTACGGGACAGTCTCATGGGCAAAATCATAAACGATTGGGACTTTACCACAAACGCTACCCCGGAAGAAATTTTAAGTGTTATTCCGGGCGGACTTTACAACAATGAATTTGGTACCGTATTCACGAATAATCCGGATGATCCCGAACGTCCCCACGAAATAACAACTTTCAGGACAGAAGAAGGATATAGTGATGCAAGGCATCCCGATAAGGTCGTCTGGGGAAAATCCCTTGAAGAAGATCTGGCAAGGCGCGATTTCACAATTAACTCGCTGGCAATTGATAAAAATTTAAAAGTCATTGATTTGTATATAGGACAAGAAGATATAAAAAATAAATTAATCCGCGCCGTTGGAGATCCAAACGAACGATTTTCAGAAGATGCCCTCCGTATGATGAGAGCTATAAGGATTGCGGCTGAACTTGGGTTTACTATCGAAGAAAAAACTTTTGATGCAATTAAGAAAAATGCTCCATTGATCAATAAGATTGCAAAAGAAAGGGTTAAAGAAGAACTTTTTAAACTTCTTGCTTCACCAAACCCTTATGACGGAATAATTCTTTTTAAAAACTCGGGTCTTATGCAGGAAATTTTGCCGGAGATGGAAAAGTGTTTTGGAGTCGAACAAAAATCCCCCGGCAGACATCATATTTATGACGTCGGCACACACCTTTTAATGTCTCTTAAAAACTGTAAGTCAAAGGATCCGGTAACAAGATTCGCGACTTTAATTCATGATGTCGGTAAACCTCAAACATATAAAAAACTGGCAACCGGAACCATAACCTTTTACAACCACGAAATGGTTTCAACTAAGATTGCCGAAAACATTGCCGATAGACTCAAATTTTCCAATAAAGAAAAGGATAAATTTGTAAGACTAATCAGATGGCATCAATTTTCAGTGGATGAAAGGCAAACCGATTCGGCCCTTCGTAGATTTTTGAAAAATGTCGGGCTTGAAAACGTCGAGGACATGTTGGCCCTCCGCGTAGGAGACCGGCTTGGTGGCGGCGCTCGTGAGACTTCTTGGAGACTTGAAGAATTTAAGAAGAGAATTGTTGAAGTTCAAAAACAGCCATTTTCCGTAACCGACCTAAAAATTGGCGGACATGATGTGATGAAAGAACTTGGCATTGCCCCGGGGCCAGAAGTAGGAAAAATACTAAATGATCTTTTTGAAAAAGTGGTAAATAAAGAAGTTGAAAACACAAAAGAAGATTTAATTATTGCACTTCCTCCAAAGTCCTAATTTATTTTCCTTTGCATAACAATATTTAAGCCAACATGCTTAGTAAAATTAGATTTTTCGGCAGGATCTGGCTTCCAAGAAGTTTCCTCTGTTGAAAGAATTTGGAAATGATTTCCATAAATTTTAATTACATCCTCTAAATTCCTAAATTGTGGACTTTCCGGTTTTGTCTTATATGCAGGATGGCTCTTAGAAAACCCAAAATAAATCAGATGTCCTCCGGATTTCAAAATTCTTGCTACCTCAGTTTCAGCTTTTACTTGACCTTCCTCTGAGAGCATATGAGAACAGCCCAAGTCTAAAGCAATATCAAAAGTTTTATCTTCAAAAGGAAGTCTTGTAGCGTCAACCCTCAAATAATTCACGTTCACCCCCAGCTTCTTAGCATTAATCTTAGCATCCCTTATTTCAGATCTATTTATGTTTATAGCAGTAACTATTGCTCCTTTTAATGCTAGCCAATTGGAATTGCGGCCAAATCCTGAACCTATATCCAAAACTTTTATACCTGGTTTAAAGTAACCTTTCTCAAAACAATCAATTACAAATTTTGTTGGTTCATTACCCCTCCAACCGGCATTACTCTTTCTAAAAAGGTCAAACATAATAATAATATTTTAATAGCACTTCCCCCCAAAGTCCTAATTTATTTTCTTTTGCATAATTTTGGGAAGATAAAAATTCATCTTTAAATTCTGTGTCCGGTGGAACGGTTTCTATTTTAGCAGCACCAACTTTTACTAAATAATCATCGACGAAGATATCTCCGATGTAGACAAACCGGAGAGGTCTTCCGTATTTATCGGTTTCACTGACATCTTTGACGAGTTTAATCTTTTTTCCCAAAACTAAATTTTTATTTATATCAGCCGCCTCGGTTGCGTAGCACTCCTGTGGAGAAAGTTCCGGAGCATTCATACCAATGTAACGGATATGTTCCCCTGTATTAATGACAATTGTATCGCCATCAATCACTCTGGTTACCTTAGCAAAAGTGGCTGACGAAGTTGATATCGCCGGTGGAGCTGGGGTAAAAATTACCTGAACTGTCTCTGTCTTTTTAAAAGAAAAAATTGCCAACCCAATGGAGATTAGGCAGAGTCCAAAGAATAAATATAAACTAGTGTTTCTTAAACTTTCTTTGGAGTTCATCCCAGGTAACAAGTATTGAAACCGCAACAAATGGCGATGAATAGGCTCCGGAAATTGTACCGACAAGAAGTGTCGCCACAAACCATTTTATTGTTGGACCCCCAAGAAGAAGAAGTGCGACCATCATAAAAATGACAACAAAAGTATTATTGAGAGACCTTACCATTGTCTCACTTGTTGCCTTGTTGGCCAAACCATAAAGATCATCTCCAAAACCTTTCTTTGATTCGCGGATTCTATCGTAAACGATAATTGTATCGTGAACCGAGAAAGAAAGAATCGTCAGAAGTGCCGTCACAAAAAGCATATCTACCTCGGCTCCAAAGAAATGGCAAAAGAGAGAATAGGTTCCGATAACTACTAAGCTGTCATGGAGCATGGCAAGCACGGCCGAAATCCCAAATTTGAAGCTTTTAAACTGGATTGCTACCCAGAGAAGAATCCCAAATGACGCAAGTAGAAGGGCATAGAGTGTCTTTTTAACAAGTTCCGCCCCAACTGTAGGTCCGATTGTTTCAAAACTTAGTTCATCAGCAGTTACCCCGAGTTTCTCAATTCCTGATTTTAAATTAGTCCTTTGGGTAGTACTAACCTGACCTAGTTTAAGAATGTCTGTACCTTCGGCAGTCTTTTGGATCGAAACAACTTCGATTCCGTTTTCTTTTGCAATTTGCTCAATTTTGTCTGTTCCAATCTCGCTGCTTAGTTTATACTCGATTGAAGTTCCGCCTTTAAACTCGACTCCAATTTGAAAGCCCCATTTTATTATTCCAAAAAGTCCGGACAAAATTACCGTTCCGGAAATAAGCAGATAAAGCCAGCGGAAGCGCATCCAATCAATCATTTTTTTTGTCTCCTTTCATAAATACTCTAAGTAGATTCCG
>Ga0182027_10013394_pt1 | contig 11430 bp, 10 predicted proteins | sample 712E1DmetaG_FD_121300 | JGI IMG/M metagenome (GOLD analysis project Ga0182027, IMG submission 121300) | Permafrost microbial communities from Stordalen Mire, Sweden - 712E1D metaG (Illumina Assembly) | ecosystem: Environmental > Terrestrial > Soil > Wetlands > Permafrost | place: Sweden...
CTCGTTTATCTTGCATAATATTTCAGTAACAGAGGGCCGATCTATCTTGTCCGCATCGATAAGCGCTTTCACGCGGAAGATCTTCTTTTTCGTCCGGGTGACAGAACCGTGCAATTCTTCGAACTCTTCGCCGGATATCGCATGGGACTTTTGAATGCGTCTTTTGCCGATCTTTACACTGTGGAAGTCGGTCTTCATCCCCCTAAATTCTTCTTCCATAACATGTTTAACATCCCCTGAGGATAATTCCTCAACCGAGCAGCATATCCCCGGATGGCTGAGCGCAAGTTTGATCTTTTTAATCTTCGGACTGGTTTCAGACTCAGCATCAACATGAAAGATATACGACCTCAGGCCCCGCCAGAACAAAGCAGACTCCAGGTTAGACAGATGTCGTCCTATGCCTTTTTTGATAACATGGCGAGAATTCATTTCAATTCAATGCGACAAGAAAATTTGATTAATAGAGTATATAAAGCAAATCAAACGAAACGGAAAGCATCCCACAGCCATCCACACACTTCCATTAATTTCTCTCCAAAAAAACTTTTTGGGAACAGCAAAGCCACAACCAGCCACATTATCAGAAAAGACACCAGCAACAATACAAGTGTTACTTCAGGTCCCCAGATTAGATTATCCAGATAGTCCATTTCCCAAAAACGTTCAAATAAATGTTATATCTCTTGCTTTGCGGACAATCTGTGAGGCGGTCCGCTGGCTTATTCTTGAGGTATCGAAGAGAGTGCTTACCACAAGAACATGCCCCCTGTTTTCTTTTACCAAAAGAAGAAGCTTATTGCATTCTTCATAAGATTTCAGGAGGTGGCTTGGGACCATCTTACCTGCGGACGACATCGAAGACATGTCTTTTTTGTAGATTGCGATGCGGTGCGAAAAGAACTCGATGCTTTCTTCACGGGGAAGCTCCGCTACGGAGACTTTAACCCCCGGGTCATCTAAAAGGGATAATGCCTCTTTTACTTCAGTATCTTCCTGTCCTGCGGCTACCAGATAGAATACGAAAGGCTTATAACCGTTCCAGAATATAACTGAACCCCAATTGAAGACTACCGCTCCTAACGCAGCCACCGCTATGAAGGCTGCCAGCATCAGGCGTAACCAAACGTTGCCTTGCAGAAATAGAACAGCCCATAGGATAAGAATAACCGACAGACCCAGATAGATCGATCCTCTCAGACCGGGTTTTCTGAACGCCCCTCCAAACCAGGTTTCTGCTGAATCCATGGTGCTTATAGAATTGAAAATTGAGGAATATAAAAGGTCAGGAATATGCTGCTTCGAGGCATTTCTGCGTAAATGTTATTATCTGATCGAATGTTCCTTGGCTAGTCAGTATCATGGTGCTGCCGTTCGCGGGGCATATCAGCTGAGGAACGGTTATATAGCCCGGCGGAAGATAGCATTTGAGCAGGCCTTCTGAGGATTTGTCCAAGGCATTTGCGGCGACGTATTTGTATTTGTATCCCTTTGCCTTTGATGCTTGCTCGATAAGAGGAGATACGGTCTTTTCGCAGCATTTGAGAGTGTATACATAGATAACAGTATCGCTTGAGACGCCGTATTTGTCCGCGCAAGAGGATACCATACTTCCAGTAGGGAGAGTGGTGATTGTAGTGGATGTTGTGGGTTCGGCAGTTCGACCTAATGTTGACGTAATGGTAGCGGACGTAGTCGATGGATTCGTTGTGGTTGTGGAAGCGAATGTTGGGAGTATAGACAGAAGGGTAATCGTTGACACTGCTGTCTGCGCAGGACCCAACTTCTGAGTCGTCGTTGTGGGCTGTAAATATTGTGTTTCCGAAACCGCGGGAAGGGTCACAGCATCCTCCCGGATATCGCATACTCCGTTTCCGTTGCTATCAGCGCAGCATGAAGCGCCGCTTGGTATTTCCTTTGGACTGCATGCCGGACCGGGATTATCAGTTGCCTTTTTCTCCGCTCCAGCCGGCTTCAATAAAAGAAACGCAGAAAGCGCAAGCAAACTTAATCCGCCTAGGATGAATAATAATATCAGAGCGACCGCTGCAAACCACTTGAGAGCGCCGCCACCTGTCTTCGAACCGACGTCTTTACCGGACATACGTTTAATAATACGCAGTTTCAGAATAAAACAAACAACAGTGGTTCTGCGCAGGCCGATTGGCGAGTTTATACCTTCGCATTCCGCGGAAATTTATTTTTTTATTTTTTAATAATAATCAGACAAGAAGTTCTTTCTGAGTCTCTTTGACAACGCCGTCCACTTCCGTTTTGCGGATTATCGTCCCTTTTCTCTTTGCGTTCAGACGTGCTTTAGCCGCATCGCTCTTGTATTGGTCCGGTATAACCAATTCATTGATCGTGAATTCGTGAGACACCTTCATCTCTTTGTAGTCTTTCTTCCCGCAGTCGAAGCATACGTCGTTTGCTATCGCATCGCACATTCTGGCATCCAACGTAGCCGTGAAGAATTCCTCGTCTTTCTTCGACCCGGGTTTCGGCGGCTTGGTTTTTGTTTTCAGTTTTGCCTTGTCGGACGCGAGATTCAAATAGAACGTTGCTTCCTTATTTGCATTGTACAGTTCCAGAAGGACCTTTGCATCCGCCTCTCCTTTTATCTCCGTGATATATACGCCTAGTTTCTTTTTTGTTTTAGACACCAGGTCCGATTTGATCTCGCTTTTCGAGAATATAGTTCCAGCAGCCGTTATCTTCCCGGCGCTCGCCTTGAGGATGACACCGGCCAATGTATCCGCGTATTCGTATGATCCGTTTATCTTCAAAGAGTTCCCTGCTTTCTTTATACTGATCATGGGGCCTGCAAAGGTTCCCTTGCTGTATTTTACGAATTTTCCGTGCACGTGTTCCTGGTTTGCGTTTCCGGCGATGAGGTCCTTTATGTAGTCCATTTTTAGTTCATTATATGAATTTATATTCCTAAAATAGCTTAAGTAGTGCCGAGCGATAGCGAGTGCACTACGCAGCGGGTGAGGGCTGTAGCCTCACTAGTCAACGAGTTTATTTTTATCTTTTAGGTATTGCATTATTTTTGTGTTATTCCTTGGGTCTACTCCTTTATAATTAGCAGGACCCGGATAGCCTGCGGCAATTGTAATGTGGTCATCAGTCAGTATCGACAGAACATCTAATAGGACTATTCCACTGTTCGATTGAGACGATGCATTCGACCAAAATGTGCCTGAATAGATTTCCTGCCCGTCCAGCCTGAAGGAAAAGGTCTTCAGGTAGAGTCCATCGAGCTGCGGCACTAGTTCCCCGTTCACTTCTTCGTAGAGCACCTTGGAGCGCATCGAACGCAGGCCATCTTCTGTGAGTTTTATTACGTGGCTCGTCTTGTTGTAGGAGATTATCTGGTCTTCGGATATTAACAGGTTCTGTCCCTGGTATATGGCTAAACCGCTGCCTATCACAGGCGGCTGAGGCGTGTCCTTTCCTGTGAGTTTTACCAGAACATACAAAGAACGTATGGTCTTGACGGGCTCGGGAGTTATTTTTAGCGCTATCAGGCTTTCGTATTCCTCCTGAGACAGACGATAGACCAGGTTCCCTTTCCCAGTCTCGATCTTCTGGAACTCGTCTTGCCATATGTCGGCGAATGCCTGTGCTTCTGTTCTTGTAAAGCCTTGTTTTATCAGGTCTCCGGCATAATCGGCTTTAGGGGGAATCTGTTTAAGCGGAACGGTAACTGTCTCTCCCGCACCTATCTTTGGTACGATGTCTGAATATATATTCTTTCCAAGGAGCTTGTTGTAATTAGACGGGACGATGAGCAGAAGGTCATATATGGGATAGCTCCCTTTGTTTTCTATGAGCGCTTCCTTTTTGTCGGCGTTGTAGATCATGCGTATTTTATTTTCGTAGTTAATTACGCCTTCGTAGAAAAGGGATCTGCTTTTTTGGTTCTTATATAGCAGCGTATCCGCATCGACGTTGTTTACAGCTTTAAGTATGCTTGATGGGTACGTTATTCCGCTAACGTCTCCAGTGATCTGCACGTTCTTCCATAAGAAGGAGTTACCATTGGATTCTGCTGCCGGATATGATTCGGTCGCCCACCCGCTTTTGAAAGTAACTTGCGCATCGAATGATCCTGCATTCTCTGAATGAATGTAAATCACGGGCTCTTTTACTACGGGTTGATCTGGTAACGTAGTCGGCGCGGACAACAGATTATATGATGTGTCTAGGCTCTGACCTAGGATAACGCCCCATTCATGCACAACTAATTCTCCGGCTTGCAGAGTCGTAATTGTCGTACCGGGAGAAGAGGTAGTTACCCCTTGAGTGGTCTGAGCGATCGACGTGTTCGCTGCCTGAGTGGTAGTGGTTGTTGTAGTTGCTGTTTGCGTGTTTTCCTGCACGCATCCGCATGCGAATAACAGAATGGCCAGCGCCAAGACTAATTTGTTTTTCATTTTTGGGATAGCGTTTAATATGATAGCTTCTATCCCTAAAAAAACAGAAGAAAAAAAAAGAGATGCCCACCCGTTTAAGGCAGCATTTTCTTCTTCTTGATCTTTTCCGGCAGATATTCTTCGGCAACGAATTCCAGGGACTTGCTGGCGAGGGCCTGCTGTTCTAACCTGACCCCCATGTCCACCATCAATTGCAGCTCCTCCTTCCACTCCTTTTTCTGGAACCATGGGTATACCTGTATCTCTGATATCCTCTTCTTGTCGACGTCTTTTAATTTCTCTGTCACTTTTTCGAGGCCGTATTCTTTTATGTCGGTCATGGTCATGCCGACGAACTGGACATTGGGCGTCCCCAGCCTTCTGGATTCATGGGCTAGCGCCATTGATCCTGCTTTCAGAACTGAATAAATGTAGTATCCCCATGGGTCGCCGTCTGTGAATACGATGACTGGCAGCTTTAGTTCGGTATTAATCCTGTGCACGAGCCTGCGTATTCCGCGGGCAGCCTGACCTTTGGTGGCCATCATTATGCAGTTGTTGTTTATGTGATATTTTTCTTCTACCAGCCGGTCGAACATCGCTGCTGTTTCTATTACAAGGACGTAATCCGCTTTCACGTCGCTGAATTTGTAGTGCTCGACGATAGACGGAATAGCAAGGCCGCTTCTTCCGAGTTTAGAGCAATCTATCTTATCTCCGGAGTCCTCGATCGTTATTTTTCCGATGATCGTTCCTTTGTCGTCCGCTTTCAGGTGTAGTTCTTCACGCAGTACCCCGAGCATTGTCTCCAAGTCTACGATGAGCGGGTCTGATTCGTCCTGTCCTTCGAACGTGTTTTCCTTGGTCTCGGCTATTGCGTGCTTTAATTGGTAATATAATTCCCTGATGCTGGCCGTCTTGTCCCTGTCTACGAGTTCCTTGCATTTTGCGGCTATGAGGACGCTCTGCATGAATTTTTTCGTGTGGGCCAGATTCATGTAGTTCCTGGTGGACTTTTTGTCCCCCAGTTCAAGGATGTATGTCGAGGGGTTGAATACCACGTTGTTCAGTCCTCTTTGGGGGACTTTCATCTTGGGTACTTCATTTTTCTGTATCTCTTCTAGGAGTTCATCCCCGAACGCACCTAACCTGGATATTACTTCTTCTCTTCTAGTCATTTTTTTAACACAAAGTATAATCGTCAAGTGGGTTGCCTAATGCAAACCCGCAGTTTGGTGAACCTTTCTTAAAGGTTCTTTTATTCCTCCTTCTCCTCGGACTCGCCCTCGATCAATTCGTCTCCCTGCGCTTCCAACGGAATAGCCGTTCCGTTCTCGTCCTCTGCGTCCTCCAGCATCTCGAGTTCGTTTGCAAGCTTTATTTTTTCTTCTATAAGCGAGGTAAGATCCTGATATACCTTTTTGGCATCGACTTTCTTTTCAGACAACCTGGCAAGTCCTTCGGCTAGCTCCGTTCCGTATTTTAGGAGCATCTGTCTTCTTGCTTCTTTTTCACCTTCGCGCCTCTGCCGGGAATAGAACATCTGGAATTTTCTTGCCACATCCATCAGGGCGAATTTTATCTCTTTTACGACTTCGGCTTCGTTGGCCACTGTCTGCTTTCCTGCTGACGTGTACGGAATGTAGGTAGATATCAGGTTTATGAAAATTGTTATGGGCGAATTATCAAAGTCTTTTATCCCGTAACGCTTCCAGTCGACGTCTTTAACCGCCTCTGTGAGAGCGCATCCTCCAGCGTCGAAGAGCAGGGGAGAACGGTTGGCGAATCTCATTATCTCCACTTTCATCCCTCCTTCGACGGGCCTTCCGGCATGTCCTCCGTATGCAAGCGCGACTTCCACCTGGAAGGGTATTCCTCCGGAGTAGACCTTCGGAGGCCTTGTCAGAACGAACTGAAATTCCGGATCAAGTATGTTGAGGACTGCTTTCATTATGTGTTCCTCATCTATTGGCTGCAAGCCCTCTGTTGCGGGCGCAAGGAACTTTATACTTTCTATGGCTTTTACGATCTCTTCGCATTCTGCCCAGGTCAATTTGCGCGGGTTTCTATTCATATCGAGCTTATATACGTTTTCGATCTTTCCCTTGACCTCTTTTTTCTCCTTTCCTATGAGTTCCTGTATCTCTTTTACTTTGCCGCTGCTCATCCTGGAGAATTCTCCTACTAAAAAGGAACTGATCTTGTTTGCGCTCGTCTGCTTAGATAGGTTCACGAGGTCGTCTACCTCTATTCCTTTGGGATGGGGCTTTTGCGACTCAGGGGGTTTGGGAATGACATCTACGGAGCGCTCGAATACGGTCTTCCTTCCTTCAGGGTCTATGAGAGCTATCCTAGCGTGCGGGTTTGCGAGGGCCGTTCTCTTCAGGTACTCGTACGGTCCCGTATCAGATAGGTTGAATTTGACGCTCTTTACTTCGCATTCTATCTCCGTTCCGCGCCAGTATTCGCTGTATTCGGTCTGCTCTAGGATATCCGCAGCATTCTTGGTTATGTCGATCATGAGCTTTACCGCATTCACTTTCCCATCTCCGGTAGAGGTCTTTATGCGCATGGGTTTTCCAGTCGTCATCTGGCAGAACATGGTCACTCCGGATACTCCGATACCCTGCTGTCCGCGTAGTTGCACGTTCCTGTGGAATTTTGTTCCCGCGAGCATCTTTGCGAACACGTTCGATATGTGCCCGACAGGTATTCCAGGTCCGTTGTCCCGTTCCAGGAAGCGGTAGTGCTCGCTTGCTATCTCCCGTATTTCCACTTCGATGTCCGGGAGGATCCCGGCTTCTTCGCATGCATCCAGTGAGTTTGTTACAAGCTCGTGTATTATGGTCGTAAGAGACCTGACCTTTCCGGAGTAGCCTAGGTGGGCTTTGTTCTTTCGGAAGAATTCAGTGATGGATACTTCTTTAAATTCTTTGAATAATTCGTCAGCGGACCGTTCTTTTACGTTTGTTGCTTCCACATCCATTTTAATATTTGACCCTAAAGGGTCATGTTTAATGATTAGATTACGCGTTTAAATGTGTAAAAACAGGAATACATCGACCACAAAAAAAGAAAGAATGATTCAGTTTTTAGGTATTTCCCCGCTCCATGGGGCATCTCTTTGCGCGGCCCGGGTCTTCTCCAGCAGGCGGTACACCGATGCGTGCCTTGCGCCGTCTATGAGCAGTAGGACCGCTTCTTTTGCAAGGGCGGTATCGTCGAATGAGCCTATTATGGCGATGGTCTTGCCGTATATAGAGAGATACGCACCTGTGAGTTCTTCTATGTTCTTCCTGCACCGCCCTTTCTCGCCAATGACCCTGCTCTTTATGCGTTCCATGGATTTGGGGGTGCTCTCGAAATCGTGCAAATGCAATATCTCAAGGGTGTAATCATCCTTTGTAAGTTTTAAGGCGATCTCGGGATTAAATCCCCTTCCTATCGCGAGCACTATGTTTCCGGCGACAAGCTCTTCCATCGAGTTCCCTTTAGAACTCTCGACAGAAACCGAGGTTTCATCAACGGATAACTTCGTATTGGTTCTCTGTTCGATCTCTTTTTTGATGCATCCTCGCTCCCCTATCAGTACTGCTATCCTTTCCTCGGGAATCTTCAGATATTGCATGTAATTTATTTAGTCTAGGCAATAATTAATGAGAAAGATGGTGTTTTTATGAAAGAGGCTATGCTGTATAAAAAGGATTCGTCCGGGAAGGTCAGTTGCTTCCTATGCGCGCACCGATGCTCAGGAATAAAAGACGGGGGAAAGGGAGTATGCGGCGTGCGGCAGAACATCAAGGGAAAGCTTTATTCGCTCGTTTACGGAAAAGTGATAGCAGCTCACGTTGATCCGATAGAAAAGAAGCCATTCTATAATTACCTGCCTGGGAGCTATGCGTACTCTATTGCAACAGTGGGCTGCAATTTCAGGTGCAAGAACTGCCAGAATTCAGATATAAGCCAGGCGCCGCGGGAGGGAAGAGACATCACTGGAACGGATATTGAACCAGAAACGATCATAGAGCTTGCAAAAAAAAGTGAGTGTCAAAGCATCGCTTATACATATACTGAGCCCACTATATTCTTTGAATACGCTTACGACGTGTCAAAGCTTGCAAGAAAAGAAGGGCTTGCCAATCTATTTGTTTCGAACGGCTACATGACCGGAGAGATGCTGGACACCTATCATCCCCTGCTCGATGCTGCGAACGTAGACCTGAAAACATTCCGGGACGGAACATACAAAGACCTGTGCGGCGCCCGCCTGCAACCGGTTCTTGATTCACTGAAGAAGATGAAGAAACTGGGAATATGGGTGGAGATAACAACGCTCCTCATACCAGGCATCAACGATTCAAAAGAGGAGATAAAAGACATCGCAGAGTATATATCAACAGAACTGGGAAAGGAAACGCCCTGGCATATAAGTCGCTTTCATCCGGACTACAAACTGATGGATAAACCTCCTACAGCACCGAAAGCTGTGAGAGAGGCAAGAGACATAGGCATCGCTGCGGGCCTAAAGTATGTATACGCAGGAAACCTCCCAGGCGATTCCGGAGAGAACACATATTGCCCCAATTGCAGTGAATTGCTGATTAACAGAGAATCATATAACATCCTAAAAAACAAGATAATAAAAGACGCCTGCCCTAAATGCAAAACAAAGATAGACGGCATTTGGTCGACTTAGAAATGGAAAAACTTCTTAAAGAGATCTTAAAGGAGATCACCCCCACCGAGGAAGAACACCTGGAGGAGCATAAGCTTGTCGAAGATATCAGCAAGCGCTTGCGCAAGTGCGATGTTACGCCGATACTTGTGGGGTCTCTTGCTAAGGGAACGGACATTAGGAACAATAAGGATATAGACATTTTCATAATGTTCCCCGAGGATACGTCCCGGGAGGAACTGGAAAAGCGAGGCCTGGAGATAGGGAAGAAAGTTTTCTCTGAGATGAAGATACCTTATGAGATCGACTACGCCGAGCATCCGTATATCTGCGGAACATTCGGAAAACACATAATAGAGATAGTCCCCTGCTATGACACAAAAGAAGTGAAGTCCGCTGTGGACCGTACGCCTTATCACACTCATTACGTGAAGAAGAAACTTTCCCGGGACCCCTCGATGCGGGATGATATCCGGCTACTAAAGCAATTCATGAAAGGAGCAGGAGTATACGGCGCAGAGGAAAAAGTGAGGGGTTTTTCTGGCTATCTTGCCGAATTGCTGGTAATAAACTACGGCTCGTTTGAAAAAGTATTGAAGGCTGCCGCAGATTGGAGATTCGGACAGGCCCTGGATCCGGAAAACCTCTGGAAGGATGCGGACGCTGTAGGTTATTTTTTCAAGGGAGCGGACCTCATCATCGTCGACCCGGTGGACAAGGACAGGAATGCAGCCGCAGCCGTTTCAAAGCAGAAATTGTCGGAGTACATTATAGCTGCAAGAGAATTTATTATAGAACCGGATAAGAGATTTTTTTTCCCGGATGAAAGAACGGCGCCGGACAGAAAAGCGCTTAAAAAGAAAATGGAAGAACGAGGCACAAAACTCATTGGACTAGAATTCACGCACCAAGTGATCAACCCCAATATGCTTTATTCACAATTGCGCAAGACGCAGGATGCTGTCAGCAAAAAAATAGAGGAACAAAACTTCAAGGTCCTTAAATCGGATATATGGACTGATGAAGAAAACATATCAGTTATCATTTTCGATCTGGAGATATTCAGCCTCCCTCAGGTGAGACAACACATGGGCCCGCCTATCGATCAGGCCTTAAAAGAGCAGGAAAAGTTCCTTGAGAAATACAAAAAATACCTCCCATATATTAAAGAAGACCGCTGGGTTGCAGATATTAAAAGAAATTATACTGAGATAGAGCAGCTATTCCCCGAGATAATCAAGAACAGGAGCGGATTTGGCAAGAATCTGCGGGAGCTAAAGGATGTGAAAATGGTATCCAGCGAGGATCTTCTGAAAACGAAGAGTTCGGAACTCTTGAAAATGTTGGATAGTTTGATTACGCCGTTATAAACGCAATACAATCAGTATCAGACTACCGCGACTTACTATTTACCCATGAATTGTGGAATGCATGGCGCATATCGACGAAAATCCCTTTAGAATTTCATGGATGCAGGCAAAGGCTTGTAAGAAAAAAATAATCACGCCTTGCCCATGAATTTCCTAAACGCAGGGTGCATGTCTGCCATCTGTTCTTTCTCTATTTCTTCATACAGCCTGTAGAGTATGCCCACTGTTAGCAAGATGCCTGTTCCGCTTCCCATCGCGCCCAGGAGATCCGCTCCTACTGCTACGACGCCGACAGCTATAGAACTGATTATGGTGATCTGGGGTATATACCTATTGAGTACTCTTTCCACGACGCGCTGGTCTCTTCTGAATCCTGGTATCTGCATTCCGCCTTTCTGTATTTGTTCTGCTACTCGGTCTGCTCCGAGGCCTGTTGTCTCGACCCAGAACTTACCGAAGAGTATGCATAGCAGCAGGAAGACTGTTGTGTATATAATCAGGTGGAGTATTACCTGTGTGTTTGCCAGCATGATCCAGTTTGCAGGGTTGAGGATTCCTGGGTTTCCGCCTCTTCCGCTTAATTGGCCTATGGTGACGTATTCAACGAACGTGGATACTCCTTGCTGGAGTATGTTCATCTGGTCATATGGTACGGCATTCTGCAGATTTATGCCGACCAGTGTCGGAAGCATCTGCACGTTGGCCAGAAGCGCAGCTGTTAGTATGACGGGAATGTTTGATACATAGAAGAATTTTAGGGGGTATCTTCCGCCTACTCCGCGGACTCCGCCGTATGAGAGGGGGATTTCCAGGCGCATCGATTCTGCGTAGACCGCTATAAGGAATACGACAATAGTCGCTAATACAGGGAATAATAGTATGAACATGCCCCACATATCTGCGCTATTGGATAGGAGCTGGGATAGTACATTAGGTATGATCCCCAGCTGACCGCTGTAGTGTACAG
>Ga0182027_10013395_pt1 | contig 11430 bp, 6 predicted proteins | sample 712E1DmetaG_FD_121300 | JGI IMG/M metagenome (GOLD analysis project Ga0182027, IMG submission 121300) | Permafrost microbial communities from Stordalen Mire, Sweden - 712E1D metaG (Illumina Assembly) | ecosystem: Environmental > Terrestrial > Soil > Wetlands > Permafrost | place: Sweden...
CTCCTTCAACATGCCGGTGCGGTCGTCGCAGAAGACGGTGATCTTGACCGGGTAGCGCTGGGGGCGGCTTGCGTCGCCGACGCGGGACCACTCGACGGCGATGCGGCGGTCGCTCTCGTAGAGCAGGTTCTGCACATTGGGGCAACTGCGGGCATGAACGGCCACGCCTTTGCCGCGCGTGACGTAGCCGATGATCTCTTCGCCGCGGATGGGATTGCAACAGCGCGCGCGATAGACGAGCAGATCGTTCTGGCCCTCCACCTGGAGCGAGTCGGAGCCGGTGAGGTGCAGCTTGCGCACCGCATCGGACATGGCCGCCTCGCCGCTGCCGGCGGGTTTGGTCTCCGCGACCGGTTCCGCCTCGCCTAGATTGGCGCTGCCGGGCGCCAGCTTGCCGAGTACTTGGTGGGCAGCGTGCTTTCCCTGCCCCAGAGCAGCCAGCAGGTCGGCTGCGGTGGCCACGCCATACTCGTTGGCGATGCGGCCCAGCTCCTGGTCGGAGATCTGGCTGAGCGGCACCTTGAACTTCCTGGCTTCGCGCTCCAGCAACTTGCGCCCGATTTCGACGGCGCGGCGGCGCTGGTCTTCGTTGAGCCAGTGCTTGATCTTGTTGCGGGCGCGCGGGCTCTTGACAAAGGTAAGCCAGTCGCGGCTCGGCTTGTGATCCTTCTGCGTGACGATTTCGACGATGTCGCCGGTGCGCAGCTTGGTGCGCAGGGGAACCATGCGGCCGTTTACCTTGGCGCCCACGCAGGTGTGGCCTACCTCGGTGTGGATGGTGTAGGCAAAGTCGATGGGCGTGGCGTCGGCCGGAACCACCACTACCTTCCCCTTGGGCGTGAAGGTGTAAACCTCGTCGGGATAGAGGTCCATCTTCAGGCTGGAGAGGAATTCGTTGGGGTCGGTCATCTCCTTCTGCCAATCGACCAATTGGCGAATCCAGTTCAGCCGCTCCTCGTCGCGGGCCGTCACCATGACTCCGCCGGATTTGTACTTCCAGTGGGCGGCGATGCCCTCCTCGGCGATGCGGTGCATCTCTTCGGTGCGTATCTGCACCTCGAACTGGTGGCCGCTGGCGCCCATCACCGTGGTGTGCAGCGATTGGTAGCGATTGGCGCGGGGAATGGCGATGAAGTCCTTGATGCGCCCCGGCACCGGACGCCACAGAGTGTGGATGAGCCCGAAGACGGCATAACAAGCGGCCACGTCGTGGGTGATGACGCGGATGGCCAGCAGGTCATAGACCTGATCGAACGAAACTTTTGACCGCTCGATCTTCTGGAAGATCGAATAGAGCCGCTTGATCCTCCACTCAACGCGAGCCTCGATGCCGTTCTCGCGCAGTTGCTCCACCAGCGTCTCTTCCACGCCGCGCAGAAACTGCTCGCCTTCGATGCGCCGCGCCTCAACGGCCTCGGCCACCTTCTCGTAGCTGACGGGATCGGTGTAGCGGAAGGCCAGGTCCTCGAGTTCGCCGCGCACCTTGCCCATGCCCAGCCGGTGAGCCAGAGGGGCGTAAATGTCCTGGGTTTCGCGGGCGATGGCCTCCTGACGGTCCGGCTGCAGGTGCTCCAGAGTGCGCATGTTGTGCAGCCGGTCGGCCAGCTTGATGAGCACCACGCGCACGTCCGAGACCATGGCCAGCAGCATCTTGCGCACGTTTTCAGCCTGGCGATCCTCGCGATTGGCAAACTGGATTTTGTCGATTTTGGTGACGCCCTCGACGATGTGGGCCACCTGATCGCCGAAGCCCGCCGCAATCTCCTCATTGGTAGCGGGCGTGTCTTCGACCGAATCGTGCAGCAGGCCGGCGGCGATGGCCGTCGAGTCCATCTTCATCTCCGCCAGCACCTCGGCCACCTCGAGCGGGTGGACGATATACGGCTCGCCGGAGGCGCGAATCTGCCCTTCATGATGCTGGACGCAGAACTCCCAGGCCTTGCGGATGAGAGAGATGTCTTCGCTGGGGCGATTGGCGTGGACTTGCCTGAGCAGCGCGTCGAAACGCTTGTCGATCACGTGCCGGGCGAGGGCGGACGCATCCTCGCGCACGGCAACCTGCAACTCCCCCGGAGGAGACGGGGGCGCGCTGGAAACATCTGCCGGGATGGCTTGCCGGGCAGTCGCCATGCTTCATTATAGGCCGCAACGGTTTGACGCGCATGAGACGAGCGGCAACGGCGCTTGACTTATCCGGGCGTTCGCGGGAGGACGGGGTAAGATGAGGTACGATGACCTCGGCCAAATCGAATCGTACCGAATCAAACAGCGCTGGCTTTGGAGCGAAGATCAGCCGCCGCGCCGCTGACCGGCTGCGTGACGGCTACCTCTGGGTCTACGCCTCCGATATAGAATCCGTTGAACTGCCCGCTGGCGACCCTCCGGCGCTGGTGCCGGTGGCCGACAGCCGTGGGCTGCTGCTGGGCACCGCGCTTTACAGCCCCACATCGCAGATTGCTCTGCGGATGGTCTCGCGCGAGGCCATCGATGAAGCCGCATGGCTGGAACTGCTGGCAGCAAGACTGCGCGCGGCGATCACCCGGCGCCGGTCTTTGCTCGACGAGCAGACAAACGCTTGCCGGTTGTGTTTTAGCGAGGCCGACGAGTTGCCGGGCCTGGTAGCGGACAAGTACGGCGACCTGGTGATTCTTCAGCTCCTGACTAAGGGATTGGATTCTGCCGCAGTGAGAGAGAGCTGTGTTCGCGTGCTGCGCGAAGAGTTGGCGCCGGCGGCCATTCTGGAGCGGCCCGACCCGCGCATGCGCGAGTTGGAAGGCCTGGCCGCGCCTAGTGCCGAACCCCTTTTCGTTACAAATGCCGCGGCTCCGGTCACCAGCACCCAATTCCGGATTAACGGTCTCGTCTTCCACTACGACGCCAATGCGGGACAAAAGACCGGCGCCTTCCTCGACCAGCGGGCCAACTATGTTGCTGCCGCGGAGTGGGCGCGGCGGCTGGGCGCTACGGATCGTGCGCTGGACGTCTGTTGTTATCAGGGCGGCTTTGCTTTGCATCTGGCCCAGGCCTGCCGTCAGGTTACGGGTATCGACGCCTCCCGCGCCTCGCTCGAAGTGGCCGAACGAAATCTTGAGGCCAATCGCGCCCGACTTGCAGCGGTGGTGGACTGGGTGGAGGGAGATGCTTTTCAGATTCTGCGCGACTGGTCGGACGCGGGCGAGACCTTCAATGCCATCGTGCTCGATCCGCCCGCCTTCGCCAAAACCAAGCGGGCCGTCGAAGGAGCGTTACGCGGATACAAGGAGATGAACCTACGAGCTCTCAAAATGATGCGCCCCGGAGGCCTGCTGGTGACCTGTTCCTGCTCTCACCACGTGAGCTGGGCTGAACTTGAGGCCGCTGTGGCCTCAGCCGCCGCCGATGCACCCCGGCGGGTGCGCCTGTTGGAACGGCGCGGCGCCGCCCCCGATCATCCCGTGGTGCTGAACCTGCCGGAGACCGAATACCTGAAGTGCCTGGTGCTGGAAGTCGAGTAGTCATACGATGAACTCGCCGCCGTCGGCCACACGGTTCCACAATTGCCCTGCCCCGTAACGATTGCTTCTGTGCGGCTTGTTCGCTTTAGAGTGGGCACGTGAACTGTGGAACCGTACAGGGAACTATTTTCTGCTGGCCGGCTGTCCCGTTTCAGTCCAAAGGAAGGTGAGCTGGTCGGCATTGTCCTGGATCTGCTGGTCAACGCCCACTCCCCCACTGTGTCCCCCCTCGAGGCTGTAGTGGAGCAGGATCGGCCGGCCGCTGGACGAAGCCGACTGCAACAGGGGAGTCATCTTGCGCGCATGAAGCGGGTCAACGCGCGTATCGCTGTCGCCGGTAAAGAACATCACGGCCGGATAGGCGGTGGCGGGTTTCACGTTGTGATAGGGCGAGTACTTGAGCAGGTAGGGGAACTGTTTTTCTTTTTCTGCCGATCCGTACTCTGTTGTCCAGTATGAGCCCACCAGAAACTTCTGATAACGAAGCATGTCCAGCAGCGGATAGCCGCACAGCACGGCCGAGAACAGCTCCGGCCGCTGGGTGATGGAGGCGCCCATCAGCAGGCCGCCATTCGACCTGCCAATAATGGCAAAGTGCTGCTGCGAGGTGTACTTGTTGGCGATTAAATACTCGGCCGCCGCAAACCAGTCGTCGAAGACATTCTGCTTCTTCTCAAACATTCCCTGCTCGTGCCAGTTCTCGCCATACTCGCCCCCGCCGCGCAGGTTGGGCAGCGCGAACCATCCACCCTGCTCCAGCCACCACGCATAAACCGGGTTCCACGACGGTCCCATGCTCAGGTTGAAGCCGCCGTAACCGGTCATCAGCAGCCGCTCAGTGCCGTCCTGCTTGAGGCCCTTCTTACCGGCAATGAAGATGGGAACCTGAGTCCCATCCTTCGACTTGAAAAATACCTGCTTCAGCTCATACTGGCTGGAGTCGAAGGGGATCTTCGGCTGGAAAAAGAGCTCGCGCTTGCCGGTCACCGTATCCAGCCGGTAGATGGTAGGCGGCACGATGAAGGAGGCAAAGTCGAAGAAGCCGTAGCGATCCGTGGTCCGGCCGCCGATCCCCGAGGCTGAGCCGATCCCTTCGTACGCGACTTTGCCGGCCGGCTTACCATCGAGGGCGTAGACGGCGGTCTCGGTCTTTACATCCTTCAGACGGTTCACGTAGATTTTTCCGCCTATGATTGACCACTCGTCGATGACATCCTGCCCTTCCGGCACGATAGTCTTCCACACGTCGGGCATTATGCCGGGATCGGCCTTCAGAATCCTGCCCTTGGGCGAGTTGTAGTCGGTTTTCACGAACCACGCGCCCTTGGCATAGATCGCCTCGAACCTTGAGTCCAGTCCCCAGACCAAGACCTCAAAGAGTGATCCTGGCTTGGTCAGGTCGCGGAAGACGATGTCCACGCGCTTGGCCGGCACGCCGCGGTCGATCTCCACCACCAGGTAGCGGCCATCGTCGGTGATTACACCCGAGAAAAGATCGTTGCCGCCCAGCAGCTCTCCGCGAAACTCGCGCCCAAAAAGCAGCGTGTCCTGGGAGTTGCGCGTCCCCAGCGTGTGCCGGTAAAGCAGTGTTCCCTGCTTGTTATTGCGTGAGTAGTAAAGGCTGGCCCCATCCGGCGCAAAGCTGACGCCGAAGTAGCGGGCCGTCGGCAACTCATCCTCCAGCGTCTTACCGGTGGTCACATTCAAGATGTGGATACCGGTCTCGTCCGCTCCGCCTTGCCGCACCGACCAGGCCAGCAGCGTCCCATCGCGGGAGACATCTTCTATCGAGACTGAAGTATTCGGGTCACGGCTCAACTTGGCCGGGTCAATCAGCCGCTCGTCCTTTCCTGTCCAGCCGTGGCGCACATAGATCGAGGCCTGCTGTTCGCCGGCCAGCCGTTTTCTGAAGAAAAAGCTGTTGGCGCGCGCCAGGGGTGCGCCCATGACCGTGACGTTCTGTAGCGCGTCCAGATCGTCCACCACCTGCTCGCGTATGCGCGCCTGCTTCAGATAGCGCCCTGTGTAGGCGTTTTGCGCGTCGATGAAGGCCCGCGTCTCAGGGCTTTTGGCGTCTTCGAGCCATCGGTAGCTATCGGGTATCTTGGTCCCAAAGTAGTCGTCGGCAACCGGAACGGCTTCGACGGCGGGCGGCGGCGGCAGAGTAATTCCCTCGCGCCCATGAATCGCCTGGGAAAACCCCGCCAAGCCAACAGCGCTCCACAACAACACTCCCAATCCAATAGTCCGCCGCATGCAGTAGCCCTCCTGCGAAAAGAATACGCGACTTTACGTTAGGCAATCCCGTTAGAATCGACTCCAGTGAAAGGATCGCAACCAACTCAACCCTCCCTGGACTTGGATTCGCAGCCTGCGCGGTCATGGTGGGCTCGCGGCCTGGGTGTCCTGCGCCCCTCATATGCGCACTCGGTCTTCTCGGCAACCGTCGTGCTGATGGTGTCCACCTTTCTGTCGCGCATCATCGGGCTGGTGCGGGTCCAGTACATCGTCTGGCTCTTCGGCCGCGGCGTTGAAGCGGATGCGCTGAACGGCGCATTTGTGCTGCCGGACATGATTTCATATTTTCTGGTCGGCGGGGCGGCCTCCATCACCTTTGTCACCATCCTGACGCGCTACCGCGACACGGGGCGCGAGGCGGAAGGGCAGCGGTCGCTCTCGGTCATTCTGACCACCATGTACCTGGTGCTGGGCGCGGCCATTGTGCTGGCCGAGATCTTCACCCCCTGGGTCATCCACTTGTGGTTCAACGGCTTCAACGCCGAAAAAGCGGCCCTCTGCGTAACGCTGACGCGCATCTTGCTGCCCGCGCAGTTGTTCTTCTTTGCCGGCGGCGTCTTTGGCGCGGTGCTGCTGGTGCGCAAGCAGTTCAGCGTGCAGGCGGTGGCGCCGCTGATCTACGGCCTGGGCACAATCGTGGGCGGCCTGTTGCTGGTGCGGCGCATCGGCGTCTCTTCGCTGGCTATCGGCACAGTGGCGGGAGCGTTTTTCGGACCGTTTCTATTGAATGCCGTCTTTGCCCGGAGAGCGGGCGCGCGCTACAGGCCGATTCTGGATTGGCGCGACAAGGGCCTGCGCGAGTGGGTGCGCCTCTCGCTTCCGCTCATGGCCGGCGTTTCATTGGTAACCGCCGACGGCTGGATCATCGCTCACTTTGCCTCCACAACCAGCGGCGCGGTCTCGCTGATGAGCTATGCCAAGCAGCTCTTCACCGCGCCCATGGCCGTGCTGGCGCAGGCTGCAGGAGCGGCCTCCATGCCGTTTTTCGCCAGCCTGTGGACGCAACAGCGCCGCTTCGACTTTGCTACGCAAGTGGCGGATTCGGTCTCGCGCGTGGCCTCGCTGGGAGTGCTTGCGGCCTCGGGCATGGTTGCGCTGGCCGCGCCGCTGGTGGAGCTGCTTTTTCTCGGCAGGCGCTTCTCTTCAGGCGATGCGCGGGAGTGCGCGGGGTACTTTGCCGTCTTCTCGGTCTCCATCTTTCTCTGGTCGGCACAGGCTATCTATTCGCGCGCGTTTTACGCGGCGGGGAACACGCTCACGCCGATGGCGGCGGGGACGATTGTCACGCTGGTATCGCTGCCCATCTATGCTGTGCTTTATCGCTGGTACGGAGCGCTGGGGCTGGCGATCGCTTCGGATATTGGGATCGCGCTGCAAACCGGCGCCATCGCGCTGCTGCTGCACCAGCGGCGCATGGTCTCGCTGGCCGGCCTGGATTTTGCCGAAATGGGCCGGTGCCTGCTGGCGGCGCTGGCCAGTGGCGCAGGGGCTTGGGTGGTCGTTTGGAGCCTGGGCGGCCTGCCGGGTTATCTGTGGGGTTCGCTTCAACCCGCGCAGATTCGCTGGACAGACCTGACACTGCTGGTCGTTGGAATGGCAGTCTGGGTAGTGGCGGCAAGATGGGTTCTGGAGAAGACCGGATCGGCGCTGCCCAGGGTTACGATGAAGCGGCTGGGGCTTCACACATAAGCGATTCGACAAAGCCACCCCGTCGCCGGGAAAATCATTCCCTTCCGATGCGGAGGCATTTGTGTGCAGCGGGCTTTGGCGGGCAGCTAGGAATGAGCCAACTTCGACGCGTCGTGGGTTGCCATGACAGCGATTCCAGGAGCCACCGACCTGGGTTCAAGCTTGCGAATGTCGATGCCGCCCTTGAAAAAGGCGCCATCCTCAATGCTGATACGGGCCGCGGCCACGTCGCCGGTCAGAGCGCCCTCGGCGCGGATGTCCACGCGGTCCGTAGCCGAGACATTACCGCGCACCTTGCCCATGACCACAATCTCGCGCGCGTTGATGCTCGCGGCCACTTTGCCATTCCGGCCCACGGTCACGCGGTTGCCAGGCAGGCTGATGCTGCCTTCGATCTTGCCGTCGATAAACAGCGACTCCGAACCGGTGATTTCACCGGTGATGACAAGCCCTTTGCTGATGATGGCCTGGTCGCCAGCCGTAACCGCGGAACGGGCGGCAGATTCCACGGCGGTAGGGCCTGGAGAAGTGCGCGCATGCTCCGGGGCGGGACCGGTAGAGGGTGCGCCGGCCTCGTTGGGTTTCCACATAGAACTCACGGCTTGTACTTCCTTTCCTAAGGATCGCGAGCGGCCACTGGGAGATGACGTCTGAATGCAGTCCTCCAGATATTACGTAACAGCTTCGTTGCAGGGCTCCGCCTGCAAATAACCGTATGTCAACGCTAAATAGTAGCATATAAGGTGCAAATCGCCAAAATGGACCGTAAATGAAAGGCACAGCGGAGAGGCTAGAGCGAAGTTCTTTCCATTGGCCGCGTGCCGGCAATGCTTGCTCTTACCGCGTAAATGCACTGCCTGAGAGAGATAGGTTGTACTTATGGTAACTCACTTGAGTCAGGTCTATACTTTTCTGTAGATTCGACCTTCTTAGAGTAGCTGGTTCTTATTTCTGTTGGTTGAAAAGTCGTTTCGCGGAGGGCTGGGTCTGGTAAACCTCGCGCCGTAACGCTTACCCAAACCCCGGACGGTAGAATTTACTGGCTCTCCGGTTGTGCTGCACATGCAGGACATAACCGGATTTTTCCGCAGCCGCCGGTTTACCGCTTGACAACAATTGGAGTAAACCCATTTACTTAAGGGCGAACGTCCGAGGGCTCTACGGACGAATTCACCCCTTTCAGGTGGTGCAATGTTCGGATTGGTCCCAGCCTACCTTGCCGCCGGCTCATTTTCTCCCTTACCGGCCCTCCTGGCTCTCAGCACTGCGCCTCTGGCGCATCTGAGGCCGCTCGACATCGCCGTGATCGCCATCTATTTCGCGATGGTCATCTGGATCGGCTTCTATCTCAAAGGCCGTTCCAATACTGGCGAAGAGTTTTTCATGGCGGGGCGCGAGATGACCGCCTGGATCGCGGGTTTAAGCTTTGTCTCGGCCAACCTCGGCTCGCTTGAGCTGATGGGCTGGGCCGGCTCGGCCTACCAGTACGGCATTCTGGCCACTCACTGGTACTGGATCGGCGCCATCCCCGCCATGCTCTTCCTGGGCCTGGTGATGATGCCCTTTTATTACGTCTGCAAAACCCACTCCGTGCCGGGCTATCTGAACCTTCGCTACGGCGGACAGGCCAGCAGCGTAGCCGCCTTCTCCTTCGCCACGGAGATGATCCTGATGAGTGGCGTGAACATGTTTGCCATGGCCGTGGTGATGAAGGTTGTGCTGGGGTGGGATATTTCCTTCAGTATCTTCGTTTCGTCGATTGCCGTGGCTATCTATGTCGGGCTGGGCGGGCTGCGTTCGGCCATCTTCAACGAGGTCCTGCAATTCGTACTGATCTGGGGCGGCGCGCTGCTGGTGCCCATCCTGGGTCTCTATCAGGCGGGCGGCGTAAGTGGTTTAAAGACCAGGATCATGGCCAACATGCAGTCGATGACCAGCGTGCATGGTGACAGCTACTTCCACCTATGGCGCGATACAGGGCACTTTGCGTCGAATCCGATGGGCGTGCACTGGACCGGCATCGTGCTGGGACTGGGCTTCGTGATCAGCTTCGGTTACTGGACAACAGACTTTCTGGTCGTCCAGCGGGTGCTGGCGGCGCATAACCTGCGAGCCGCGCGGATGGCTCCGATCATCGGGTCATTCTTCAAGATGGCGGTTCCGTTCATCGTGATTCTTCCTGGCCTGCTGGGGCTGGTGCTATTACAGAATCCCGACGGCAGCCGCAGACAATTGGTGGGCGAAGATGTGGTTGCTGCCTGCTCCGTTGCTTCGGCCAGTGGTAAGCTCGAAAATCCGGCGGCGTGCTCGGCGGCGATGGCCAAGACCACGCTCCCGGCTGCTTACCAGCAAAAAGTCCTGGCCAGCGAGCCCAATGCCGAGCTGCATACCTACAACCAGGCGCTGCCGCTGATGATGGTTCGCTACCTGGGGCCCGGACTGCTGGGCCTGGGCATTACCGCGCTGATCGCCGGCTTCATGAGCGGCATGGCCGGCAATGTAAGCGCCTTCTCTACTGTGTGGACCTACGACATCTACAAGCCGCTCATCAAAAAGAACGGCTCCGACAGCCACTATGTACTGGTGGGCCGTCTGTCGATTCTGTTCGGCGTGATTGTCTCAATCGGCGCCGCGTACCTGGTGCAGCAGTTCCACGGCATCATGGATTACGTTCAGGCGCTCTTCAGCATCTTTGTCGCGCCGCTTTTGGCCACCATTCTCTTTGGCATGTTCTGGAAGCGCGCCACGGCGCTGGCCGGTTTTCTTGGCCTGCTGCTCGGCATTGTCTTTTCAGCAAGCTTGTTCATGTGGGTCAAGCTGGTTCCCTCCGCGCTGGCCAGCGTGGCGCTTTCGCCCGATGCCAAGCCAATGGCCGAGAATGTTTTCCGCGCGCTATGGGCATTTGTATTTACCGCCATCGTGATCATTGTGGTGAGCCTGCTGACCAAGCCCAAGCCGGTGGCGGAGTTGGAGGGACTGGTCTATGGCGCGACCGTTCTGCCCAAGGAAGAGCCGGTTCCGTTCTACAAGAATGTGTGGCTGTGGGCCATCCTGGCGGTGTGCATCTTTGCGGCGCTCAACATTTTGTTTTGGTAACAAGAGAGATTCTGACCTGTTAGCGAGAGGAAAGGGTAGAGAGAAATGCATGGTTCCGGAATTCCCATCTGGTTCTTTATTGGAGTACTGCTAGTCACCTATGGGCTGATGATTTTCGGCTATGGCGTCTACGAATGGCACACAGGAAGTTATCCGCCGCTGGTCGAGTTGACCAACCTGCACACGCCGGTTTGGTGGGGCGGTTTGCTGGCGGCTCTTGGAGTGGTTTACGTGGTGAAGTTCCGTCCGGGACGCGCTAGCAAGTAGGCGTCGCAGAGGTTATTTCAATAAGCACGCGCAAGGCCGTCCTGGCGCGAGAAGTGGTTGAAAACTATTTCCGCCGACGATGTTCCGGAAGGACGACGGCATCTCCGGGCTCGGCGGGAGTAATTGGAGCCGCGCACGCGGCAAACACTGAGGGAGTGGAGAATATGGCAGCGCAAAGAGCAATGACGTTTGGAGTAGTGGTGGGCAATCGCGGGTTTTTCCCAGGCCATTTGGCCAAGACGGGCCGCGAAGAGATTATCTCGATACTGAAGGCAGCCGGAGCACAGGCTGTAGTTTTGAGCCCGGAGGAGTCGAGGCATGGCGCGGTGGAAACCTATGCCGAGTCGCAAAAGTGCGCGGAGTTGTTTAAAAAACACGCAGAGGAGATTGACGGCATTATCGTCACGCTGCCCAACTTCGGCGAGGAGCGCGGCATTGTGGACGCCATCCGCCTCTCCGGGCTGAAGGTACCGGTGCTGGTGCAGGCCACGCCCGACCGCACCGACGACATGACCATCGCCGACCGCCGCGACAGCTTCTGCGGCAAGATGAGCTGTTGCAACAACATGATGCAGTACGGCATTCC
>Ga0182027_10013396_pt1 | contig 11430 bp, 10 predicted proteins | sample 712E1DmetaG_FD_121300 | JGI IMG/M metagenome (GOLD analysis project Ga0182027, IMG submission 121300) | Permafrost microbial communities from Stordalen Mire, Sweden - 712E1D metaG (Illumina Assembly) | ecosystem: Environmental > Terrestrial > Soil > Wetlands > Permafrost | place: Sweden...
GCGGAAGCAATACCGGATCGTTTTCAAATTGTTCATCTGGGCACTTTTGACTGGCGCGGCGCCCGCAGCCCGGAAACGTTCCTGCGCGCCCTGGCCCGGTTTCTGGAAAAGAAACCCGGGGCGCGGCCTCGCACCAATTTCCTTTTCCTCGGAAACTGGTTTACGGCTCACGATCACCTGATCGGTGAACTGAAGCTCCAGGACGTCGTCTCCATCAATCCCACGGTGAGTTACAGTGAATACATCAGGAAACTGAGGCAAAGTCCCATCCTGCTGCTGGTGGTTTCCTCCGCGCACAATCTTTTCATGCCCAGCAAAATCGTGGACTACTTTGGCGCGCAGCGTCCCATCCTGTCCTTCGTTCCTCCAGGCTCCGAAATGCGCCAGGTTCTCGACACCGCCGGCATGGCGGAGTTTGCCTGTGATGAATTTGACGTCGCGGGTGGAACCGCCGCCTTGGAGCGGCTTTGGGGCCGGTATCAGGCGGGCACGCTCTCGGGCAATGCCGATAAAACGCTGTTCTGGTCATCGGAAGTGCAAATGCCACGTTACTTGAATATGGTGGCACAAATGGATGGCGCGGCCTGAAAGCATCCGCCCTCAACGGCTGTGTCCGGCCATTTTTTTTGAAGCCAGCGAGTTAAAACTTGGCGAAAACCTGGCAATCTGGTATTTATTCCAACAACAATACGCGGGCAACCCGGGTGTGCCGCACTTCACTAAAAATTGATGAAAATCTGTCTTGTAACTGGGTCGTCCGGACTCATTGGCTCGGAAGTCAGCACTTATTTCCATGAGCACGATTTCGCCGTGCATGGCGTGGATAACAACCAGCGTGAAATCTTCTTCGGCCCGCAGGGCAACACCCGTTGGAACGAACAGCGGCTCCAAAAGGCGCTCTCGCACTTTACGCACCACGAGTTGGACATCCGCAATCGCACCGGAGTGCTCCAGCTCATCGAAACCCTCAAGCCCACCGTCATCATCCATACCGCCGCGCAGCCGTCCCACGACCTGGCCGCAAAAATTCCATTTGATGATTTCGACGTGAACGCCGGCGGCACGCTCAACCTGCTTGAAGCCGCGCGCCGTTTCTGCCCCGAATCGCCGTTCATTCACATGTCCACCAACAAGGTTTATGGTGACCGGCCGAACACCATCAAACTAAAGGAACTGGACAAACGCTGGGATTACGACGACGCGCAATTCGCGCGGGGCATCCCGGAAACATTTTCAATTGACCAATCCAAGCACTCGCTGTTCGGCGCCTCGAAAGTTGCGGGCGACATCATGGTCCAGGAATACGGCCGGTATTTTGGCCTGCCCACCTGCTGTTTGCGCGGCGGCTGCCTGACCGGCCCCAACCATTCGGGCGTCGAACTGCACGGCTTCCTCAGCTATCTGGTGAAATGCAACCTCGAAGGCCGCGAATACAAGATTTTTGGCTACAAGGGCAAGCAGGTCCGCGACAACATCCACTCCACGGATGTGGCAAGTTTCATGTTCGAGTTTTACCAGGCTCCGCGCTGTGGCGAAGTTTACAACCTCGGCGGCGGCAAGGGCAATTCCTGCTCCATTTTCGAGGCGTTTGAAATGGCCGGGGCCTGCACCGGCAAAAAACAAATTTACACCTATGTTGACCAGGCCCGCAGTGGCGACCACATTTGCTACTACAGCGACCTTTCCAAAATGCAGGCGCACTATCCCAAATGGAAACTGACCCGCGATCTGCCACAGATATTTAAGGAAATCGCCGATGCCTGGCACCAGCGGATGGCAAAGTAAATTCCCGCATGCGAGTTCTCATCCCAGGCGCGGAATGATCTTCCGGCCAAGCCATCAAAATGCGCATTTCAAAACCCCATCGTTTTGCCCATGAAATCGGAAGCCAAGCCATCCGCAAACGCTGAACGTTTGAAACTTTTCAGCGTGGTAATCCCCGCGCGGGATGAGGCGGAATCCTTGCCGGCCACCATTGAACATCTGCATCTGGAATTCTCGTTGAACCAGGTGCCGCACGAAATTGTGGTGGTGGACGACGGCAGCCAGGACCGCACCTGGGAAGTGTTGCAACAGTTGCGGGCAAAAATTCCCGTGCTGCGCCCCATCCAAAACACCGGCGAGCATGGCTTTGGCCGCGCGGTCGTGTTCGGCCTGCGCCACATCCAGGGGGATGCGGTGGTCATCATGATGGCGGATGAGTCAGATGACGCGCGCGACGCGGTGCGATACTGGAAATTGCTGAATGAAGGCTGGGATTGCGTGTTCGGCAGCCGGTTCATCAAGGGCGGCGGCGTGATTGATTATCCCAAAATAAAATTATTCGTGAACCGGCTGGCCAACCTGTTCATCCGGATTATTTTCCGGATCCCCTTGAACGACACGACCAATGCGTTCAAGGCGTATCGCCGCACGGTGATCGAGGGTTGCGCGCCACTCATCGCGCCGCATTTCAACCTGACGGTGGAGATTCCGCTCAAGGCCATCGTGCGCGGTTATTCATGGACGGTGGTTCCCATCACCTGGCGCAACCGGCGCTTTGGCGCGGCCAAATTAAAAATCAAGGAGATGGGCAGCCGTTATTTTTTTATCTGCGCCTACGTCTGGCTGGAAAAATATTTCAGCCGGGGCGATTACCGGCAGCGCCACCAGTCCTGAATCATCAGGGGATTTCCTTGATCAAAATATCCTCCGTCTGGAACCCGGTGGGCCATTTCCCGACCAGCGGCGTTACCTGATCGCGGTAAAGTTTGCGGGGAAAATCAGCCTGCCCCGGATTGACCACTTGAATGGCATTTTGAAACGGCGATTCGTTGATCATCACCAGTTTGTTATAACCCAAGGATTTCAATTTTGCGTAATTTGCGGGGTCATCAAAAATTTGCGCGTTCCAAACTGAAAAACCCTGGCGATTGGAACGGAATAATTCTTCGCCGCCCCAGCCGCCACCCATGATAACCAATTTGTCAGTTGGCACAGTCTGCACGCGGATGATGTCCGCCATTTTGGCCGGGTAAGGGTCATAAGTCAGACTCTTCATTCCCATCAACCCTTGCAGCAGGGAAAGCCCGATCAGCCCGGACACGAAAAGGCTGAAGGCCGGCTTTGAACCTTGCGGGGCAAATCTCATTTCAAAAACCGCCAGTCCCTCCGCACACAGCAGGGCCACCGCCGGAGCGAACATCAGGTAATAATGCCAGTGCTGCAGCACCAGATGGCTGAATACCAGCGTCGTCAGCAACGCCCCGGCCAGCAGGCAGCGGGCAAGGGGATTGCCCTTTTTATTCGCCAACGCGAACGCAACCAGGCCGGCCAGAACAAAGCTTCCCAGTAACGCCGTCAGGCTGCGCCAGCCGCCCTTGATCCAGTTGCCCACCGACAACCGGTAATGCCAGTCCCCCAAATACCAGAACATCATTTCGGGATTTTTAAACCGTAAATCCACCAACGGGAAAAGCGCATTGGCCTGCTTGGCGTCGGTGTAGTGCGTCCAGAGCAAAAAAACCACGCCCGCCACACCACCAGCCGCAGCCAAAAAGCCCAGGCGCTGGAAATCGAAACCGGACTGCCATAGTGCCAGAAAAAACAAGGCCAGGCCGGTGACCATGAAGAACGGCAGTTTGGATACCGCCGTCAGGCTGCCGCAGGCGCAGGCCAGCACCAGCCACTTCATACCCGGCTCCCGCACCAGCTTCACGCCGCAATAGAGAAACCCGATGGCCATGGCGAGGCTGAAGCCGTCCGTGCCCGCCTTGCCCGCGTTGATGAACACCAGCGGTTCCGCCAGGAAAAAAATCAGCACCCACCAGGCGCGGCGCTCGTCCAGGTATATCCGTGCGACTTGGAAAAGCGGGAACAGGCAGGGCAAAAACAGCGCCAAAGAGACTACATTGCCCCATCCCCACCAGGGCCCCAGCAGTTTGAACGCCAGACCCGCCGCCGCCTGCCAGACGGGAAGTTCCTGGATGGTGGGCGTGCCGGTGGCATTGAATCCGACAATGACTGTATCCGCCAGGCTGATTTTCGTCTGCACGTAATGCAACGCCGTGCCGAAATGGATGTCACGAAATTGTCCGCGACCGCGAAGCGCGCTGCCGACGTGAAAGGCAAGGGTGAGCGCGATCAGTGCGCAAAGAACCGCCTTCAAATCGGCATTCGATGGTTTTGTCCCGGTATTCATGGGTTACAAACCCGTTTCAGGTAAATTGTCCGTTTCGGTTGCAAAGCGTCGGCAATGTCACCTTCAAAGTCAAGTTGCGGAACGTGTCTGGCACGGGGCCCGCCAAGTCTCCGAGTTCATTAACGAAATTCAACCCGGGCTGGATTGTGCACCACCGTCTGCACCGGCGGAACGGCCGAGGGTCACCGTTTCAAACCGGCGACACGGGGTGAATGTCGCCACTCCCGCGTTGTGGTTTTTCCGCTGACACAGGCTGATCCGAAGTCAAAATTGTTTCCACGATGTTGAGCGGACGTCCTTTGATTTCACGAAAAATACGGGCGATGTATTGTCCGACAATGCCCAAGGCGAGAAGATTTAGTCCGCCGAAAAAGAAAACGGCCACCGCCAGCATGGTGAAACCCAGCACGCGTAACGATAGGAAATAACTTATCATTTGCCAATCCGCCGGGATGGATGACCCGTTTGCCATGCAGGTTCAAAAAACCGTATTACGGCCAGGCAATGCCCAAGCCCACGGCCACCTGGTGGAACCGGTTGTAAAAAAGTTTTAATTGGAGGAATTGTCAACCGTCGGTGCAACTTTCCTGTAGATTGCCAGATTATATTTAAGGTTTGTTGATTGCTTGAAGTAATTGGGTAGGAACTGATCCAGCAGCGCAACACCAAAACGCTTCGGATGCAGATACTCTTGACCCGTTGCCATCCAAGCGCCGCCAAGGCTTTTCTCCAAGTCAGGCGCTTTAGCCGGGTCAACGACCAGGCAATTGATGGTGGCGGCCTCGGCCGGTGTCATCCGCACCAGATACCCCGAATAGTAAGTCAGTACTCTCAATCGCTGCAGGGGATAAAAGGCTTGATAGTCGGCACAAACCACATCCGTCTCCTTTATGGAATTGTTCACAAAGGATTCGACCTTGCTGTAGTTCCGTTCACTCAGGTCCAGATTTATCACAGGCATGAAATGATTGTGTGGACGGGATTGAAATCGTCAGAACTGTGCGGAGTGAAAATAAATTCCACAACGATTACCCGTTGAGCCTGACGCATCAAAATCCGAAAACAGGTTTTTACCGAATGGGGCGGCAGGCTTGATCTGCCATCCGTTTCAGATTAAAAAAACATTGATTGTAAATGCGTTTACTTTGCTGCTACGCTTTGGGCGGACAGGCGGCGATAAACTGCCAGGTTGTATTTTTCTCGGTGGTCTGTTGAGTGAAATAAACTGGCAGAGCTGATACGATATTGGTCAATGAGACTGAATGGTCCAGATGGACGTGGGGTGTAAGACCATATGGGAAATGTCGGTTTATGCCTGAGAACAACATTTTGACGAACATGCAAGGCCGTATGAATCTCAAGTCGACGTCCCTCGTTACGGGCGCGGCGGGCTTTATCGGCTCGCATGTGGTGGATGAGCTTTTGAAACTTGGTCATGCAGTGGTGGCACTGGATGATCTCTCAGGAGGATTTGCCGATAACGTCAATCCGAAGGCGCAGTTTGTACGAGGGAGCATTCTCGACCCGGCACTGATTCCCCGGCTTTTTGCCGAAACGCGGTTCGATTACGTGTTTCACCTTGCCGCGTATGCAGCGGAGGGACTCAGCCATTTCATCCGCCGGTTCAACTATCAAAACAGCCTCCTTGGCAGTGTGAACCTGATCAATGCGGCCGTGAATCACGAAGTGAAATGTTTCGTATTCACCTCCTCGATCGCGGTGTGTGGCAGAAACCAGTTGCCGATGACCGAGGAGACGGTGCCTTTGCCCGAGAACCCCTATGGCATCGCGAAGTTTGCCGTCGAGCAGGATCTCCGTGCTGCGCACGAACTTTTCGGGTTGAACTCGATCGTTTTCCGGCCGCAATTTTCACTGGAAGACGGGCTGACCCGCATGGTCGCATGGGTGAAAAAGAGCGGGGCACGCCAGAGCAAGAAATTCGGTGCCCTCGACATTTCAAAAAATCTGCCGCCGAGCTGGCGCGAATAGAATTTCCCGCATGTTTGACCCGGACGTTTATTACCAAACCCGCTTCGAGTTTGACGCGCGTCGCAGCCTCGTGTGGAAATGCCTTTGTGAATGGCTTCAACCCCGGGTGCCAGCTCAAGGCGCGGTATTGGAAATCGGGGCCGGCTATTGCGATTTCATCAATAATATTCGCGCCGGGAAAAAGATTGCGGTGGACATTGCCCAAATCGTGAAAAAGGCGGCCGCGCCGGATGTTGAAACCCATATTGGCTCATGCGAAAATTTGGATTTTATTGCGGACGCAAACTTGGACGTCGTGTTTGCCAGCAACCTGCTTGAGCATTTAAGCGTGGCCAACGGCCTGAAAACCATACAAGAAGCGTACCGGGTTTTGAAAAAAGGAGGACAATTGATCATTATCCAGCCGAACTTCCGGTGTAGTTTTCGCGAATACTTCGATGATTATACGCACTTGAGCATATACACCGATGTGAGCTTGGCGGACCTGATACGTGGGGCCGGATTTCAAATCACGCAGGTCGAGCCCCGCTTCATGCCCCTTTCGATGAAGGGGAAATTGCCGGTCAGCCGCTGGCTGATCTGGCTTTATTTGCGCAGCCCCATTCGTCCGAAAGCCGGACAAATGCTCATCATCGCCCGAAAATGACCCCCCTGCCATTTGGAATAAAAAAACAGTCAGCATCGTTTTCCCCGCCTACAACGAAGAGCACAACATCGCCCGGGCGGTGGCTGGCTTTCATGCAGTGGAGGTGGTGGATGAAGTCATCGTGGTAGACAACAATTCACGCGATAAAACCGCCGAGCGCACCGCCGCCGGCGCGCCTTGACCGCATTGATGAAATAACCGTAGCCAGCGCCCTGTTCCAGCACTACGCCGTCCGGCGGAATTTGTTTTTGAAATTCAGAGGCCACAAATGTCTGCCAGAGCAACCGGCGTCATGGGTCTGGTGGAAATCGAGTGAAATGATAGACCCCATCAGTCAGGTGAAAAACCTTTCCAATCGACGAAAATGCCAAACAGCATGCGCAAACCGAGCCGGGTGGCGACGCGGTTGTTCGCGTTGCCTCCCTTACTAGTGCCCACGCGCGGGTAAAAAGAAATCGGACATTCGATGATGCGCACGTCCGCCTTCATCGCCATATCGAGAAAGTAGGCGTTGAACTCTAGATTGATTCGCTGGTCCAGTAGCGGCATGAGTTTCCGCAGCGCCGTGTTGCGGCAAAGTTTGTAAGTCGTGCCGACGTCGGTGAGCGACACGGTGCCGAGATGTTTCATCTCCAGCACTTTTCCGGTGAACAGATTGCCATAGTGCATAAACAGCGACAATTGCGTGTTGCACTCCTGAAGTTGCTCGACAATCCGGCTGCCGTTAATCACGTCTGCATGGGGGATGTAGGTGAGAAATTTATCAAGGTCCATCGCGCGAAAAGTAAGATCACCTTCGCACAACACCGTCAACTCCGTATCCTCAAACTTCAGCGCCTCGCGCAAGGCGCGATGCACGCAGGCACCATATCCCTGCCGCGTCTCGTTGAACACGATGGCTCCGGCCCGCTCGGCCATTTCCATTGTGCGATCCTTGCTGTTGTTGCTGATGACGATCACGCGCCGCACCAGCGGATGAGCGCGGAAATCCTGGACCGCACCGCCGATGCTGCGCTCGTCATTGTAGGCGGTCAGGGCAACGGTCAGAAAGCGATTGGCAGGCGGGTCATTGCGGACAGATTTAGCCTGACGTATCCGGGTGACGTTACGGAACAAATCCCAACTGATGAGCATGATTCCGATCACCATCGGGATGCCGCTATACCAGACAAGGGCCTCATTGAACCGGCGAAACGGCAGCGGGTCCAGCAGCAACAATCGTAGCGGACCCAGCAACAAACCCGCCACATACGCAAACAACGCAACCGAGACGAACAGAAAACCATAAAGGGCAAACCATGTTGTCATGGAATTCCCGCGACTGGCGGGAATTGGCTTTTGAAGCTCTGATGAGGATGTAAAACGATTTTCTTCAAGGTTCACCGCATGGACGTTAGGCGAAGGCTGATTGTGGTCAAGCGCCGAATTCAGCGATGTTCGTATCGCTCGTTGAAATCATGCCAATGTTCACGCCTTCCTTCGCGAGCGTTTCAAACAGTTTTCCCGCGACGGTAGTCTGCGATTTCATACCGACGCCGACGATGGACAGCTTGCCGATCTTCTCGGCGGTGATGACTTCATGGAAACCAATTCCCTTTTTCAAGCCATCAATGACCTTCTGCGCCTTGAGCAAATCCGGCTTGTCGGCGCATCGGCATGTCGAAGATCATCGGCACCTTCAAGGGGGCGTTCAAGACAGGCATGAAAATGATTGGTCTGATTTTGTCGTACCGTATAAAGCCTGATATGGTATCGAAGCATCGCGACGGCAACTCGCGGAATATCTTTCGCTAGTCTTCGCGATTGGCGGCGTTCGCAAATCCAGTTTTCACAGCGACAGCCTCGTGAGCCTGATGCATCAAAATCCCGCATCGGATTTTTCAACGAACGCGGTGGTGGGTTTGGTTAACGGCCGTTTCAGATTGAAATATTACGATTGTAAATGCGTTTACTTTGCTGCTGCGCTGTGGCCGGGCAGGCGGCGATAAACTGCCAGGTTGTATTTCTCGTTGGTCTGTTGGGTGAAATAAGCTGGCAGCAGATGATCGAACAGGGCAATGTTAAACTTGTTTCTATTTAAATAGCTCTCACCTGTGGCATACCACTCTCCTCCTATTTTCTCCTTGATGGTTGCAAACGAGGCGGGATTTATAATCAAGCAGTTTATCGAGTCGGCTTCCTGCTTGTCGAGCACATGAAAATACCAGTAATAGTATGCTGTAACATTGAGTTCGTGCAGTGGGTAAAACGCTTGGTAGCCGGCAAATACAATATCCGACGGATGGACCGTTGTTCGTACAAATGACTCAACCTTTGAGTAATCGCGCTCTTTCAAATCCGTCAGTGCGAATCCCAGGCGGGCGCCAAGCCCAAAAGTGAAAATCACCAAAATCAGAGCGCCGATGAAAACCCGTTGGAAGGACACTTTGAAAATATCGTTGGAGTGATCCAATGCACCGACAAGGCAAACGGCCATGGGGATATAAGCCTCCCAGGAGTGATAAATCCTATAATTATAGACCGCTTGAGACACGGCCGGAATCACGAGAAATGTGCCGATACCAAAAATGGCAAGCCGTCGGCCGTTTGTGTCCAGTTTGCTCCATTTGAAAAGGGTAATTCCCAGAAGGCAAAGTAAAAGAGTTACGGTGGCCAGATCGTGAAAAACTTTGCGGGGAAACGTGACGAGTTTTTGCTCCCACACTGGCGTTGTCTGGCCGGGTGGATAATCAATTTGGGCAATAAACCTTGCGGCCTTCAGGAACGTGTGCCACATGCCTGATTCACCATAAAATAAATAAAGCAGGCCCAAACCAATGGCAAGGCCCGCCGCAACACAACCAAGCTCCAAGAAGTATTTCCTGCCCAGAAACAAAAAAAGGATGCACCCCAAAACCACGGCAAACGGACCCAGAATGGGGGCGGTGGGAAGAAAAAATGACGCCGCAAGAACGATGGCAACGATTCTTAATCCGCGCCTTTCGATGGTGAAGGCCCAAAAACATGCCGCCGCCGCAAAAACAATCGCCGAATCATAACGCGCGGAACGGTAGCTGAACACGACGCCGTCTCCGATGAACAATAATGCCGCCAGCATCGCAACCAGTATCGGATGGCGGATTAACTTTGACCGTTGAACTGCCAGACACAAAAGTCCGACCGCGCCAGACCAAAGCAGGTAGTTAAAAACCCTGACCTGAAAAATTCCGAAACCGAACGCTTTGAACCACCCGTAAAGCACAAGCGGGTATAGCGGCGTGTTCCCCGCAAAAAATTCTCCAAATCGTTGCGTGGGCCAGGCCGTGGAAGTAAAGCCATGTCCATAGTAAAGATTCGCCGCCGGATCCACGAACAGGCTTTCGTCATGCCAGACGCTGGGATACCAATCGTGCGTCAAAACATTCAGTGAGAAAAAAGCCGCAATCACCCACAGCCACAGCGGAACTTTTTTGAGCATTGAAGTCATGAAGGCCGCGTTTTCCATATGAACCTAATTATAAAATTGCCCAGTAAACAATGGCAAGGGCGATCTCGCCCATGGTATAACATGGGGTGCAAGTTGACACTGTATCTGGAGCGCGGCTGTCCCAGCCGCATCAGATTGAAAACCCATGAGCGTTTGCCCTGATTCCCCCGCGTTTTTTGCTTCGTGTGTGCTGCGCCTGAGACCGGCGCGCGCCGGCGGTTTAGGTGGTCGTACAGATACGGTGTTACTTTGCACCCTATAACATGAACACGGCCGTGCCTTCGCATGCTGAAGGCCTGTCATAGGAAGCTTCTGCTGGCCATATCGGTATTGATTTCGCGCGCGGGCGCCCATTTTCGCTTGGACAACTGACGACGCAATTCTGATCTGATCAGGCATTTGAAGCCGCTGGCGTTGAAGAAAATCCCGGTTGATCGGAACTTCGCAGGTGAGCAGCGACAAATTTTTCCACCCGTTGCCAGACCTCATCCTCACTGACATTCCATAGACAGTGCGGCGTCGGAAACCGGCAGTAATCCGAGCACGGTTTGTAAGGACAGGCCTTGCCTTCAATCCACTCCGCCGCCGGAGGCAGGGGCGCGAACCACTCCGGCAATTGCGGCCCGAAAAGGGTAAAGGTCGGCACGCCGCAAAAGGACGCCAGATGTCCGGGGCCGGAGTCATTGCCGATGAATGCCCCCCCTTGATCAATCAACGCGATCAATTCCGTCACGGTGGACGGCGTCGCCACCTTCGCCTCGCCGGCGCGCAACCACCAGGCACGCTGGTTCGGGTCGCACGCAATTTGCGTTTGAATTTTTTCCCGGCGCAAACGCGCCGCGAGCCGCTGGTAACGTTCCAACGGCCACACGCGAATGGGTTGTCCGGCACCCGTGTGAATCAATACCGTTTCGCGGCCCGGCACGGCGGGCAGGGAGATTTTATCGCGGGGCGGAAGCGGAAGGTTCAACTCCTGTGCGATGACGCGCCAGGATTCGTAGCGGTGCGCCTGGGGTTCGGGACGCACAAGCGGCTGGGTTAAAAAAGTCCGGCTGCGCAGGCGCGGGAAGCCCAGCCGGTTTTTTGCGGCGAATATTTTCAAAAGCAAATGATCCCGCGGATCCCAGCGCGCGGTGAGGCCGAAGTCAA